>JACCDG011313967.1_pt1 | contig 14485 bp, 14 predicted proteins | sample 7442471 | NCBI WGS metagenome assembly JACCDG01 (sample SAMN15323444, study PRJNA562643) | freshwater metagenome | isolation source: river surface water | place: USA:Blue River Watershed | collected 2017-08-17
GCTTCCCCCTGGCCGCTTCGATCGCCGCCAACTCGTCCTTGGACAGGCCGCGGGCCAGAGGGTCAGGGGAGGAGTTCTCGGGGGTGCTCATATGGGTCTACTTCCTAGACGAGAGGACCGACGGTCACGGCCGTATGAGGACGCCGGCCGAGTCCCGGAGCCGGCCTTCCTTGTCCAGGAAGGGCCCCGGGTCCGGCTCCGGCGGCGCCGTCTCGGCCTCGATCTCCCGTCGGTGCGCGGCGAGGACGTGGTCGAGGAGGGCCAGGGCAGCCTTCTTCTCCTCGCCGGATCCACGAAGGGCCTGCGCCAGAACGAGTAGCGGGTCGGTCACGAGAGCCCCCAATACGCGCGGGTCACGGCGAGGATCTGCGTGGCCATGCGGTCCGTAATCAGCTTGCCGGACGAGTCCCAGCCGACGACCTCGTAGAGCTTCCCGTTGAAGTAGTTCGCGACCGTGCTGCGGACCAGCGCGCCGAGCGCGAGCCGGTTGCGCGTCCCGACGTCGCCCCACCAGTCGCCGTTGTTCGCGCCGCTCGACACCGTGAGGGTCTCCGCCACCCCGTCCAAGTAGAGGGTCCACGTCGTGGCGTTGCTCATGAGCCGGACCACGTAGACCTGCCCGGTCGTGAGGGTCGTGGAGCCGTAAGCGATGTCCGGCGTCCCGGAGTTGTTCTCGAAGACCTCCAGCTTGTTCGACGAGTTGACCCGCAGCCCGAAATACTGCGTGGACGAACCGCTGTTGCCCACCGCGAAGATCGTCCCGTCAGTGCCCAGGCCGTCCAATTCGAAAACGGCCCAGAGTTCGCCGCTGGTGCTCGTCATGCCGGTCAGGGTTCCCGAGAAGACGACGTAGTCGTCTGTCCCGTCGAAGTCGACGTGCGAGGTCGCGCCGCTGCCGCCCAGGGTCGGCTGGTTGGCACCCGTCCCTTGTGCAGCATGGAGGAGCGACCCGGCCGTGTCGTCCCAGCGAGTGACGCTCGACCCCGAGGTCTGGAAGCCCTCGGCGAATTGCGCGTCGTAGTGGAACGTGGGGGTCGGAATGTAGAGCGCGGTAATCTCGGTGGCCCCGGTCCCTCCAGCCGTCCCGGAAGCCGTATCGCCGATTCGTTCGACGATCCACTTGGAGATCGTGCCGCCCGACCCCGCGCTGACGGCAATGGTCCCGTTGACCACGGTGCTCGTGATCGTGGGCGTGAGCCCGGTGGACCCGCCGTCTGACACAAAGGCGCCCTGGCACTCAACCGAGGTGGAGGAGGCGTAGGCAATGTGGCCGACAATGCAAAACGGGTTCGTTCCCGTGTTGCTCGTGATCGTCGTGCCGCCCGAGCCCGGGTACTTGATATAGGCGGTCCCGCCGGTGGCGTCGCCCCAGACGGTGACTCGCCACGTCTGGCCGGCCTGCAGCGGGTCGGTGGGCGTGTAGGAGTGCGTGGCCGTACCCGGGGTCGCTTCGTACTCCTGTGTCACCGGAGCGCGGCCCGTCGTCGCGCCCGTCGTGAAGTCAATCCCCGCGTCAGTGAGGGCGGTCGGAAGGTCTATGAAGCTCCTCGTAGACCCGTCGGTGACGAGCACGGCCCCGGCGTCGCCAGCCCCGGAGAGTTGATTCAAGTGGTCGTCGATCGTCTGAGGCGAGATTCCCAGGGACGCCGACGCGAGGTATGTCGGGATCTTCCAATCCGCCCCGGCCGCGAGTCGATCGTCTGACCCGGCTCCCCCGCCGTCGTTGACGATCAGATCCCCCTTGGTCGTAGTGGGAGAGGAGCCGCCGCTAGCCTCCAAGTCCACCACCGTCCCGGACGAGTCCACCCGGCTCACATGGCCCGTGGTCGTGTCAAGGAAGACGTCGGCGTAGCCCGAGGGCGGCGGGTCGCTACCTGCCGAGGCGCCCGTCTGGCCGAGCGACCGGAACCGGCCCTTGGACAGCCCGCCCTTGTTTGAGCCCGAGTTGTCCCGCATGACCATGTCGCCGCTCGATGAGAGGTCAAAGCCGGCCGTCTTGGTCCCGCTGGTGTCCTTCCTCCTGAGCTCCACTCCGTTGTCCGTGGTCCCGGAGAAGTGGTAGCCGGGGACCTGCTCGTAGCGCTTGTCCGGCATGGCCAAGGCGATCGAGGAGACGCCGGGCGGGAAGGCCAGGGAGGTCGGGTTGGTGATCGTGTACGTCCCGTTGATCAACTGGGCCGTATTGGTGCACGGCGGGGCGAAGATCGCGCCGCCGGCCCCCTTGGGCTGAGTCGTCGCCGTGTTCTCCGAGTACTTCTCGAAGCCAGTCCAGGAGCCGTCCCCTTGGCCCCAGCCAACGAGCTGGGCCACGAGGGGGGCCGACTCGTAGAGGGTCGCCTGGGCCTTGCTCATGGCCTCGCCGCTCGAGGTCGGATCGAACTCCCCGTTGCGCGTGGAGGTCGCCTTGATCGCGATTCCCGTGGTCGTGAGCGTCTGCGGAATGTTGAGGTTCTTGGGCTTTCGGTTGGCCCCGACGACCGGGAGCCCCTGGCTGGCCTTCTCAATCAGGGTGTTCTGAGCGGCTCCGGCAAGCACTGGACCGCCGGGGCGGCCCAGGAGGTTCTTGCCGGCCCCGGCCGGCCCGGCCGGGGAGAGGCCAATGATGTCGTCGGTCAGGACTCGGTAGCGCCCGTCCCCGCCGTCCCCGCCCCCGGCTCGCCCGCCACCGCCGACGGGGGGCGGCTTGCCGCCACCACCACCGCCACCCCCTCCGCCCCCGCCGCCACCGCCGCCACCCCCAGCGCTGCCGACTCCGTTGGGCCCGCCGCGGACGATCGTGATATCCCGGTCGGCCTCGCCGTCCTGGAAGTAGGGGACGAAGACTCGGAACCCGAGGGAGTCCCCGCCTACGATATTGCAGTGGCGCTCATACCCGTCCAGGTCGAACTGGCGGCGGTCAAATGGGCCATCTACCCATACTCGGCCGTCAGGTTCGACGCCGCGCCAGAGACTCGCTGCGCTCAGGTGGAGCGGGCCGAATCCGGGTGAGATGTTGTGGCGGTCATTCGACGGAGGTACGACGAAGGGCCCGCCAAGGACGTCTGACCCGAGACCGATTCCGTTCCCGCCAATGAAAGAGAGCCCCTCGGGCCGCGCCCCTACGAACGGGTCGAGCACGAGGCCCAGGGCCCGCTCATTCGACGACCCGCCCCCGAGGGGCCCGCCCTCCTCAATGACCTGGACCAGGGACCGGAGCCGACCGTACTTGTCCGGGTTCTGGTCCTTGTCGAGCGAAAACACTAGGGTCGAGTGTCCGCCCGAGAACAGGGCCCAGAAGTCCGGGTGGAGGTTCTCGTACTGGCCCTTCTCGTCCGTCCCGCAGCTGATCTGGGCGGTCCAGCCCGTGGGGAACGAGTAGTCAGCCGGCATCCACTTGGGAAACCCGGACTGCCTTCCACCGGCCTGAGACTTGTCGCCACGCGGGTCAGAGAACCTCTTCGGCCGGTAGCGGTCGTCCCATACGAGCTCGGCGCCCGAGTAACGAAGAGGGCCCCAGCCCCAGGCGTCTGCGGCGTCTGCGGCCTGCTGCCGCGTGACAGTCTGCCCGGCCCTGATCTGCTGCGTAGCTGTGGTCCCGACCCCAGACACCCCAACAGCGGAGAGGGTCGCGCCCGAGGTCGGCGGATTCCGAAACACGACGCCGGGGCTGGTCAGCCACCAGGAATGCAGCTTCTTCCGGCGGTCGTCCCGGGACAGCCAGAGCATTCCGCCCTGAATGTCCCCGTAGGTGAACTCTTGCCCCGGGGCGCCGCCGGACTGCGGCGTCTCGCTGCCTGTTGACTCGTGGAGCCGGACGGCGCCGAGGCAGTGCCGGGCCTCAGGCTCCTTGGCCGGGTCGTGGTCCTGGAGGGAGAAGATTCCGTTTTGCCAGTCGAAGGGCTCCACTAGGCCAAGCCCCCTTCCCCGAGGTAGCGCATGAGCACGCGCCTCGTGGCCGAGTCCATGAACGGCCAGAGGTCAACGGGCTTCTTCGGGCCCTCGAAGTTCACGACGGTTGCCACCACACCGCCGTTCATGACATGGCGCACGGACGACAGAGAGCCCTGGGGCTTCACCGTCGGATCAAGGTCGATCTGGGCCGAGCCCAAGGGCAGGTCCCGCCAGTTGGAGTACGTGCGCTTGGCCGTGGCAATGGCCACGCTCCGCAAGAGGGTCTCGTTCAGGAGCGCTGAGGGCGGAAAGCCGGCGCCTCGGCCCCGGATCGCGTCGAGGATCTGCTGTCCGTTCTCGTCCGACCACCCGTAGCGGGCCGTCATGACCCCGGGCTGCACGCGCACGTAGACGTCGGGCCCCTCGGCCCCGGACTCGCCGGCCTCACCCTGGCTAATCGTGATCTTGTGGAACCGGCGCAGGTCGTTCGGAGAGGCCGGAGAGGCCGAGAGGATCACCGCGAGCTTGAACGTGGATGACAGTTCCACGCAGTCCCAGCGGGCGTAGAGGTCCTCCCGCTGGCGGTTGGCAGCGGCCAGACCGTCCTGGCGTGGGAGGGAGCCAGCGGGAGCCGACCCGACGGCAGCCGGGTAGCCGAGCACCATGGCCTGAGTCAGCCCGTAGGGGTCAATCTGCGGGTGGACCCGGAACACTCCGGCGCTGGCGTCCTCGATCGTGACCGTGGCCGGGCAGACCTTCGCGTCGGCCAGGAGCGGCGCGTATCCCTGCACCGCCCAGCCGTGATTCATGTTGGCCTCGGGCTTCCCGGCGTAGCCCTTGAAGCTTGGCCGCCGTGTCCAGTCGCAGTAGACCTCTGCCGGGGCGTAGAGGGCCGTCTGGAGATTCAGCACGGCCAGACGAGAGGCCCGGAGGTTCGTGATCCTCTGAACGAACGTCTCGTCAATCTGGAAGGTCCGCCGCCAGTGCTCCACGGCTGTGGCCGCACGGCGCTGCTTGACTGGGTCCGGCGGCTCAAGGGGGTTGTTCCCGAACTCCTGCTCGAACGAGGCCCACCCATGCTTCAGGGCGTTCTTTCGGAGGACGTCCGTCGTCATTTGCCGATTGAAGTAGCCGAAGGCTCCCCAGGCCGAGAACAGGGACTCGAGGAGCACGAAGGACCCGCGAGAAACAACCGTCCCGTCGGAGAGGGTCACCGAGACGTCGGGCGAGGGGGCGACGTTCTTCAGGACCGGGTCGTCACGGGCGATCGTCCCGCCCTCGATGTGGTCGTAGCGGGTCTCGGCCTCGATCGTGAACAAGACGTGCACGTTCTTGGGCCGCAGGGCCCGCCTGGAGACGCTCTGGACGTCGCCCGGGTAGATCGCGTGCTTACGCGTGAGGAAGGGGTAGGGCGGCTCTCCGCGAACCTGGGTCTTGATCGTCGGCGGCGGCAACGTGTTGAAGACGACCGCCGTCCCGTCCAGGTCAATGTAGACGTCGGCGCTTCCGGCGAAGCACTTCGACAAGACACGGTCCAAGGCCTGGTCTCCCGTGTCGTCCAGGGCCGTGTCTTGGGTATCGCCCTCCGGGAGCGTCCCGTCGATTCGGTATGGCTGCTCGATCGCCTGGAACGTGTCCGCAAGAATCTGGAGGCCGGTCCAGAGCGAGCCCCCGTTGTCCCTGGGGAACAGGGACCACTTGGCGTAGGCCACGGTCGGCTGAATGACCGCGTTCTCTACGTTCGTCGTGTTGTTGACGAAGAACTTATCCCCGGTCGTGCGCCGGACGTTGAACTCGCTGGCAACGTGTCGCCGAGACCAGAGCCAGCGCCGATCGGCCACATGGAGCGTGCGCTGATGCGGGGTCGGGCCGGGCAGGATCTCCAGGCAGTAGAGCTGCTGCCAGGTGACGGTCTTCCCCTTGGAGGAGCCGGAGATCACCAGCTCCAGCGGGACGCCGAGAGGAATCCGGGCCGCTCGAGCCGCCGAGACAACCCAGAACTTCTCGACCGGCCGGACTCCGACCGCCATTTCAAAGTCGTAGGCGTTCGCACCGCCGAGGTAGACACCTCCGAAACGGACGCTCACGAGTTGCCCAGTCCAAGGCCTCGGGTCGTCGTCTGCCCGGCCGAGCGGCTCCCGGCCCCACCGCCAGAGGCGCCGCCCTCGAGATTCGCCTTCTCGAAGACGAACACGTGTGCGACCTGGGCCACTTCAAAGCCGTCGTTGGTAATCCCGACGTGCTCACGGGACTCGTCTCGGAGTTGCTCGACCTCCTCGAATCCGGCGAGAACGGGAATCTGGAAGCGCTCGGCCACTCCTGAACCGCCCGCCGCTCCGACCTTGGCGACGGTGAACCGGGTAACCGTCTTGACGTGGGTGGCCGGGCCCCGATAGAGGTCGCGCGCGTAGGGGTCGTCATTCCAGACCGGAACCAGGATCTTCCCGTGACGGAGGTAGTCCTGGGTCCTGAGAGACGCCGCGTAGAACGAGCCACCCAGGTCACAGGCAACGTCCAGCACGACCCGGAGGACGTTCTCGGTCGGGACGTAGGACGGGGTCTCTCCGGTGACCACCACGGTCCCGCCGGACACGTTCTGGAGCTCGGCCAGGAGGAGCGGCCGGACGGTGGACTGATACAGACCGGCAATGTCCGTCACCGACCGGTCGACCGTGGCCGAGTAGGAGGCCCGGAGCCGCTCGAGGGGCCGGACGCCGAAGCCGGACGGCCCTCGGTTCTCCGGCGTCGTCCGGTCAATGTTGATCTGGGCGCCCTTGATCGAGGCGTGGTCCCCACCAGCCAGGGACTCCCGGTAGAGGACCTCTTCGTAGACCCGACGGAACCTGAGCACCTTGTTCTGGTCGTCGTAGGAGAAGCCGCCCTGGGCCGTCCCGCCCTGGGAAATCAGGTTGTAGGTCCCGCCCAGCGCAGAGATGACGGTATCGCAGTAGGTCCCGGCCGCGGCCACGAACTGCGCGTACGCTGAGTTCGAGGTGAGGGCCGTGTAGGTGCCCTCAATGACAACGGTCCGCTTGCCGGCCGGGGTGGCCTCCACCGTCACGGTAGACGACTGGCGGCCGTCCCGGCCTGAGAGGTCGGCCGGGAGCTGGACGGTGACCCCGATTCGGTAGAGGGCCGAGTTCGCCGTGTTCAGCTCGCCGTCGACCTTGGTGCAGGTCGGACGCTGGGAGAACCCGGTATTGACCGACGAGGAGGGGTCGAAGGTGTGTCTCGTGGTGGAGCCGAGGAAGACTTCGAGCTTCTGGTCGGGCTGGCGGAAGGCCGAGACCAGCGCCGCCTCAGAGGCGAGGAAGGTCGATCGGGTGGCGTTCCTCACCACGACGTCGAAGGAGATCGAGAATTCGGTGTAGCTGGACACGACCTTGTAGCGGTCGGTCAGCACGTAGGACGTGTCTGTCTGGTCCTTGCCAATGACCAGCGGGGAGCCCCCGTTGCCATACGTGATCTTGATTAGGCGGGCCACTAGGGAGCCCCCCCGCGCGCCACGATCTTGGACTCAATGGAGCGAAGGACGGTGAGCATCGCGTCGAACACTGCCCCAGCCCCTTCGGGCCGGGCCTTCTCCAGGGCGTCGGTGGACCCCAGGAGTTCCTGGACCTTTCCGCGCTCCTTGCCAACGCGGGTCTCCTGCTCCAGGGAGACGTCTGCCAGCCGCTTGCGGAAGTCGTCGGCGATCTCCACTCCGTAGCGAGCCAGGTCTTCGGTGACGGCCCCGACTCGACCGGCCGCGCGCTGGGTCGTCTCCTGGGCCGCCGCGACGCCGGTTCCCGCGAGAATGAGTCCGCCGATCGCCGTCGATCCGACCGCGCCAATGAGCGACTGATTCACGGCCGAGGCGACCCCCTGGCTGGTCCCGGTGGTCGCGAAGGCGTTCGCGGCCGGAGTGAGGAACCGGGCCGCGCTGTTGATCGCGTCGGCCGCCACGCCGCCAGCCGCGAGGGCAATCCCCGCCGGTCCGGCAGCGGCAATGGCCGACCGGCCACTAGCGACGGCGCCGGCAATCCCGGCCAGGCCGGAGTCACCGGACCCGGCACCGGCGAGACCCGCCCCGCCACCGGCGCGGCGCAGTTCCTTCGCGGCCTGATTGAGCTCGCGGGCGGCGACGGCAAGAGCCTCTGCGAAGCTGTTGGCCATGGCCTAGCCCCCCTGCCTCTCGCGGAGGACCTGGGCGACCTTGGCTCCGACCGTGGCGGCCATGAGGCGCGCCCATGCCCTGCCGCCGTCCACGGAGGCGTAGAGGCGGGCCGCGGCGACGTCCTGGCCGGCGTCCTCGAGCGCCTGGACCTCGCGCGACCTCTTGGCGGCAATGACCCGAGCTCGGCCCATGAGGCCCAAGCCAAGCCACTCGTCAACGGACGACAGGCCGGACTCGACGAAGAGAGCCGACGCCTCGGCGGGCGTGATCTTGTCGACCGCGGCTACCTGCTCGATCGGGCTCACAGGGTCAGGTCCGAGAACTTGCTGAGCTTTCCCAGTCGGTCCGAGGAGTCCCCGGGGACGGCCACGAGGACCGCAGGGACCTCCAGGAATCGGTAGGCCGAGAAGGCCAGCGCTTGATTCAGGTCTGGAAGTCCGGCGGCTCGGTAGATCACGAAGCCCTTCCCGTTGGTCGTGTCCCAGGGGGTGAAGACCACGGACTGGAGTGGGGTAACCGGGGCGCCAGCCACGTAGTCCGAGCCCGGCCACTCGACAATCGTTCGGCCGCTTGACGTCGCCGTGTTGGGATTGAGCGCGGCCATGGCGGCCTCGTCCCAGCCCTCCAGGGTCAGCGAAACCACGAGGTCACCGCCGAGCCAGATGACCTCCCCCGTGGAGTTGGTCTCCTCGAACGGAAGCCCGGCCCACCGCCGCTGAGGGAAGAGGAAGACCTGGCCCACGAGTCCGAGGCCAGTTCCGCCGTGTGGCCAGACGGCCGAAAGGTCGGTGCACCCGTAGGCCAGGCGCCCGGCCGAGAGCGTGCCTGCGTTCTCGTCAGGAGCGCCCACGGATCACGACGGGTCCGCGATCGACGGCGTCCCGGACGTGGGGAACCAGCCGAGCATGGGAACTACGAGGTCCCCGTAGGCCCTCCAGAGCCAGTAATTGATGATCGCTGTGGCCCCCCGCGCGTCAGCCGAGAAGATCCGCGTATCGCCCTTGAGCCAGGGGGTGGCGCCTCCGACCACCGCCCACCAGGTCCCGTCCAGGTTGACCATGGGGGCCAAGACCACGTCGTCTACGACCACCGTCCCAGTGGCCAGCGACGTCACCTCGAGCTTCACGTCGAGGTCGTCTTCCTTGAAGTTGTCGTAGAACCTCGACGAGTCCAGGTCGAGCTGGAGAATGTTCCAGACGTCGTTGGTGCCGGTCGAAATGTCCACCGTCGTGGACTGGGACCCGAGGTGCAGGACCAGATTCCCGGTCGCGCTGCTCTTGCGCTGCCAAGCAACCTGAATGTGGAATGGGGTCTCAGGCGGGAAGGTCGCCCCGGGGTTGGCCGTCAGGACCGCTTGAGTCAGCGTGTCCGAGGCAATGCACTCCAGGCCCCAAAGGGTGGAAGGCGCGCCCGGGTAACCGCGGTAGTAGTACCCGGACGTGCTCCTGGTCTTCCAGTTGGCGGCCGTCGTGGCCGTCCACCCCGTGATCTGGGTCGTGGAGGCTAGGGCCGTGTTAGTCGTCAGGGCCCCCTCCTCGAAGGAGGGGTTTCGGAGGATCGGGGAGGACTTGCAGTGCAGCGAGTCGACCGAGAGCGTCCCGCCAGTGCCGGTGAACTGGAGGCCCGAGGCGTCCAGGGGGCCGAACCGGAATTCGAAGCGCTCGTTGTGCTTCTGCCGGCCGTTGTTCTGGTCCAGGTCGCAAACGAAGGTCTTAGTTTCGACCCCGAAGCACTCCAGGTTGTTGCTGTCCTTGTCGACCGTGAGCCGGGAGATGGCCCCGGTGCCGGTGACGGTGCCGGTCGCTGACGTGTCGAACGTCGGCGAAGCGGTCTTGATCGACTCGGTGTTGTCCTCCATGTACTGGCGGATCACTCGAAGGGCCCGCTCGTCCGAGACGTTCTGGGAGAGTTCCTGCGAGGAGATCGTCCGCAGGACCTCGAGGAGGAAGGGCCGGAACATCTGGCGCAGGGACTCGCGGGTCAGGCCGGCCGCAATGCGGCTGCTGATACCGGCGCGCACGAGTTCCAGGGCCCCGGGGGTGAACTCGCCGTCCAAGATCGTGGTAAGCGCGTCCTCCATATCCAGGAGGTTCGGGGTGTTCACGGACCCGAAGTTCTGGGACGCGTTAACGATCTTGATCGCAGCGGCCCACTGCGCCCAGGCGTTCGCGAAAGTGACGTCAGAACCGGCCATGGGCTACGTCCTTTCGATCCTGGACAGGCAGAGGGATCTCACCCACCCATGGCGGACCTTCACGTCTACGACCGTGAGCCGGGTAGTGCCCCCTTCGCGCAGGAAGTAGTGCTGGCGCGCCACGGCGGAAGGAATGTCTTCTTCCTTGGCGTAGACGATCGCCCTATCGGTGTTGTCGAGAGCCCCGACCTGGACCACGACGGCGATCGAGACAGGCGTCTGCGTCCCGGACTCGTCGACGTGCGTTCCGGCCTCCCCACGCTCGGCGAGGAGGTCGGAAGCAGCGTCCGCCCAGTCGACGTCAAACTCGGTGGCCATGGGCCCTCGTTAAGGCACCCACCGCGAGTGCAGTTCGAACCGACTCCCCGCGCTCCTGGCCTTCGCCGCGTCGACGGCCTTGCGGAGAGCCTCCAGCGACTGGCGGCGAGTGATAGCGGCGCCGTCGATCTGGCTGCTAGCCGCGAGTCCGGCCAGCTGAGCGTCGGCCAGCGAGAGCCAGCGGTACGCCTCGGACCAGTTCTCGGCGGCCAGGGCGTCGTAGACTTCGCCCAGGGCCGCCTTGAAGTTCTCGCTAGAGATCGCGGTAGCCACGGGCGGCTACTCCGACCGGAGCCCGCCGCGGCGCTTCCTGGGCTGGTCCTGCTCGGCCTCGGCCTCCTGCTGGGTGTCCGCGCCCTGGCCGATCGTGGCCATGGAGCGGAGCCGCTTGCGGGCGGGCTGCTGGACGACTTCCTCGCGGGCCTTGGCCCCAAGGGGCGGCCCGGCGTGAATCACGCCACGCTCGCCGGTCGCGTCGCCGACCTCCGAGGACACAAAGTCCGCGGTCGAGTTGCCGATCCCGAAGGCCTCCCGGAAGAGGCCCTGGGCGTCGTGCTCCGAAAGGGCGTTGACCTCCACCCAATCGCAGAGGAAGCCGGTGAGGTCGAAGCGCGGGCGGACCTTCCCACCGATCGTGGCCACGGGGCGCGAGTAATACTCGCGCTTGTCCGCGTCCACGAGGACGGTGATCGGGTGCCTCCGCAGGCCGACGCGGTACTTCTTGGCCGCGGCTACCACGCGGTCGACTCCAGGCGGGCGACGTAGCGGGGCTCACGGACCGCGGCGACGCCGTAGTACGAGGCCTTGAACTGCATCTCCACGTCGCGATCGAAGCCGTCCTGCGAGTCGCGCCCGCGCTGGACGAGCTCGAGCGGCCAGCACTCGTACCAGGCCAGGGCCTTGGTCAGGTCGCCGAGGAACCAGCCCTCACGGGCCGTCGCGGCCACCGACTCGGGGCCCGCCAGCACGCGGCGGTAGAGGCGGATCGACGAGAGGAGCTGGAGGCCAAGCGCCGTGATCGGGTTCGGGCTGATCGTCTCCTCCGATCGAGTCCCGGCCGCGGCGTTCTGGGCCGTGCGGACCTCGGTCGCCGAAATGATCCGGCGGGCCGTGTGGACCTTGTAGGGCATGACCACGAGGTGCTTCGGCTGGAAGCTGAGGGGCTCGCTCGTGTTCGGGTCCAGGATGTCGACGAAGAGCTGGAGGGCCGCGTCGACGTCGGTCCAGTCCTCCAGGGCCAGCGAGGACTGGTTGTTGATGTAGGCGCCCGCCGTCAGGTAGGTGTTGGTCGGCGTCCCGTTGCGGCTGTAGTTGTTCGTCTGGCCGATCAGGGCGTCAATCACCGCGTTCTCGCGGGCCGACCCGAGGGCCTCGCCGATCTTCCGCGCGGCGTCGACGAGCATGGCCGTCTTGTCGTGGAAGATCGCCTCGCGGGTGAGGTTGATCTTCATGCCCTTCTTGGTCTTGGCCGGGAGGGTGAAGTACTCCTCGGTCACGCCGACCGTCGGGTACTCCTGGCCCTCCAGGACGTCCTGGGCCCCGTCCGGGTCCGGGTTCGTGATCGAGGGCACGATCTCGGCGTCACGGATCGTGCTCTTGATCACCGGGACGATCGGCGAGAACACGTTCGCCTCGGCCATGAACTGAGCCCGGATCTCCGAGAAGAGGAGCTGGCTCGTGATCTGGGGGAAGACCGACGAGGTCACGGGGAACCCGGCCTCTCGGAGTTCGATCGACTCCCTCAGCGAGAGCTGAGTGAACTGCTTCTCCCAGGAGTCGCCGAGGAAGGCCTTGGCGATGTCCTGCACGGAGAAGTCGGAGAGCCGCAGCCGGCCCTCCTGGCAGGCGGCCTCGAAGAGGTCGAACGAGTCGCCTCGACGCTTGCCGTCCGAGTCGAACAGGAGAGCCCGCAGCTCGCGAGCGTTCTTCGGCTTGTTCGCGGTGAGCATGGGTCCTCCTACTAGGTGTTGGCGCCGACGCACGACGCCCAGGCGACGCCGTTGCAGACGAAGATCCCGATCTCGTTCTGGGAAACGGTCCCGACCGTGCCGGCGGCGTCGTTGCGGACCGTGAGGTCTTCGGCCGCGTCCGCGCGGTTGACGATCACGAACATCAGCCCGTCGCTCTCCTCCTCGGCGGGGAGGTCGACGTTGCGGCCAGCGCCGCCCGGGTCGAGGAACTGGAGCTGGTTGCTGTCGTGCGTGAGCACGAGCGCGCCGGCCAGGGTCGAGGTCGTCGACTGGAAGCGGCTGATCTTCTTGTCCGCGGCCCAGGCGACCGAGCGGATCATCTTGCAGCGGGCCGTGGTCTGCGACGCGCCGTACTTCGACACGGCGAAGATCGCCAGGTCCTGAGACCCGACGGACTCCAGCTGCTGGTCTTCCAGGCCGTCGCCAGCCGCGTTCTCCGAGGCGCCGAGCAGGTCGCCCACGTCGATCGTGGTCGACGGGATCGTGTACTCGAACTCGTAGCTCGGGTCGACGCACACCAGGAGGTCCGTCGTGCTCCCGCTCGGGCTGGCCGTCATGGCCACGCCGAGGAAGAGGCGGGCGGCCTCGGCCTGGTTGCGCTCCTCCGACGTGTTGTCCGTCTGCGAGGAGAACGGCTTGGCCTCGTTGGCCGAGCCGTCCCAGTAGAGGAGGTCGCCGACCTCGACCACCGTCGAGGAACCGACGGGCACCCGGATGGCCCCGTCGCTGCGCTTGCCGGTGAACGTGTTCGCCATGGGGTCCTCCTAGCCCAGCCGGGCCATGAACTCGTCGACGGTCTTGGGGTCGGCCTTCGCCTGGCCGCTCTGGGCCGGGGGGCCGGAGACGGGGCGCTGGTGGGCCACGAGCCGCTTGCGCTCCTCGATCAGGGCCTTCGCCTTCGCCTCGTCCTTGGCCTCGCGCACGGCCTCCCGGAGGAGGTCGGTCACGGCGACGGCCGGGAGCTTGGCCTCGGCCAGGAGTGCGTCGCGCTGGGCGACGCGCTCGGCCGTCTCGCGCTTCGCGCGCTCCTCGGCCAGGGCGGTCTTGACGTCGTCGAGCTCCTTGCGGAGCGACTCGGCCAGGTTGCCGGTCTCGGCCGGGGCCTCGGACTCCTTGGTCTCACCGGCCGCGGGGGCCGGGGCCGGAGTGGGCGCGGGGGCCTCCGAGACGCTCTTCAGCGCCTCGACGGCCTTGGCGATCTTCTCGGCCGGGTCGCCCTCGGCCGTGAGGGTGTCCAGGAGCGCCTTGTGGTCGAGCATGCGAGAGCCCTCCCGGGACTCGAAGAGCGAGCAGGTGGTGGCCCCGGCGCTGACCAGGTCCACGCTGTTCACCTTGGTGATTGCCTCGATCAGCCGGGAGCGGCCCTGAGCCCTCCCGGTGCCGTTGGCGTCGTGCGAGAGGCCGAGCGAGTCGGGCGCGTTCTCCGCGTCCCAGGCGATCTGCTCGGCGAGCGGGTGCCGCGGATTGACGTGGAGGCTCCCGTAGCTGCCTGACTCCTCGGCGCGGACCTCGCGGAGTCGGCCGAGCTTCTCCTGGTAGCCGCGCTCGGCCTTGGAGCCGGGGGCACGGTGGTTCAGGTAGACCGACACGCCCTCATAGAGAGGGAGGGCAGCCTGGCGGGTCGCGGTCGGGTACTCGTTCTTGGTCCCGTCGGGGTTCGTGTTGACCGAGCGGGCCCCGAGGAACTTGACGCCCTCCAGGACGAGAGCGGACAGACGGCCAGACTCGTCCCGCGTGGCGCGCACGCGGGAGGGCTTGGCCGAGACGCTCTCCTGGAGGTGAATCAGCACGGCCCAAAGGTAGGCCGAGGGCCGGTCGGAGCCCTGCTATAGATTCTCCAGCGTGGCGGGCAAGTCAGAGAAGAAGCGGCACTTGGTCACGACCTGCGTAGGCGACTCCACAATCAGGCGGATTGAGGAAATCATGGACCGCGAGGGCCGACCCAGGTCCGTCGTGGTCCGTCGTTTGGTGGAGGCC
>JACCDG011204991.1_pt1 | contig 14481 bp, 14 predicted proteins | sample 7442471 | NCBI WGS metagenome assembly JACCDG01 (sample SAMN15323444, study PRJNA562643) | freshwater metagenome | isolation source: river surface water | place: USA:Blue River Watershed | collected 2017-08-17
CCGAGATGATGCTGGCGTCGCTCGATAAATTCGGCAAAAAACTTTTGAACCAAAAAACGATCAACGACGCCAAAATCTTTTGCCCGCGCTACGCGTCTCTCAGCAATGCTGACCGCAAAGAGTTCTGGGTTCATCTTTTTAACGGGATTGCGCAGAACGAATCCCGGTTTGAATTCGGCCCGCCGATTTACTTAGAGCCTAAAAAGGACAAAAACGGACGGATCATCGAGGAAGGCCGCAATATTGCGTCCGGGCCGATCGATCCCGTCCGTTTCAGTATGGGGCTCTTCCAGCTTTCCTACGATAGTTCCCGCGGCAAGCTCTACCAGCCGGGATGCGCCGGGATTAACTGGAAGAAGGATCAACGCAAACGCGTGGAAGATCCTACCCTTACTATCTACAACCCGAAAATCCAGATGGATTGCGCCGTGACCATCATGAACCAGTGGGTGGGGCAAGACGGTGGCGTGGGGTATACGGAAGACGTTTGGGATCCCCGATTAAAACAAGGCAAGGGGGATTACCGGTTTAAGGGCGGCGCGTATTTCTGGTCTACGCTACGAAATACGAACGGCGCCACCCAGAACGTGCGGGCTTCGCTAAAGCAATTTACCCCCTGCTTCGGGAAGAAATGAGGAATAAACCATGAGAACGATGTGCCAGGCCTGCCTACTTACCGGACTGATGGCGATGTTTCTCGCCGCCACCGTGGCGCACGCCGATTTTAGGATCCTCTGCGGGGATAAGCGCGAACGGGGCGTAGAGCACGCCGACGTGGCCTTCCTCAACGAACTGGTGGACATGAAGGTTTACGTAGGCGGTAAAGAGCTCGCGCAGAATGCCTTCGGCATTAAGGGACTCGAAGGGGACCGCTGGATGGTAGGCATCGTGCTACCCGGCAACGCCAATAGACAATTTATATTTACCCACGCCGACACTTCGGCGCAGGAATATTTAGTGGATGAGCGGGGCCGTAGCAAGAAAATCGGCGCCAAGCTCAAATGTGTCTGGCAAGCCCCGGAAGTAGATTAGGGCCCGCCCGTTTCCGTGTAATCCATTGAATTTACGGCACAAAATTTCGACGCGAACGACTGAAGACGCAAGGGCAAATGGGCGATCGAGTGTTACCATAGAAAGGAATACCTATGAAAACCCTTACCCCTCTTCTCACCCTCGGTATCTTCCTGGGCGGCGCGAGCGCCGAAGCCGCCAACTGCAAAAAGAAGGTGGGCAATCTCTGTTATTTTATCGGCGGCGCCCAGCGCGCCCGCATCGACCAAGATCAAAAATTCCAACGCGCCCTGGAAGCGATGGCCGAGAAGCTGAAAAAGGCCGGGCCGGTTTATATCGTGCAGGGCACGCGCACCCGCGCGGAGCAGGCGGCCCTGGTTCGCCAGCATTGCAAGCGCGGACGTAAATCCTGCCCCGGCTACGCGAGCCCCAATACCTCCCGCCACGTGACCGCCATCGCGGCCGACCCTTGGGTGCCTGGCCAGAATATCAAGCCCCTCTGCTTCGCCGAAAACCAGGCCCGCGTGGAGTTCCTCGGGCCCCGCAGCGCCGCGGCCGTTTACGGATCGAGCAAAGTTAGGCTCAACGGCAAAATGCAATACGTAACCGGCGGCCACATCGACGGCAGCACCGGCTCGAACTATACGCCCCGCAACTGCAAACGCGCGGAAGGCCTGAACGGGAAGATGGCCCAAATCCAGCCGGGCACGAACCCGGATACCGGCGCGCCCGAAAGCAAAAAAGTGGTTAAGTACAAGCAGAAGAAAGCCGCGGCGAAATCGAACGCCCGCCGGGGCGAGCGCCAGCCGGGCGAGATGAGCTGGCTGAAGAAATTTCTGCAAACCTTGGGCTTTAAACCGAGCAAACACTATCGGCGAAATACCCGCACGTAGGAGATGGAATGCTAACGCAGGTTCTTTGGTTCGTACTCGTGGCTCCCTTCGCCCAAGCCGGCGTGGCTGATTACTGCACGCCGGTGAAGAATCTCACCAAGAAACTCTCCAGCTGCACCGATAACGAAGTGCTTTTCGCCGACGCCGCCGTAACCTGCCTCGAAAAGTTCGAAGCGGAGGCCACCGTGGCCTCGAAGGCCCTAGAAACCATGCTGCTCGGTTCCGGCCAGTCGGCCGAAGGCGTGAAGAGCCAGGAAAAGCTGCTCGCGGGCACCGAGAAGAATTACCAGGCCACCAAGGCCCGTCTTGATCTACTCATCCTCTCCGGCAAGCGCGCGCTCGAGCAAGTGGACGATTACATCGACAATATCGCTATGCCCGAAGATCTCGAAACTTCCGGCGACCTCGGTTTCACCGCGGAGGAATTCCTGGCTTCGATTCCCTGCTACCACGAGAATAAAGAAGTTCTCTTCGACGTGGGCGACGATCTAGAGGCCAAGATCGAGGAGCTCGAGATGGCGCGCGCCGTGATCGACGACTTAGAGAAGAAGTCCAAGGCCGCCAAAGCCGGCGTGGGTAGCGAGAGCGCGGCGTCTCCGGTAACGAATGGCCAGGGCCAGGGCGGCGGCGCGAAGGCCCCCGGCCCGAAAGCTAAGACGGGCCAGAGCGATATTACTGGTACGGAGAAGAAATCCGAATCACTCGATAAGAAGTAATCACTTCTTTTCTTTCGCCACCAAGAGATTCATCAGCCGCAACTGGATCGAGGAGAAGGAATTCTCCTCGATTTCGTCTTTGTGGTTGGCGGTGAGAGCGAGGCAAGTCCAGGGCCCGGTTTTCGTTTTGAAAACGGCGGTAACCTGCGAGATCCCGGGGTCCCGCGATTGCACGATCCCGAAGCGTTCGATCTCCTTGGGCTGCACGGATTGGTATTCCTCGTTGAGGCGGGCATTGCGCTCGAGGATATCGTCTTTCACGAGGAGGGCGCTCGCGCAGATCTCGCGCGCCGAGGCGAACCAGCCGAGCGTGCCCACTAGATCGAGGCGGTCCATGCGGTATTCCGCGGGCTCGGGTTTGGCGCCGAGCGAGGGCAGGAGTTTACCGATCTCCTTCAGCTCATTTTTGGGCAAAAGCGCGAGCTGAAAGTATTCGCGGAAGCTCGGGAAGGGCTCGAGGGATTTGCCGAATTGCCGGAATTTCCCGCGGTCGAGGCGGCTGAGCAGGAGATCGCTCGCGGTGAGATCTTTCTCGCCGATCAAAAAATTGAGCAGGGTATCCACGGTGAGGAGGGTGCCGATCTTCCAAGTATGGAGCTGGCCGAAGGTGCGCACCAGGAGCGGGCCATCGAGGGTTACGAGATCGGAGAGTTTGAGCTTGCTCTCGCGCACGGCGCGCGCCACGAAGATCTGGTTGGCGCGCGAGATGGAGAGCGGCTTGTCGGCATCGCGGGCGAAGAGCTCTTTGCCGTCCGCCGTGCCGGCGAAGAAGGAGCTCACGAAGGGCTCGCGCTTAAGGTCGGCGAGCACTTTCTCGAGGCTATCGTTTTTGTAGAGCGGGGGCCCGAAGAACGCCGCCTTGATTTTGCCGTCGGCGCCTACTTTGAGATCGAGGGGCACACTCAGGCCTTTGAAATCGAGCTCGAAGGAATCCTCTTCGGTGGCGCGCACGCCGAGGCATTTTCCTTCCTGCTTTGTATACTCTTGCAGCGCTCGGCGGATTTCGAGGAGGGCACCGTGCTCCTGGTAATCATGGTCAAATTGTTTAGCGGCGCGCTTTTCGTGGAAGGGGCAGAATACGCCCTTTACTTGGGCGGGCGTGAGGGCGGCGGCCGGGGTGCTAAGCAGTAGGGCCAATAAAAAATTCATGGTTCAAAATTCTCCCGGAAATGCGCGAGTTCGTGGTGGGCCGTATGCTCGTCTACCCGGAAAACGCGCGTGAATAGACGCACGAGCTCGCTCGGGCTCGCGCCCGCCCGCATCGCCTCCCAAATTTGCCTTTGTTTGCCTTTGAGCGTGGCCACGCCTTTGCCGGGCACGAACACGGTGGTTTCCTTCGGCCCATTTTCCCAGGCGATCGCTTCGCGGGGAACGGAGCGTTCGAGCGGACACTCGCGGTGCGGGTGTTCGTAGCCGAGGCGCACGCCTCCCGCGAAGGCCACGGCTACTTCTTCGAGGGGCACGAGCAGGGATTTAAGTTGGCGGGCGGCCGCATGCTCCCGGAGACGGCGAAAAGCGTCCACCGAGGCCAGGAGCGGATCGGGCGCTTGGTCTTCGGGAGAGAGGAGAAAGGAGTAAGTGCGGTGGAGCCAGGCTTCGCCGAGACCGTAGCGCTCGAACTCTTCGAGCAGAGCCCGGTGGTCTGGCCCGCGAGACTGTTGCGTTTTGGCGGCCCGGGCGTAAACGATCCGCGCGCCCTTGAGCATGCCCCGCCAGCACCAGTCGATATCGAAGGCCGCGGCCGCTTCGGGGGAGAAGGGGCCGATCTTTTCCACGAGGGAACGGCGGGCGCCGAGGTTGGTGTAGGGTCCCCAGGGAAGCGCGTGCCCCCGGGCGTGGGCCGTGCGCTCGGAGTGGCCGGAGAAAAGCTTGGCGGCCACTCGGCCGGGCACGCCTGATTTTTTCTCGGCGCGGGAGAGAGTTTGCCCCACGGCGAGGTCGCCGGATTCTAAGGCTTTCTCCATGGCGGGCAGCCAGCCCGCGCGCGGCACGGTGTCGGCCGCGAGAAAAAGTAAGAGCTCGCCCCGGGCCGCCGCGAGGCCGCGATTGAGGGCCTCGGCGAGCCCCCGGCGCGATTCACGCAGCCATTGCGCGCGGGGAAGCTTGGCCGCTTCGATCAGGGCGTCGCCACCGTCGCCCGAGCCGGCGTCCACGAAGAGAATTTCGAGATTCGCGTTTTTTTTCGCGAGCGGCCCCAACTCGCGGAGCAGGGCCGGGAGAACTTTCGCGTGGTTGCCTACGGGGATCAGGAGGGATATTTTCATAGGCTCTAGGGTAGCAGGCGCCGCGTGCGCAGCTCGAGGGTGCGCTCATCGATGTCGTGCAAAATTTTTTCGTCGTGGGCGTGATGGCCGAGAGCGAGGGCGGCGTCTTCGCTTTGCCCGCGCCGGGATTTCACGTCCCAGATTTTCCAGCTCGTGCTGCTCAAACGAAAGCGCTCTCCGCGACGCGGGGAAAAGAGAACGAGATCGCCGCGCTCATCCACGCTGCGCGGGGCTTTCCAGTAGGCCCAGCCTTCCCGGTGGAGATGCTGGTAGCCGGGGGGCAGATATTTTTCTAGCGCGGGCGGAGTGCGCCCCTGGCGAGTGGCGCGGAAGCGGCGATCGGGTTCCGCGCGCAGAAAGCGCGATTCGAGCGCGCCCTTTACGCCGAAAAGCACCGAGAGCAAATCGAGGCCGCGGAAGGAGGCCTGGCGGAAATCCGTGGTGGCGCCGATCCGCCCGAGCGCGCGGCGGCTACGATCGAGGAGGCGCTTAGGGCGCGGCTTCACGGTGGGTACCGCGAGAATTTTTTCGTAGGTGGCGAGCAGGGCCTGGCTATGGAAAGCCGAGCTCTCCATTTGCCGCAGCACCGAGCGCAGGCTCGAGCGGTGCACGCGCTTCATCTCCGCCCGCGGGGCATAGCCGAGCATGAATCCGCAAAGCGCGAGGCGCCAACAGAAGTCGAGGTCGTAGGCGGCATTTTTCCAGCGGGTATCGAATCCGCCGAGCGCGTGAAAAATTTCCCGTTTTACGGCGAGGTTGTATCCGGGGGCCCAGGGGAGAAAGGTCGGAAAATCCGCGAGCCGATCTTTTTCCCAGAACGCGCAGGCTTCGTCGAGGTAGCGCTCTACCAGGTTGGGCGTTTCTTGGGCACCGTGTTCGATCACGGTGCGGCCGCTCACGGCGGCGAGGGGATATTCGGCCTGGGAAAGTAAAGGTTTGGCGATTTCCTGCAACCAGTTTCTCGCGGGGCGGCAGTCGACGTGGGCGAATACGAGAATTTGGCCGCGCGCGCGCCGGGCACCGTGGTTGAGGGCGGCCGCGCATCCCGGCTTTCGTTCGCGGAATAGGTGGAAATTTTTATGCTCTTTCGCTAGACGCGTGGCGAGGCGAAAGGTTTCGTCGCGGGAGCCGTTATCTACGAACAAAACCTCGAAGGGATATCGGGTACGTTGTTGGCCCAGGGAATCAAAGCAGGCCTTTACGTGCTCCGCTTCATTCTTCGCCGATAGGATTACGCTGAGAATCGGTCTTGCCACAGAACGGGACGATAGCGCAAAATCCGCGGGAAGGGGAGGAGCATGCGGGTTTCCATCAATATGGCGATGAGTATGGACGGCAAAATTGCCACAAAAGCGCGCGGGCCCATGAAATTGGGCACGGAGCTCGATAGCAAACGCATGAGCGAAATCCGCGCGGAACATGACGCGGTGATTAACGGCGCGGGAACTTTTCGCGTTTATCCCGTGCCTTTGCGCGTGAAAGATCCGGCTTTGGTGAAAAAGCGCGTGCGGCGCGGAATGCGCGCGCAGCCGATTTCCGCCGTGGTTTCTTCGGGACTAAAAATTCCGCGCCACAGTCCCTGGGAAAAAGCGACGGATTTCGAGCGCTGGATTTTTTGCGGACGCCAAGCCTCGCGGGTGGCCGCGCGGTCGCTAGAGAAAAGCGGTGTACGCGTGATTCGTGGTAAGGCGCTGAGCCCGCGGCCGCGGGAAATCTTGCGCGCGTTTCGCAAGGCCGGCGTGCGGCGTATCCTGCTCGAAGGGGGAGGCGAATTCAACGCTTCCTTTCTCGAGGCGGGCCTCGTGGATACCATCCATTTAACGCTCACTCCGTGCGTGATTGGCGGGCGGGAATCCCCCACTTGGTGCGAAGGAAAAGGCTTTCCCCGGCTTTTCCCGCGTTTTCATTTGGTGGAATGCCGAGTGAAAGGGAACGAGATCTATCTTACCTACGCCAAGCCCTGAAGAGCCTTGCCTATTGGCGTCATCGGCGCTATTTTGCCTCTACGATGACCCTCGACGCGATCAAGGCCCGCATAGAAGAAAATCTTTCGCCTACCCACGTGCAGATTATCGATCTCGGCGGGGGCGACCATATTCGCGCCATCGTGGTATCGCCCAAATTCAGCGGGCTTCCCTTGCTCAAGCAGCATAAACTTGTGCTCGATCTTTTTCAGGACGAGATCAATTCGAACGAAGTGCACGCGCTCACGGTGAAGACGCTCACGCCCGAACAATTCGACAAACTTTAAGCAGGAGTAAAACCATGGCAGATTACAAATCCCAGATCGAGCAGCAGATCCAATCGAAGCCCGCCTTCATTTACATGAAGGGCACCCCCAATATGCCCATGTGCGGTTTCTCCGCCCGCGCCGCGGAAGTACTAAACCGCAGCGGTGTGGAATACGGCTCGTTCAATATCCTCGACGACATGAACCTCTTCGAGGAGCTGAAGCGGATGAACCAGTGGCCTACCTCTCCCCAGGTATACATCAAAGGCGAATTCGTGGGGGGTTGCGATATCTTGTGCGAGCTCTACGAGAGCGGTGAGCTCGCCACGATGGTCAAGTAATTCCCGTAACCTTTACCCGATCTTTTTACCTGCGAGCGGAACACGGCGGCGAGCGCCTGTTCCGCTTATGTTTTTTGGTGAATTCTCCTTCAGAATAATCTTTTTCTCGTGTTCGGCCGCACCGATAAGAAATCATGGAATTATCTTTTTTTTCGGGTATTTGAATGTCGAGCGCGGCACCGCGGATAGAAGAAGAAATCGATGCGAACGACCAAGATTTTGTGGCTGTACGCATCTCTGAGTTTTACTCGCCGAAGGTAGTAGCCTTTCCGCTGCACCTAAAATTAGGCACGGGAAAATATTTGCGCATTTTCCGCGCGGGCGAGAACTACGACGAAAGCGAGCTCAAGGCTTACGAGACCGATCGCGGCGTGCGCCAGGTTTACTTCGCGCGCACGCACCGCGCCGGTTACATGACTTCCTCTTCCGCCTTGCTCAGGAAGCTCATTCCCATCCCGGCGATCCCGATCCGCACGAAGTTCGGCGTGGCCCGAATTCTCTGCGAGCTCTACCTGCAGGAGCTTTTCGCCGCCCCCGAAGAAAATTTGCCGCCGCTCGTGGAAAAGGGAAAGGAAATCAGCGCGCTGCTCGCCGGCTGGATCGAAACGGACACGCAGCTCGACCGATTCCTACTCGGCCTGGAGCAGGTGGACGCCAATACGGAATCGCTCGCGTTCCTCACCGGTATTTTCGCCTGCGTGGCCGCCAAGCGCTATCCCTGGAAATCACGCCGCACGATGGAAACGCTCCTGCAGGCCGCTTTCTTCTCCGACCTCGGCCTCACTAAGCTGCCCCCCGAGGTGGCGCGCCTCAAGCCGAAACGCATGAGCGCCGCGCAGAAGCGCGAATACGAGATGCACCCCGAGGTTTCCGCGCAATTGCTGCGCGAGGCCGGCAACGTGCCCGAGAACCTGCTCACCATCGTGCGTGAGCACCATGAATACTGCGACGGTAGCGGTTTTCCCAATCAGCTCAACGCCACGAAGCTTCTTCTCCTCAGCAAGTTCCTGCTCATGAGCGCCGAGCTCATGCGCACGGCCTCGGAATTCCTGCTGCCGCCCGTAGAAGCGGCCAAGGTTCTCTTCCCCGAACTTTCCGAAAAGATCTTCACCGAGCATCCCGATCTCGTGGCCAAGTTCGACCGTGAACTTTTGATTCCCTTCCTCGGCGTGTTCGCCAAGGAGGGCCAGCCTTGAGCAATTCCGGCTATACCCCGATCGTGGTTCTCTTCGAGGACCGCCCCAAGCAGAGCATGGTGTTTCAGTTGAACCTGAGCATCTACCTCGACGCGCGGGTAACGGTGGTGACCGATCTCAAGGAGCTCAAAAAAGTTCTCGCTTCCCCCGATGGATTGCACCTCGTGATCGCCCGCTCGCAAATCAAGGGCGCCGCCGTGGTGGGCCGCATTCTCGAGTTTCTCAAGGGGCAGAACGCGAAGGTTCCCGTGATCTGCCTCGGCCCGGAGAAAGAGCGGCCCGAAGTTACGATCGTGGGCGACGATTCCCAAGTGAAGCCCATGTTGCAGGCGGCGGCGAAGATTCTCCAGATCACCGCGCAGCAAATGGTTTCCAAGCAGCGGCCCGACACCTACGAGATCATGCCCGATTTCCTGAAGCTACTCTTCACCTTTCCCTGCGATATCTTCGACCGCAACGAGAAAGGAATGGAAAAAGTATTCAGCGCCGGCGAAACCGTGGCGCGCAAAAAAGTAACGGCCTACGTGAACAAGCGGCGCCCGCTCGTGATCAATTCCCTGCAGCGCCTTAAGCTCACCAACGCCGTAACGGAACAGAGCCTCAAGGCCGCCGCGCAGCTCGAGGGCGCCGGATCCACCGATAAAGAAAAGATGACGATTCTCTCGGCCTCGATCGACATGGTGGCCGCGCAATTCCAGAACGCGGGAATGGACGAGGAAACCGTGAAGCTCGCGAACGCTTCGATCAAAGCGGTGGAAAAAATCGCCGCGAGCGCCACCAGCGTGGGCAATCTGGTGAAGCAGCTGATGGAAGCCGAAGGCGGCTACCGCTACGCGCACTGCCAATTGCTCACTTTCCTCGGCTTCCACGTGATCAAAATGATGGGCTGGTGGGGCGATGAGCCGCGCGATACTTTCTCGCAGGCCTGTTTCTACCACGATATTTCGCTCGGTACCGACGAGGATTCGCGCGTGAACAATATGGCCGAGCTCGCGCTCAAGGATCCGGCCAAGCAGGAACTCATTCTCACGCACGCGCAACTAGCCGCCCGCGAGATGCAAACCTCCCCGGACATTAGCCCCGAAGTAGTGCGCCTCGTATTGCAACACCACGGCTCGCCCAACGGCCGCGGCTTTTCCGACGACCTCGCCAAGCTCGACAATCTCGCCAAAACTTTCGTGCTCGGCGAGAAATGGGCCGACTACCTGATCCATCTTTCCGATACCAACCAGCCGCCCGATAACGAAGGCAAGATCGCGCAGCTCAAAGAGCTCTTCAAGAAAGACGAAACGGCGGTGCAGATCATCGAAACGTTCCGTTACCTTGACCCCTCGCAGTTCACCAGCGATTTCCTCGAAGCACCCAAGATCGATCTCACGATGCTCAATCGCCTCGACGAACCGGAGGCGGATACGATCGTGGGCGGCGCGGAAGCGCAAGCGGAAGCGAGCACCAAGATCAGTGGCGTTACCGAGCAGATAGGCGACAATACGGAAACGAAGGTGAAGGGCCGGGCCGGCGAGGCGGCGGAGGAGAAAAAAATCAAGGGCGGAGCGGCCGCGAAAGAAGAATCGAAGACCATCCGGGGCGCCACGGAAAAAATCGGTGATAATACTGAGACCACCGTGCCCGGCGGCGCGCGTGAGCTCGAAAAAGAAGCGCAGCGGGTTCGCGCCGGGAAAGGCGAGGAAGCGGAAGATTCCACGGCGGTTTCGCTTAAGGGTACGAAGGCGGCGGCCGAGGGCGAAATCCGCGTGGGCGGCACCAAGAACAGCGGCACTCTCGCCGAGCAGAAAATGAATCGCGTGCACGGCGACCACGGCCACGACGAAGAGCGTATCCTCGTGAAGGGCAGCGAAGCGGAGGTGGACCGCTCGCAAACCAAAGTGGACGGAGTTACGCTCGTGCATAAGGATGAGGAGATCAAGGTGAAGGGCGGGAACAACCTCGACACCGACAATTCCGCCACCAAACTCGAGGGCACCACCGAACACCGCGTGGACGAGAAGATCGTGGTGAAGGGCGATCCGCAGAACTACGTAGACCGCAGTATCACGAAGGTCAAAGCCGATCCGGAGAAGGAGAGGGAGCTCAAGATGAAGCAGCTTTCGGGCTGCACCGACCTCATGAAGGCCGCGCTCAGCAATTCCCTCGAAAAAGTGCAGGAGCTCATGGCCGCCGGCGTGGAGCTACGTAAAACCGACGCCGAAGGCCGCACCGCGATCCACTACGCGGCGATGGGCGGATCAATCCCGATCCTAAAAGTTCTCGCCGAAAAAGGCGTAGCGCTCAACGGCGTGGATTCCAAGCGCCGTTCCGCGCTCTTTCTCGCGGCGATGCATAAACACAACGAAGCCTTTGACTACCTGATGAGCCAGGGCGCCAAAATCAATCAGCAGGCTCTCGGTGGCATGACGATCGCCATGCTCGCCGCCTTCTCGAATAATATGCATATCCTGCAGATGGCGGTGGAAAAGGGGGTACGCCTCGATACGCGCGAGCATAGCGGAAAAACCGCGCTCGATTTCGCCAAGCAAGCGAAGGCCGCCGAGGCGATCGCCTATATCGAAGCTAAGCTCGCGGCGAAGCCCGCCGCCCCCGCTAAGGCCCAGGCCGCGGCCTCCTGAAATCTCTAGAGTTGCGCGTTTTTGAGCCATTCCGCGAATATATCGAGGTAGGGCTTGAGCGAAATACGATCGCGTAACCACCATAGCCCGAAATTTTCCTGCTCCACCGTGAAGAACTCGAGACGCTTGAGCTTTCCCTGCTGTAGCTCCTCGCGCACGGCGTATACCGGCAGCAGCGTCCAGCCCGCGCCCGCCACCGCGGCCGAGCGGCAGGCACCAATATCGTTGAAGCGCGCCACGCGATTTTCCACTTGCGCGTGCAGCTTTAAATAGCGGGTAGGCTTGAGACGCAAGAATTCTAGGTGCGGAGCCTGGAACAAGTTTTCGGCCTTCGTGATCGGGTGAGCGCGCAGGAAGGCGGGGCTCGCCACCAATCCCACTTCCTCCCGGGCGAGCAAACGAAAACGGATATCGGGATTCGTGGGCCTTCCGCAATCGAACGCGAAATCGATATTCCCTTGCAGCAGAGCCTCTTCCGTTCCTTCCTCGAAGGAATAGATCTCAAACTCGATTTTTGGCAATTTCTTGCTGAGCTGGGGGAGGGCCGGCGCCAGCACCCGGGCCGCGAATTCGCGCGTGGTGGCGATGCGGAGGGAATGCGGCCGTTCGAGCAGGCGGCTTTGCGAAACCACGGCGTCGCGGGTCCACTGCACGATTTCTTTGCCGAGCGGCGTGATCACCCAGCGGCTCTGCTGTTTCTCCAGCACAGGTACGGTGGCGGCCAGGCGCTGTAGCTTACGCGAGACCACCGAAATGTCGCGTCCCACCGCCTTCGCCAGCGCGGCCAGGCTTTCGGCTTTCGAGAATTCGAGGAGTAATTCGCAGTCTTCGCTAGAAATTGGCATTTGCATATATTGCAAGCACTAGTAGTAAATTACGCTGTAATTTGCAAGCAGGTTCGGACGTAGAAATGAGGAAGGAGGTTCCCATGAACTTGATTCTTTCGTTGCTATTGTCCCTTAATGCCCTGGCCGCGCAGCCCTTCACGGTGCACGAGTGGGGCACATTCACTTCGTTCCAAAACTCCGCCGGCCTGAATATCTACGGCCTGCAGCGCGGAGACGAACCGCTGCCGAACTTCGTTTACGTGAGGAATCCGAATTACCCGGAGCCCTCGCACGAGATCACCGGCTGCCACAACGGCGGTTATTCCTGCGATTGGCGTCCCAATGTAGAGCCGGCGCAGGGCGATCGCCTAGCCGTGAACCAAAGGATGGAAACGCCGGTGGTGTATTTCTACTCCGACGTTCCGCGCTCCGTGGAAGTTTCGGTGGATTTCCCCCAGGGTTTCATCACCGAATGGTACCCTTCCGCCACTTCGTTCCGCCCGGCCATCGGGAACGTGCGCGAAATCGCGAATGGTCGCATGGTCTGGAACGTAGACGTGCACACCGACCGCCTGGCTTTGCCGCCCGTGAGTCCCGACAGCATCTGGGCGCCCTCGCGGCAAGTGGAATCCAATGATATTTCGGTGGGCGGCGAGAACGAGCGCTTGATCTTCTATAGGGGCGTGGGGGATTTCTCCACCCCGTTCCGCACGTCATCCGGCGCGCGCGGCTTCACTCTCACGAATACCGATCGCTTCGCGAACGTGCCGGAAGTGATTTATATCCGCGTGGGCGCCGAGGGCGGCTTTGTGCGCTCGCTGGGCGCTTTGGGAGCCGGTGTTTCGAGCGATATTCCCTATGGCGAAACCGCGCTGGGCGAAATGTTGCCGATGCCGCAGTACCTCGAGGCGGCTTCCCAAACCTTGGTGGCGGCCCTGCAACGTTCGGGCTTGTACGCCGATGAAGCCCGCGCCATGGCCAATACTTGGCGCCGCGCCTACTTTGAAACGCCGGGCGAGCGCTTCCTTTACGTGCTCCCGCGCGCGTGGACGGACCGCCTGCTCCCTCTGCGGGTTACTCCCACGCCCGACGCGCTCGAGCGAGTGCTCGTGGGCCGCGTAGAGGTGATGAACCAAGCGGCGCGCGAGAACTACTACACGCGCTTGCACGCGGCGGCGCAGGCCGTGCCCCAAGTGCCGCTCTTCACGGGCTCCCTGGGCCCCTTCGCGGAGCAAGTATTGGAGCTGATGCTCGAGCGAGTGCGCCAGGATTCGAAAGAATCCCAGTCTGTAACTCGGAACTATATCGAGGCGGGGCTGCGCGAATTGCGGCGTTAGTTACGGCGCTTGCTTTTGCATGAAGGAGGCGGTGGTGGGCCGAGCAGAGGGTGATGAGATTCTCCTTCGTGTTCGGTCCGCCTTCGCTCTTGGGCTGAATATGATGGATATGGATCCATTGTTTGCTAGCGCAGAGTTCACCGCCCGAGAGTTGGTATTGACAGGCTCCGCGGTCGCGATGGTGGACGGCGTGGACGTGGGTGCGGGGGATTTTGGCGTTTTGGCTGGTTTTGGTGGTTTCGGTGGTTTTGGTGGTTTCGTCGGGGGAACTCTTCACGTGAAGAGCTTTTCGATGATTTCGGTCGGCTTTGGCTACAGGGTCATGGCGTTTCACGTATGCCTGCGTGAGTTCCTTCACGGTTTCACTTAGGCTGATGGCCTGGCCTTTCTTCTGCGCTAACAATTCGCGCGCGCGTTCGAGCGCCCGCATTGCCTCTTCGTCGAGCGATACATTTAAGCGCGTGAAGCCATTACCTTCGGGTTTGGCGATATCGCGTTTGGGGGCCTCGGGCCTGGATTCCGCCACGGCTTTTTCTAATGCTCGCGTGGGTAGGAGGCTGGCTTTCGCGAGCCATTGGGCCTGATTTTCCCGGGTGATTACGGAGGCGATCACTTTGGCTTTCGATACCGTGGTCTCCCCGCGAGCGATCGCTCGCTGGAGCTCGGGCACGGTTATCGATTTTCGGCTCACCACGATGAGTTGGTAGGCGCAAGCTTCCGAGAGACCGAGGCACTGGTTTACGTAAGTGAAGAGGCTGGTATAGCCGAGCTCACTATATCCGCGGCAGGATTCGATTTCCTGCAGGAGAGAGATCAGTTCCGATTCGGCGCGCTTAAAATTCGCGGCGACCTTTAGCGCTTTTTCGTGAAGTAGAGAAAACATAGAGCACCTTCCAAAAATAATTCATTATAAACTATTTTTAGTGCTGCCAAATCGGGGCCCTGCGTGAGAAAATTTTTCCTTCCCGCTCCCGCTCCCGCTCCCGCTCCCGCTCCCGCTCCCGCTCCCGCTCCCGCTCCCGCTCCCGCTCCCGCTCCC
>JACCDG010060012.1_pt1 | contig 14480 bp, 11 predicted proteins | sample 7442471 | NCBI WGS metagenome assembly JACCDG01 (sample SAMN15323444, study PRJNA562643) | freshwater metagenome | isolation source: river surface water | place: USA:Blue River Watershed | collected 2017-08-17
GGTCATAGGCCTTGCCGTCGCTGGGCTCGATGACGTCGCAGGTCAGGATGAGGGTGGTCTCTTCGAAGAAGGGATCGATGTTGGCGGACTTGGGGTCCGGCACCAGCAGCATGTCGGAGGCTTCGATACCCTTCCAGCCGGCGATGGAAGAACCGTCGAACGCATGGCCGGAGGTGAACTTGTCTTCGTCGAAGTGCGACACGGGCACGGTGGTGTGCTGCTGCTTGCCGCGGGTATCGGTGAAGCGGAAGTCAACGAACTTGACCTCGTTGTCCTTCACCATCTTCATCACGTCGGCGACGGTCTTGGCTGCCATCAGGTTCTCCTGGTTTCGATGGTTGTTGATCAATGACGGGGAGTTTTTGCAGGTTCCATGCCACGGCAGGCGCGATGCTGGTGCACGACAGGGGCCGCAAAAACGTCGATTGTCGCTGAAGTTGAGCTGACTTCCCGCCCATCCGGGCCTGATTCTGCGGCAATTGGCACCGCCTTTGCACCACGATGGCGCACTCTGCATAGCACCTTGATGGTGCAACACTCGCGACGCACCACCTTGGTGCTTACTGACCCCGCACCAATTCCGGGCCGAGCCGGACCCCGAAGCCGGCCAGCCCCTGCAGCAGCTGGGCGTAGGCCGACTCGACGGCGGCCGGCTCGCCCTTGACGCCCAGGTCGATGTGGCGGCCCCACTGGGGGTGGTCCACGCTGGGCAGGCTGAACACCTTGATGGCGGGGTGGTCGCGCTCGACCTGCTCCATCAGGGGCGTGAGCGTCGCCTCGATCCCGCCAAAGACGATGACCGACTTCTCCACGTAGGCTTCGGCGCGGAAGCGATCCTGGTAGTAAGTCTCCAGCACCCACTCCATCATCGGCCAGGCCATCACCGGGAAGCCCGGCACGAAGTGCACGTCGGCCACGCTGAAGCCGGCGATCTTGTTGTACGGGTTGGGGATGATGCGCGCGCCCTGGGGGAACACGGCCATGTTCAGGCGGTGCACGTTGTCCGGCCGGTCGGGCTCGTAGGGCACGCCCTGCTCGCGGGCTACGTCCTGCATGCGCTCGCGGATGAAGTCGGCCGCCTGCGGGTGCAGCGCCAGCTCCACGCCCAGGGCCCGGGCGGCGCACTGGCGGGTGTGGTCGTCCGGCGTGGCGCCGATTCCCCCGCAGGAGAACACCGGCAGGCCGCTGTCGAAGGCGCGGCGCAGCGTCGCCGTGATCCGCTCGGGGCTGTCGCCCACGTACTCGGCCCAGGCCAGTTGCAGCCCGCGTGCGGACAACAGCTCGATCGCCTTGGGCAGGTGCTTGTCGGCGCGCTTGCCGGACAGGATCTCGTCACCCACGATGACGAGGCCGAATTCATTGGAAGGTGCAGTGGTCATTCGAGAAGCCCGGTTCACGCCCGCCATCATGCCTTGCCGGCCAGCCGCCTGAGTCCCAGCCACTGCTGCGACCAGAAGCCCCGGCCATAGTCCCGCCCCTGCTCCACCTGGTCGCGGACGCCGGTCGGGTCGTAGCGCAGCTCGAAATTCGCCGTGCCGAACAGCATGTCCCACCAGGGCAGCAGCACGCCGAAATTGCAGCCGCCCAGCGCGCCCGTCTGCGGCATCTCGTGGCCGATGCCGATGCAGTGGTGGCGGCGGTGGAAACGCGGGCTCACCCACAGCCGCTCGCCGACGCGCCCGAACCACAGGCGCAGGTTGGCATGCTGCAGGCTCTCGCTCAATTGGGTGATGGCGACCAGGGCCACGAACTGCCCCGGCGCCACCCCGATCAGCTGCGCCACCACCACGAACACGCTGTCGCGGATCACGTCGTCGAGCAGGTGGTTGCGGTTGTCGCTCCACATCGTCATCTGGCGCTGGGAATGGTGCAGCGCGTGCAGCTTCCACCACCAGTTCCACTGGTGCTGGCCGCGGTGAATCCAGTAATCCACGAAGTCGAACACCAGCAGGTAAATCAGCAGGCTCACCCAGCCGATGTCGGTCACGCCCGGCCACAGCTGGTCGAGGTGGAAGGTGCCCCAGCCGGCCACCCGCAACTGCCCGAAGGCCTCGTCGAACAGCGGCTGCAGGGTGAAGAACAGCGCCACCCGGAACAGGCCCAGGCGGTGGACCAGGGTGTAGACGATGTCAGTGCGGATGGCGCGCCGGTCGGTCACGGGTTCGGCCGGCCGCCAGCGCTGGAGCGGGCCGATCACGGCCACCAGCAGCGCCACCTGCAGCAGCCCCACCAGCAGCCAGCCGCTGGCGGTGTAGCCGTCCGGCAGCAGGTTGCCCAGGCCCAGCGCGAACATCACCGGTTCGATCACGGCCTCGAACAGGGCTTCCTGCCCGTCGGAAAAAAGGGTCTCCAGCCAGTCCATGTATTCAGCGTGTCTTCACGGGTGCCTTGATCCAGGCCTGGTAATCAGGGTGCTCGCGCAGGGTGCGAAAGCAAAAGCCGCGGGCCTTCAGCCCTGTCACCAGCGGCTCCAGCACCGCCGGCGCCCAGGGGTCCCGGCGCGACCAGATGCCCAGGTGGGCCACCAGGATATCGCCTGCGCGGATGCCTTTCAGCGCCTTGTCCAGCAACACGGCATTCGGAAAGGTCTCGCTGGGCAATTCGTCACCCAGAAAGCCCGCCGGCGACCAGCCCACGTGGGCGTAGCCGCAAGCGCGGGCGGCCGCCAGCAGCTTCGGCGAGGTCTTCCCGCCCGGGGCGCGGAACAGGGGCAGCGGCCGGCGCCCCGTCAGCTGCGCCAGCCGGCGGTCGGCGCGGCCGATCTCCTCGCAGTACTGGGCGGCGGTCCATTCCCGCGTGACGTCCTTGTCCGGCCCGGCCGAGGCGCGCACCCGGAACCGGGGCGGCTGCCCCGGCAGGTCGCCGCGCCAGTACACGTGGTCGAAGGTGTGGGAGGCAAATTCGTGGCCCTCGGCGGCACGCGCCTTCCACCAGTCGGCCCAGTGCTCGCCCAGGCTGCCGTCGCCCGCCTGGGTGGCCTCGTGGGCGGCGAAGAAGGTCACCCGCACCTGGTGGCGGGCCAACACCTCGGCGATGAGGGGGGCCACGCCCATGTGACCCGTGTCGAAGGTGAGGTAGACGGGCTGGTCGCAGCGTGCCGGCTCCTGCGCCCCTGCGAGGGCGGGAGCCCCCGCCATGGCCAGGCCCAGGGCCAGTCCGCGGCAGGCCCCGGCGAATCGGCTGCCCCGGCCAGCCGGCCGATCAGCGGCTCGCGTGGTCCAGCGTCCAGACGCCATGGGGCGACTTGCCAACGGGGACCTGGCGGACGATCTGCCGGGTGCTCGTGTCCAGCACGGTCAGCTTCTTCGCCCAGCGCGAGCTCACGAGCAGCGTCTTGCCGTCGGCCAGCACGTCCATGCAATCCGGCCCGCCCGGCACCTTGTAGGTGTCCACCACCTCCAGGGTCTGCAGGTCGATCTTGCTGATGGTGTCGGCCACGCGGTTGCTGGCAAACACGTGGCGCTTGTCGCCGGCGGCGCGGAAGGCATGGGCGCCCTGCCCCGTCTTGATCCGCTTGGTGACCCGGGGCTCCTTGCCGGAGACGTCCCACACTTCCACGTGGTCGGAGCCTGTCATCCCTACCAGCAGGGTCTTGTCGTCGGGCAGGCCGTACACGTCGGCCGGCAGCGACCCCGTCCTGGCGCGCCACTTCAGGGCCTGCGTGGCCAGGTCGATGGCCACCAGTTCATCGCTGTCCTGCATGGTCGCGTACACCGTGGTGCTCTTGCTGTCGATCCACAGGTGGCTGGGCGTCTTGGCCGTGGAAATGCGCTTGGCCAGCTGCATGTCCTTGCCGTCCCAGCGGTAGATGTCCACGTGGTTCAGGCGGTTGGCCGCCGTCACGAACCACTTCATGTCCGGCGAAAAACGCAGGTGGTAGGGATCCAGGATGCCGCGCACGGTGCGCTGGACCACGGCGGTGCGCGGGTCGATGAAGGTCAGCGAGTCAGACAGCGCATTGGCCACGATCACCGACTTCTCGTCGGGCGTCAGGTACAGGTGGTGCGGCTCCTTGCCCGTGGGCAGGCGCGAGGTTTCCTTCCAGGTGGCCGGGTCGATCACGCTCACGCTCGCATCCAGGGAGTTGAGCACGAAGATCGGCTTGGAAACGATCGGGGTCTGGGTCTGGGCGGCGGCGGTGCCGGCCAGGGCGACCAGGCAGACGGTCGCGGCGAAATGGCGCAGGGAACGGATCACGAACGGACTTTCTCGGGAGAGCTGCAGCTAGTGTAGCTGCGCCGTTCAGGGCGTTGCGCGTAACTCCTTGTCCTGACCCGGTCCGCCACGCCGCTCGGCCTCCAGCATCCGCGCGACGGCCTGGCCTTCGCGCCAATGCGGGTTGAACCCCACGGCAAGAAGCTGCTGGCGCCACTCGGGCAGCTGCGCCAGCGTCCGCAGGGCATTGGACAGCGCGCGCTGCACGGACGATGCCATGTGCGGAGGGCCAAACAGGTAGGCGTTCGAGACGACATGGAATTCGCCCAGCGTTTCTGCCAGGGAAGGCGTCTGGGGGCTCAAGGCCGACCGATTCCGGCTGGTCACCGCCAGGATGTTCAAGTGCCCGCCATGCGCCTGCTCGAGCGCCAGCGGCAGGCTGATGAACCCGAACTGGAGGCGCCCCTGGATCAAATCCCCCAGCATGGGCGCGCCGCCCTTGTACGCGATGGGCTGCGCAGTGACGCCCGCTGCGCGCACAAAGGCCTGTGCACTGCGCTCACCCATCGTCCACGGCCCAGGCGTGCCGTAGCTGGCGCTGCCCGGGTGGGCGCGAAGCTGCGAAACCAATTCGCTGACGCTGGAGGCCGCCCCTCGGGAGGGAACCACCAACGCAAAACTCATGGAGCCAATCAGACCCAACGCCGTGTACTCGCGCGGATCGACTCCCAGGTCAGATGGCGACTGGCTGGCCATCGACAGGCCCGAATCGCCGAGGAAAAGCGTGTAGCCATCCGGCGCAGCATGCAGGACCTGGCGCGCAGCGACCATGCTGCCTGCGCCGGGGCGGCTGTCCACGACGACTGGCTGGCCGAGCGTGGACTGCAAGCCCGCAGCCAGGCGTCGAGCCAGCATGTCCGCAGCACCACCCGGCTGGAAGCCGTGCAGCAGCTTGACTGGCCGGGAGGGGAAATTGTCCTGGGCTTGGGACGAAAAACAGAGCAACAGGGAGCAAACCAGGCCGACCACAAGCTTGTGGAAGCCGTCGCAAACAGACGAGGAAATCAAACCAACGATCTAGGTTAAAGGTTGCATTTTCATCGCAATACAGCCCCCAACGAAAAAGGCCACAGGAAAAACCCTGCGGCCTTCTGTTCGCTGCGACAGATCGTCAGATCGGCATCGTCGCGCCCAGCTTCAGGCTGCTGGCCCGGTAGCCCCCGCTTCCGCGGGTACCTTCCAGGCCAAGGTCCAGGCGCATGCCGGAGCGGCGCACGTAGCTCACGCCCAGGCCCAGCGCCTGGACATTGCGGGCCAGTCCGTCGACCTGCAGCATCCCGGTATCGGACGGGGTGTCAGTGAAGCTGACCGCCTGCGCGAGCCCGGTGCGGGAGTTGCGGCGCAACTCGAACCTGCCCTGGGGGATCCAGCGCGAACCATCGGCCTGGGCATATTCCCGGCTCACGGTCATGCCGGCCGTCAGGGTCGCCAGCTGCTCGGTGGCCTTGCCGAAGGCGAGTGCGCTCTGGTCGCCGCTTTCGGCGTAGGCGCCCAGGCGAGCACGCAGGGCGCTGACGCGAGCATGGGGGCGAACCGAAGCGCCGTGGAACTCGAACGGCGAGCTCACACCCAGTGCACCGAACCACGTCGCAGCGCGTCGCTGGGAAGCCAGCATCACGCCGTTGAACTGCGAATAACGGTTGTTGTCCATGGAGGCGGTTGCGAAACCCACCTGGCCGTCGAACACCCAGCGATCCATCGCCGCATAGATGCCGTAGCCGGACAGGGACACCTGGGAAGCCTTGACGCGGCTGCCCTGTGCGTCGATCGACGTGCGGTCATCGCCATAGCCCAGCGCCAGGCCGACGATGGCGTTGCCAGCCAACTGGTGGTCCACGCCCAGCGTGATGCCGTCGGTGCGGAAACGGTTGGTGTCCTGGTTCACCGACAGCCGGCCGCGACCGATGTCACCGGCAGCCCACACGCTGGTGCGCGGGCCGGCCACCTGGCGCTTGGCGTCCGACTGCATGGCGAAGGCCTGCGCGACGACCGAGGGCGCATCCGTCATGGGCGTGGCGGTGCGGGCATCGGCGCCCGAAGCGGCAGCCAGCAGGGCGGGCATGAGCTTCTGGGCCTGCTCTGGCAGCAGGCCGGTCAGGCCCAGCGCCATGCGGTTGCCGCTGGTGCTGAAACTGCGGGACAGCTGGGAGAGGTGGCCGGACACATTCGTCATCTGGGTCGAGGTGAACCGCGTCACGGCGGCGGAATGGGCCGCCACCGTGCCGCTCACCGAAGCGTCCAGCGCCTGGGCCAGTGCGGGGCGGGCCGTCACCGTCACGGAGACGCTCGCAGTCGCCAGGACGTACGACGCGTCCGCGGCCTTGGTCGCCGTCACCTGGCAGGTACCGGCGCCGGACGGCGCCGTCAGCACGTTGGCGGCGATGGTGCAACTGCCGCTCGTCACGGCATAGGAAACCGCGCCCGTGCCCGAGCCACCGGTGGTGCTCAGCGTCGCCGTCTGGTTGATGCGCAGGCTGCCCGGGGTGGCCGTCACCTGCAGCGCGCCCTGCGCCGCGCCCGCAATCGCGATGCTCACGCTGGACGTCGCCGTGCCGCTGGTCGAGCCGGTGGCGGTGATGGTGTAGGTCGTCGCAGACTGGCTGGCCGTGGGCGTGCCGCTGATCACGCCCGTGCTCGCGTTGAGCGTCAGGCCGGCGGGCAACGAGGGGCTGACGCTGTACGTCACGGTGCCGCTGATGCCGGAGGTCGTCAGGGTGCTGGTGCTCAGGGTCGTGCCGACAGTGCCGTTGACGGCGGTCTGGGAGGCGGGCGACACGGTGGCCGGCGCCTGGACGACCAAGGTGATGGAGTCACCCGACCAGGACCAGGTGTAGGTGCCTGCCGTCATGCCCATGGCGGCCAAGGTGGTGCCAGCATAGGTGGAGGTTCCGGTCATTGCGGTGCCCGACACGTAGTTGGAGGGCAGGATGATCCAGGGCCCCGGCGCCGCGCGGCGGATACCCACGGCAAAGCCGGTGCTGGAGGACGGGGCCGTGTAGCCGCCCGTGCCAAAGATCGTCGGGCCGGAGAAGCCCGAGACGCTCCAGGTGTTGTTGGGCGAAGCCGTTCCCACGACGACATAGCTGCCGGCGGGATCGACGGCGGGACTTTGCTGGTAGCCGGCCGCCGTCATGCCAGAGGTGCTGAGGCTGCCGGAAGTGGTCGCGACCACGTCACTGCCCGATTGCGCGAACGTGATGGTGACGGCTGCCTGTGCTGCCTGCACGGACAGGAGCAGTCCGGCTGCCGCGAGGCCGAAGCGAACCGCGAGCCGCTTGACGCCATTCGCCTGCGGAATGCCAGGCGACGACAACTGATGATTCATGAAATTTCGCTGGAAGAGATTGATAGGGCCGGAAGGCCTTGGGCCGCGAATTGGACCTTCTCGAAAATCCATGAATCTGATGAATTGATAATCTCGGCCTATGAAACTATCGATAAGGCAGCTAGAGGCCTTTGTCGCAGCGGCGCGGACGGGCAATTTCTCTGGCGCGGCGCAGGCGCTCGGCATGACGCAGCCGGCCTTCTCCCAGCTGGTGGCGCAACTGGAGAAGGAATTGGGCTTTGCGCTGTTCCACCGAACGACCCGCAAGATCGCCCTGACGGTGGCCGGCCAGTCCCTGCTGCCCAAGGCGCAGCACGCCCTGCGCCAATTCGCCGACGTGGCCCGCCATGCCGAAGACCTGCATGCCGGCGAACAGGGCACCTTGTCGATCGGGGTCATCACCTCGGTGGCCAGCAGCTTGCTGCCCCGCGCGCTTGCACGGTTCGCACGCCAGTGCCCCCACGTCCGGCTGACCTTTCATGAGGAACCGGCAGCACAGCTGGTCCGGCGGGTGCAGGCTGGTGACGTGGAACTGGGCTGGGGCCTGTCGCTGCCGGCCCAGGCAGACCTGGCATTCGAGCCGCTCACGCAGGACCCGCTGGTCGCCATCATGCACAAGACCCACCCTTTGACGGCCCTCCAGCGCGTGACCTGGCGCTCGCTGAAACGACACCAGGTCATCACGGCGCCCCAGGACTCGGGCGTTCGCATCCACACCGACCGCGTGACGGCCAGCGACCGGGACGTCGAGATGAACAGCATCTACCAGACCTCCGCGCTGTCCACGGGCGTGAGCCTGGTGCGAGCCAACCTCGGCTGCGCCGTCTTTCCCCGGCTCGGCCTGCAATGCCTGAACCTGGACCATGTCGTGGTGCGCCCACTGGAGCAGCCGTCCGTCGTCCGGGACATCGGCCTGCTCTCGCGCAAGGGCTGGCCGCTATCGCCCGCGGCGGCCCTGTTCGCAGAGATCGCACGAACCGTCTCCGCAAGCCCGCGCGCCACCTGATGCGGCGCGTGATGGGCGCGCGGCTTCAGGGGCGCAGCAGTTCGAGGTCTTGCGGCGCCAGCCAGCGCCACTGCCCTGGCGCCAGGTCCTCCGGCAGCGGCAGGCTGCCGATGCGCGAGCGGTGCAGCGTCTCCACCCGGTTGCCCACGGCGGCGACCATGCGCTTGACCTGGTGGTACTTGCCCTCGGTCAGGGTCAGGCGCAGCGCGCATTCCCCCGTAGCCTCGCAGGCGGCGGCGCGCACCGGCTTGGGGTCGTCATCCAGCACCACGCCCTCGAGCAGGCGCTGCACCTGCCTCGCATCGACGGGGTGCCTGGTACCCACCTCGTACACCTTGGGCACGTGGTGCTTGGGCGAGCCCATGCGGTGGATGAACTGGCCGTCGTCGGTGAGCAGCAGCAGGCCGGTGGTGTCCTGGTCGAGGCGGCCGATCGCCTGCACGCCCTGCACCGCACCCTTGTTCGGGCGCTGGCGCAGCGGCGCGGGCAGCAGGGTGTAGATGCTGGGCCAGGCCGAGGGCTTCTGCGAGCACTCGGTGCCGGCGGGCTTGTGCAGCAGCACGTAGGCCTTGGCGTGGTAGGTCCAGGGCACGCCCTGCACGGTGAAGGCCAGGCCTTCGGGCTCGAACTCGGCCAGCGCATCGTCGCAGGGCTGGCCGCCCACGGTCACGAAGCCCTGCTGGACCAGCCCCGCGCACACGCGCCGGGTGCCGAAGCCCTGGGAATAGAGGATGTCCTGGAGTTGCATGGAGGGGGCTATCGTAGCCCGTCGCGGCCCGGCCTCAGGCCGTGCGGTGCACCTCGATCGTCGAATGCGCCACTTCCTCGTGGCCGGCCAGCCGCTGGCGCACGGCCTCGGCCGTCAGCGCATCGTCGGTGGTCACCACTGTCATCGCGCAGGCATAGGCCTTGCGGCCCACCCGCCACACGTGCAGGTCGGTCACCCGGGTGCGGCCGTCGGTGCCCTCGGCCGCCGCGCGGATGCGGCCCACCACCGGGTGGTCCATCTCGCGATCGAGCAGCACCCGGGCCGTCTCGGTCACCAGCCCCCGGGCCCACACCGCCACCACCACCGCGCCGACCAGCCCCATCACCGGGTCCAGCCAGCGCCAGCCATGGAGCCAGCCCCCAAGCAGCGCCACGATGGCCAGCACCGAGGTTGCGGCATCGGTCACCACGTGGAGGTAGGCGGACTTCAGGTTCAGGTCCTGGTGGGGATGCGCGTGGTCGTGGTCAGGGTCGTGAGGGTGCCCGTGATCGTGGCCCTCACCGTGTCCATGGCCGTGGTGGTGCGCCCGCCCCAGGATCAGCGCGCAGCCCAGGTTCACCACCAGGCCCAGCACGGCGATGGCCACCGCCTCCTGGTAGCGGATCTCCTGCGGCGCCAGCAGGCGCTCGACCGAGCCCACCGCCATCATCGCGGCCACCCCGATCAGGAAGAGGGCGCTGGCAAAGCCCGCCAGCACCTCGATCTTCCAGGTGCCGAAGGTGAACCGCGGGTCGTGGGCGTAGCGCCGCGCGGCGGCATAGGCCGCGGCGGACAGGCCGATCGCCACCACGTGCGAACTCATGTGCCAGCCATCGGCCAGCAAGGCCATGGAGTTGAACCACCAGCCGGCGCCCACCTCCACCACCATCATCACGGCGGTGATCCAGGCCACGGCGCGGGTGCTGCGCTCGGCGGCGCCACTGCCGGCGTCGAAGGCGTGGTCGTGGATCCAGCGGGACAGGTCTTCGGGCAGCGGCATCGCAGGCTCAGGGGATGGTTCACGCCAATGGTAAAGAATCGGGCATGTCCGCGTCACTTCCGCCACTGGCCCCGCCGGCCGCCCCCGTCCTGGCCCGCGCCCGCGCGCTGCGCGTGCGGTTGCCCCACATCAGCCTCTTCGACGGCCTGTCCTTCGACATCACCCCCGGCCTGACGCTGGTGCGCGGGGGCGACGGCCGGGGCAAGACCACCCTGCTGCGGCTGCTGGCCGGCGGGCAGGTGCCCGACGAGGGACAGGTGGAGCGATTCGCGGACGGCGTCTTCTGGGTCGACCCGCGCGACGGGGACGGCGACGGCGACCGCCAGACCGTTCGCCAGTGGCTGCAGGCCCGGCGCCAGCGCCATCCGGCCTGGGACGATCGCACGGTCGACGGCCTGCTCGAGGCCTTCACGCTGGGCGAGCACCTGGACAAGGGCCTGTACATGCTCTCCACCGGCACGCGGCGCAAGATGGCGCTGGCCGCCGCCATGGCCAGCGGGGCGCCGCTGACGCTGCTGGACACTCCCTTCGCCGCGCTGGACGGCCGCAGCCGGGGGATCGTGGGCGAACTGCTGGACGAGGCCGCCGGCCATCCCCGGCGCGCCTTCGTCGTCGCGGACCATGAACTGCCGCCAGGCATGCCGGCCAGGCGGCTGGCGGGCATGCTGGACCTGGGCGACTGAGCCGCCGTCAGCCCATCTTCCGGTACAGCGTCTGGCGGCTGATGCCCAGTCGCCGGGCGGCCGCGGACACATTGCCGCGGCAGTCCTGCAGCGCCTGGCGGATGGCCGACTGCGACAGCTCGCGCAGGCTGCGCGGACCGGCCGAAGCCGCCGCCTGCTTCGCGGGCTGCGCACCGGTCGTCCCCGGCACAGGGGCCTCCCACAGGTCCTCCCTCAGGTCGTCCGGCAGCTGCTCCCAGACGATGCAGTCCTCTTCGTCATCCAACAGCGCGCAGGCCGTGCGCAGCACGCTGGCGTACTGGCGCAGGTTGCCGGGCCAGCCATGCCGGGACAGCGCGCCCATCACCTCGGGCGCCACGCGCAGTTCGCGACCGGGCGCGAACTCCTCCAACAGGCGCTGCGTCAGGGCCGCGAAATCGTCCCGTTCGCGCAATGCGGGCAGCTGCACGGCCAACCCGTTGAGGCGCCAGTACAGGTCGGCGCGGAACTGCCCGGCCGCCACCGCCTCGCGCAGCTTGCGGTGGGTGGCGCACACCAGCGAGAAATCCACCTTCACCGCCGGCCCGCCGCCCAGGGGAACCACCTCGCGCTCCTGCAGCACCCGCAGCAGCCGCGCCTGCAGGGCCAGCGGCATGTCGCCGATCTCGTCGAGGAACAGCGTGCCGCCATGGGCCTGCCGCAGCCGCCCCGGATTGCCTTCTCGGCGCGCGCCGGTGAAGGCCCCGGGTGCATACCCGAACAGCTCCGACTCGATCAGGTGCTCCGGGATCGCCGCGCAGTTGATGGCCACGAACGGCCCGCGCCGGCGCGCGCTGCTGTCATGCACGGCGCGCGCGAAGAACTCCTTGCCCACACCCGACTCGCCCTCCACCAGCAGGGCGATGGGCTTGTCCAGGACACGGCGGGCCTTGGCTGCGGCGGCGCGCCAGCGGGCGTCGCCCGAATCGAGCGCCGCCAGCGCATCGGCCGGCGCGGCTGCGGGCCGGTTGGCCTCCAGCGTGCGCACCGGCGGACGCTGCGGCGTCCCCGACAGCGCGTTCCCCGTCACCAGGGCGAACACCGTGCGCCCATCGTGCAGGCGCAGCGGCAGCGGCTCGTTCGGCTGGCGGTGCTGCTGCACGAGCAGGTCATGCAGGCTCAGGTCCATCACGCTCTCGACCTGGGCCCGCCCCAGGGCCTGCCCCCCCATGCGCAGCAGGCGCAGCGCAGCGCCGTTGCCGCCGATGATCCAGCCGTCCTCCGACAGCACCAGCAGCCCCTCGGCCAGCGTCCCGATCCCCTCGGGCGCGGCATGCAGCTGCATCTTCAGCTGCCGGCGCGCGCCGTCGGCGATCAGCCGGTTCTCGATCATGCGGGCCGCCATGCTCGCCAGCCCCAGGGTGTGGGCGTGGCCGCGGTGCTGGTCGCCAGAGATATCCAGCACCCCCAGCAGGTCGCCCGTCGCCGAGCGGATCGGCGCCGCCGCGCAGGTCAGGAAGCCATTGCGCTCCAGGTAGTGTTCGCCGCCATGGATCTCCACCTCCCGGCCCTCGGCCAGGGCGGTGCCGATCGCATTGGTCCCGCGGTGCTCCTCCAGCCAGGAGGCGCCGCAGGACAGCGCCACCCGTTCGGCCTTGCGCTCGAAGGTCGGATGGCCCACGGTGTGGATCAGGGTGCCGCGCTGGTCGGCCAGCACCACCACGCTCTCCGAGCCGCGCACCAGGTCGAACAGGTGCTCCATCACGGGGCGGGAATGCGCCAGCAGCGCGTGGTTGCGCGCCAGGATGCCGCGCAGGTCGCCACCGGTATGGTGCTCGGGCTCGAGCAGGCGGCCGGTGGGCATCAGCCCGGCGGCCACGCTGCGCTGCCAGGAGCGCACCAGCCGCTCGTCGATCGCCCCCGGCGGGCAGTAGCCATGCTGCAGCAGGTGCTGCCGTGCCTCGCGCAGGGCGGGCGTGGGATTGCGCATGTTGTCTCCTGCGCGGGTTCTGGGTCCCGCTGCATGGCAAGGATACGAAGAATTGCAAGGCCCGCCACCCCAGGCGCCCACCTGTCCGCCTGACTGTACCAATTTGTGACACCTGGTCCAGGGTGGACCACCCGGGCCGGCCCGGCGCGTGACACCCTGGCCTTGCCACCTCAATGGAATCAACGACTTGGCGCAGGCGCGCGGCCTGGCACGTTGCTTGAGATGTCCTCCTGCCCGCCACGGGCGATTCCGTCACAACAGATCCAACAGGAGACCGCATGATTTACGCAGCCCCCGGCGCCGCCGGCGCCAAGATCGCCTACAAGCCGCAGTACGACAACTTTATCGGCGGCCGCTGGGTCGCCCCGGTCAAGGGCCAGTACTTCGACGTCATCACCCCCATCAGCGGCACGCCCTACACCCGGGCCGCCCGCTCCACCGCCGAGGACATCGAGCTGGCGCTGGACGCCGCCCACGCCGCCGCAGACAAGTGGGGCAAGACCTCGGTCACCGAGCGTGCCAACATCCTGCTCAAGATCGCCGACCGCATCGAGGCCAACCTGGAGCTGCTGGCCTACGCCGAGACCGTCGACAACGGCAAGCCGATCCGCGAGACGCTCAACGCCGACATCCCCCTGTCCGCCGACCACTTCCGCTACTTCGCCGGCTGCCTGCGCTCGCAGGAAGGCGCCATCTCCGACCTGGACGCGAACACCGTCGCCTACCACTTCCAGGAGCCCCTGGGCGTCGTCGGCCAGATCATTCCCTGGAACTTCCCCATCCTCATGGCGGCCTGGAAGCTGGCGCCGGCGCTGGGCGCGGGCAACTGCGTGGTCCTCAAGCCGGCGGAGTCCACCCCCATCTCCATCCTGGTCCTGGCCGAACTGATCGCCGACCTGCTGCCCCCGGGCGTGCTGAACATCGTCAACGGCTTCGGCCGCGAGGCGGGCATGCCGCTGGCCTCCTCCAAGCGCATCGCCAAGATCGCCTTCACCGGCTCCACTGCCACCGGCCGCGTCATCGCGCAGGCCGCGGCCAACAACCTGATCCCCGCCACGCTGGAACTGGGCGGCAAGTCCCCCAACATCTTCTTCGCCGACGTGGCCGACAAGGACGACAGCTTCCTCGACAAGGCCATCGAGGGCCTGGTGCTGTTCGCCTTCAACCAGGGCGAGGTCTGCACCTGCCCGTCGCGGGCCCTGATCCACGAGTCCATCTACGACAAGTTCATGGCCCGCGCCGTCGAGCGCATCAAGGCCATCAAGCACGGCAACCCGCTGGACACGGACACCATGATGGGCGCGCAGGCCTCCAAGGAGCAGCTCACCAAGATCCTGTCCTACCTGGACATCGGCCGGCAGGAAGGCGCGCAGGTCCTGGTGGGCGGCGAGCAGGCCCGCTTCAAGGGCGAGCTGGAGGGCGGCTACTACGTTCAGCCCACCGTCTTCAAGGGCCACAACAAGATGCGCATCTTCCAGGAGGAGATCTTCGGCCCCGTGCTGTCGGTCACCACCTTCAAGGACGAGGCCGAGGCCCTGGCCATCGCCAACGACAC
>JACCDG010481927.1_pt1 | contig 14475 bp, 14 predicted proteins | sample 7442471 | NCBI WGS metagenome assembly JACCDG01 (sample SAMN15323444, study PRJNA562643) | freshwater metagenome | isolation source: river surface water | place: USA:Blue River Watershed | collected 2017-08-17
AAGCATGTACATCAATTTTTGGTATCCCGTCGTTCGCGGCGAAGATCTCGGCAAGACACCGCAAAAGGTCCGCCTGCTGGGTCACGACTTCGTCGTCTTCCGTGACGAGCAAGGAAAACCGGCTGTTCTGTCGGATACCTGCATCCACCGAGGTGCGAGCCTCTCCGGCGGAAAATGCAAAGACGATGGCACCGTTCAGTGCCCTTATCACGGCTGGCGATTCAATCGCGATGGCGTGTGCATCCGCATTCCCTCGATCGGCAAGACCACTAAGCCGCCACCGCGCGCACGCGTCGACGCCTATCCGGTCGAGGAGAAGTACGGCATCGTATTCGCCTTTCTCGGCGACCTGCCCGCCGATCAACGGCCACCCATCATGCCGGTACCGGAACACGGTACGGACGAGTGGCGCTCCACGCTGGTCACCTTCGACATCAACTACCACTACGAGCGCTCGATCGAAAATGGGCTCGATCCGGCGCACAACGAATACGTTCATCCAACGCACGGCTACCAAGGCGAGCGCGAAGACACCTATCTGATGACCGAGTTGCGACCCCACCAAAATAATCCTTGGGGCGACGGTTTCCTCTCGACCTTCGATGCGCCACCGCTGAAAAATCCGATCATGCGTTTTTTCCGCAAGGAAGGCGGCAAGATGGAAGCGGGTTCGGGCACGTACGGTCCCAACCATATGTGGACCTACATTCGCTTCACCGCCAAGACGGCGATGCATCAGTACATGTTCGAAGCGCCGATCGATACGAACAAGACGCGCGTCTTTTTGCTGAATCAGCGCAACATCGGCTTTTTCAAGCAGAGCAAGATGGGCGTCCTCGGCGGCTGGTTGAAGCGACGAATCAACGCGTGGCTCGACACGAAGATCAACGAACGCAACATGTTCATCGCCTCGCAAGACATCAAGGTCATGAACGAGGTCACGCCACGCTTGACGCCTCCGTCACGTGCGAAAGAGCTTATGATGCCGGCAGACAAAGTGATCCTGCAGTATCGCGACAAGCTCGACGAGTTCGAGGCACGCGGTTGGCGTATCGATATGGCGGCCGTGCAAGCCGCCCGAGCGCGTGGCGACGTCGTCTTTGCGATCCCCTCACCAGCTCGTCGCGAATCGCAAGCGTGGGTGCTTGATGAGGTACCTCGGCTGCCGGCGAAAAGCCCCAGCGCCTAGCCTTCAAAAGTGAGCATGACGACCGTTCACGCTCTCGTGCTTGCGGCGGGAGCTTCTCGTCGTTTCGGGAGTCCGAAAGGACTCGCCGACTACCGTGGACGCCCCCTCGTTCGGCATGTCGTCGAATCGGTGAGCACCGCACTGACCACTCGCCCGAACACAACGGGAGTCACGGTGGTGCTCGGCCCGGAGCCCGAGCGGTTGCGCGCGGCGCTGAGAGGCAGCGGCGCCAATATCGTGATCAACGAACGTTGGTCCGACGGTTTGTCGAGTTCGCTGCGAGCGGGCATCGAATCTTTACCAACCGAAACATCCGCGGTGCTGATCGCTTTGGCGGATCAAGCGCTGGTCGATAGCCGTGACTACCAACGTTTGCTCGATGTTGCCGCAGTCAACCCAGAGCGACCTGTCGCGGCCGGCTACCACCACACCATCGGCGTGCCGGCCGTTTTTCCCGCCGATTACTTCGAGCGTCTTCGCGCTCTTCAGGGCGATCGTGGCGCCGGCGGCTTGCTGACATCGGACCGCTCGGCTGTCATTCTCGATATGCCAAACGCCGCCCTCGATATCGACACACCCGAGCAGTTGGCAGCAGCGCTAGCCCAACGCTGACGCTTGCTCAGCGACTCTGCGAGGTCTGCGGCAACGACCGCCTGAGCACATAGCCTTTAGCGACTAGCGGCAAGCTCTCACGGGCATAGCATGCCTGATCAAACCAGGAGGCCGAGCTGATCCGTAGCAAGGATGGAATGGCGTATTTGATAGGCGCAAAGAACAACTCTCGACACCATCGCACCTCAAGCTCCCATGTTTCGAGAGCCGTTTCGGCATCAGTTGGCGCACGCTCTGCAAATCGGTATGTGATATCCAGCAGATCGGGGCGCGCCGCCAAGACCGCTGCGGCAGCCAGCGTACTCACACCACCATCCGCTCGATCTGCCAACGTCGGTAGAAGCGCTCGACCCAAACGCGCTCGCAGCATCGCGACATCCGGCTGCTCAGCCGCCGCCTCCGCCGCCCGAACCGTGTCAAATACCGCATAGCGCAGATTCTGTTTTGCGACGCTCAACTGCGCAAACTCGAAAATCGCCATGAGTGTCGGTAGTAGGACAGCAGCAAACACCACCGTGAATTCGACCATCGATGCGCCCGATTCACGACGTCTCGTCTGCCAGCACCCGTGTCGTGTTGATCGGATCACGCGGTAAGTCGCCTATCGCTTAGTCGACGGAATCATTTGGCGCAGCATTGCCTCGACCGACAAACCGTTGATGACACCGTGCGCGTGGCAGCTACCTGCGGGAAACTCCCAGACGTCGATGGCATGGGGTGCTCGAGCGATCACGATGCGCCATGGCGGAATACACTGGCGAATCTCGACGACCATTGCCTCGAGCGACACAAAAACGATATCGATCGGCTGCGCCAAACCCAACGTGTGCACCGCTCGACAGCGCGGCAAACACAGCGCATCGAACTCGCGCCAGGTTACGCGCAGTCCCACGCCAAGCAGTCGGTCTCTATAACTTTGAGCGAGCTTCACCCGCAGTGGTTTCAAGTTCACAAGATGCTCACGGAGATAACTCGATGAAGCGTAAAACGATAGGCGCGGCCAGCACGATGAACGTGCAGGGAAAAATGCACAGCACCAAAGGGCCTAACATTTTCACCGGGGCCTCCATCGCCGCCTTCTCGGCACGGGCGAAGCGCTCGTCGAGACGCTGCTCCGATTGGGCGCGCAACACATCGGCCAAACTCCCGCCGCTCGAGTCCGCTTGAATCAAGGCGGCCACCAAAGCTGTCACCGCCGGGCTGTCGAGTCGCTCGGCTAACGCTCGCAAAGCCTCCACTCGAGACCGCCCGGCACGCAGATCACCCTGCACTCGCATGAAGGCGCGCTTCAACAAGGTGTCCGGCGCACGCTCGGTGCTGATCTTGAGCGCCACACTCAGAGCGCCACCCGCTTCGAGGGACAGAGTCAACATGTCGAGATACGTCGGCAACTCGCGAAGCACTTCGAGACGCTGTCGAGCAGCGGCCTCTTTCAACCACCACCATGGCAACAACGCCACGATCGCCGCTGCCAGTACCGCCACCGACACCGTGCCTACTGTCATCAGTGCGCCTAAGCCGACGACGATGGGTAAGGACAACGCGACAGCCAGAAACTGATGCGGTAGCAACCCGTCGTCGATTTCGGCGACACGCAGTTCGCGCTGGATGCGCTCGCGCAAGCCGAGCGACAAACGTGGACCCAACCAGACGGCCAAGGGTGCGCTCAGAACGATCATCATGCGCCACAACCAGGGCGCCGAGTTCTCGGATAGGGTCGCGTTCTGTGCGGCCCGCCAACGCGCAGCCACCGAAGTCATGGCACGTGCGACTAGCCAAGCGCCTGCGAAAACAGCCACCGTCATCGAGATGGCGATCAATCCATCTGCGCTCACCATGCTGCACCCCGACTAGACACGGATCTGCACGATGCGACGAATCAACAAGAACCCGACCCATTCGAGCACGACGAGTACCGCGATGACAGCCCAGCCCGCTGGCGATTCGACCAGTTGATTCATTTCACTTGGGTTCAACCACCACAAGATCACAGCCAAGCCGATGGGTAACGCACCCATGATCCAGCCTTGTAACTTGCCCTGCGCGGTCAAGGCACGAATGCGGTTCTCCAAAGCCAATCGTCGACGAACCATTCGTGCATAGCGCTCGAGTGCCTCGGCGAGACCACCACCAAGTTCGCGGGCGATCGCCAAAGTCGTCACCAGCATTCGGGCGTCGGGCAGATCGACACGCGCCGCAAATCCCTGCAGCGCCTTGTCGAGCGGTACGCCAAGTCGTTGCTCACGCAGCACCAGCGCGAACTCTTGCGATATCGGCGCTGGCTGATGCTTGACGACCTGCTCCAAGGCTTGCCCGAACGCGAGCCCCGATCGTAAGGACGATGCCATCGCGCTAGCGGCCTCGGCCAACTGCGGCTCCAACGCACGACGCCGGCGGTGCCTCAACCAACGATAGACGAGCGTCGGCGTCACGATCACAACCAGTAGAACCAGAGCGGCCGCCTGTGCACCGATCCAAATCAGCGTGATCAACGGCAGCGCGAGGGCTGCCATCAGGTTCCACTGCAGGAATCGCACAGGATCGAGAAACAGGAACAACTCTGCGAACTCGACTTCCGTCAGATGCTCAAGATGATGTCGGTGTTCTCGCGAACCCCATTGCACCGTACGCGACGCGACGAAAGCCAGCAGCGCAGCGACTCCACCGATGATCAGCGCCCATCCAGCGCCATCGATCCACTCCGTGACCCCGTCGAGACCAAGCCCCCTCACGACGATACTCCTGCGCTGAAAAGATCGAGATTCAGCGATGCACCCGATCGCAAGAGCGCCTCGTAGAATTGCGGAACATGCCCACAGGCGCTGAAGACGGTTCCGGACGAGTCCGAGCGGAAGATGTCCTGCATTTGGATGGTGCCCGCCACGATGCCGGTGATCTCGGTAATTCGGGTGATGCAGCGACGCCCACTTGAGAGGCGGGCCTGGTGGACGATCAAGTGGATCGATCCGGCGATCTGCTCACGGATGGCACTGACCGGCAACTCGACTCCCGACATCAACACCATGACCTCGAGTCGGGAGAGCAACTCACGAGGACTGTTTGCATGAACGGTACTGAGCGACCCGTCGTGACCGGTGTTCATCGCTTGCAACATGTCGAGCGTTTCGCCGCCGCGGCACTCGCCGACGACAATTCGATCCGGACGCATGCGAAGTGCATTACGTACGAGATCGCGAATCGTCACCTCACCGCGCCCCTCGATGTTTCTCGGACGAGTCTCAAGGGTGACGAGATTGGCGTGATCGAAACACAGCTCGGCGGAGTCCTCGATCGTGATGACCCGCTCCTCTGCCGGTATCAAACTCGAGAGCACATTCAACAGCGTCGTTTTTCCCGAACCCGTGCCACCGCAGACGAGTATGTTCCTGCGTGATTCGACGCAGATGCGCAGAAACGCCAACATCGCCTCGTTGAGTGATCCGTTGGTAACGAGATCATGTGCCGTCAGACGACGTTTACCGAAGCGGCGGATCGTCAGTGCGGTGCCTTGTATCGCCAATGGATGCACGATGACGTTGACTCGAGACCCGTCCGGTAATCGCGCATCCACCATCGGTGATGCATCGTCTACGCGCCGCCCTAGCGGCGTGACGATACGATCGATGATGCCACGCAGCGCGGGCTCGCCGCTGAGCCGCTGCGGACTACGCTCGATCCTTCCCGATCGCTCGATGAAGAGATTCGCCGGCCCGTTGACCATGATTTCGCCGACCTGCTCGTCCGCAAGTAAGGTCTCCAGAGGCCCGAGGCCGAGCGCCTCGGCCAAGACAAAACGAACCAGTTCGTCCGGGTCACCACGCAAACTACGGGACTCTTCCTGCGCGAGCGGGTTCAACAGATCTCTGGCCAGCGACCGCAAATGTTCGTCTGACATACTCGCTACGTCGCGCCGGCGAATATCGAGTTGCTCGATCAGCCGCTGATGCAAACGTCCCGCCGCTGCGAGCCAGTGGGGCTCGTTCGCCATGACGGTGTCGGAAGCGCCACCACGCTGGTTGTCCGTACTGACCTCGCGTGCGAGCAAAAATCTCAGATCGACATCGCCAACACGAACGATATCCCACGGCCCTAGCGGGCCGGCCGTCACAATGCGCTCACCATTCACTCGAGTGCCTTGCGCGCTCCCGAGATCAACCAAGCCGAACTTACCGTCGATGGCCATTTCGAGGCGGGTGTGGCGGTCTATGACACCCAAACCCTCGAGACAGACCGCACAGTCCGCCTCACGTCCTATCCAGTGAACACCTGGCGCTAACGCCACATCGCGGGCCAGCGTCACCTCACACCCCCTTGAGTTCAGACGAACGCACGGGCGCTGGACGCTCAGGCGACTTGCGCGGTGTTGGACCAAGTGAATCGATGCGCTCTTGTGCGCGTCGCAACCGATCGGCGTCGTCATTGCTACGCGCGGTCGCCGACTCGAGACGCGGCGTCAAAAAGATCACGACCTCGGACTCGTCTTGCCGCTGCCCTTTGACCCCGAACAGTCGACCCACCGCAGGCAGTCGCGAGACTCCCGGCAAGCCCTCGGTGTCTCGACTACGCTGTCTTTGCATCAGCCCTGCGATGACGACCGTGTCGCCATGACGCAAATCAATATCGGTGGTTGAACGGCGCTTCAGAAGCCCAGGGATCCCGGCGACCCGCTGGGCGTTGTCGACCTGACTGATCTCCGTCTCGACACGCAGCATCACGACCCCCGGGGTATCGACCACCGGCTTGATATCGAGGATCACCCCATACTCGCGAAACTCGACATCGGTCGAACCAACTGAGTTGACGATCGGTACTGGGATTTCGCCGCCGGCGACGAAACGAGCATGACCGCCACTGCGACAACTCAAGCGCGGCTCGGCAACCGTCAATGCCTCACCCGATTGCTCCAGCATTCGCAGACGAGACTCCAAGGTCGTGGCTATACCCAGATAAGCCTTGGCTGATGTGTGCCCCGGAATGCCATCGAAAGCCTGCGGCTCCGCAGGGGTATCGGGACCGACGAAGCGGAAACGATCATTCGTGACGAAATCGGCGATCACTCCGGCCGACGGCCCGGAGATGTCGTCGCGCCAACGAATACCGAGCTCACGAAATTGCCCTTGCCGAAACTCGACGATTTTGACGTCGACATGAACCAAGGTCTCTGCCGACGGCTTGCTCGTCAGATCAACGAGCATCTCCGGGAATAGTTTGACGACTTCCGAAACGCGCGCCCGAGGACGCGCATCGACGATCTCGCCCTCGAGCAGAATGCGACCGCCAGCAACCCGCGCACTCGCTCCGGGTACATCCGCTAACAACCGCTGAATCTCGATCAGGGTCGCCTGCAAATCGATCGCGGTCACGCGAACGTCGAGCCGACGCTGACTCCCATCGCGCAACCATAATTGAACCACCGTGTCGCCCGGCGCGTGGCCGATCAAGACGAACTGCCCAGCACTGACTAAAGTGGCAGAGACCAACTTGCCGTTTCCAACGGCAATACGGGTCGTTTCAGCATCGACCACGCGACTGTCTCCGACGAAAAGATCGAGCCGCTCTGGTATGGCCGCGCTCGCCCGCGCCATATAAGCAGCCAATACGATGAGCGCTATCCAAATAGCTCTGATTCGAAACATCACGATTTCTTTGCTCATTCAGAAACCTCTCGTGCGTTTTCACGCATTCGTTATCTGCGACGTGACGCTTGATCAAGGCCGATCGGAAAACCAATGCTGACTCTTGGCGAGATCACGATCGCCGCCCACCCAAAGCTCTACGCTGCGTCCGGCGCGCAGTGATTTGACCGAGCGAGTCGGCGTCGCGGACTTGTTCTGGCCGGTCGACTCACATTCCGGCGAATCGGAGACGCGAGGCTTGAGCGATACAGGCGCGGCATCGCCTTGCCCACGTAGCAGCGGTATCAAGTCGCCTATTCGAAGGGCTAGCGCGAGCTGCTGAGCTTGTTCGGGCGTCACATCCAGCGTCATCGTGGAATAAGAAATACCAAGCTCAGCGCGCCGCTGTAGCAGTTCGTCCGCTCCACGCGAGGGATCGACCTGATGCGCTCCGGTGGCTAGCACCTTGAGTGACTCCAGCAGCGGTTTCACCCGAACACATCGCACGCTCCCCTCGGTGGTTTCCTCCGCCAACAACAAATCCACTTGATCACCCGGTCGAACCAAGCCCGCTTGTGAACTCACCTCGTCGACAGGCACGGTCACCGCTCGCGTTCCATTCAAGAGCCGACTGGCGAGCGCCTGCCCGCCGTGACCAGACAAATGCGCCATGCTCAGCGCATCACCGGCCGCCAACGGGATCAACAACTGTTGCCCGAGCACGCTGCCGAGCGCATCGACAGGTAAGGTTCCGCCAGGCAGGAAGGCTGCGGGCATCTCGCGCTTGGCTAGATCGTCGACGTTCAAGACCTTTCCCGCCGGCAATGCAACCGCCGCTACTACGACAGGCGTCGGTCGATATCGCTCGCGCCAGTCGACTTCGATCTTGGTTCGCTCCTGCTTCAAATAGCGTTGGGCACCGACGAACGCGATGCCAGCAAAGATCAGCGCTACGATGAAGGTCACCACCGTTGAATTGAGAGTCGTCGGCCACTTCATGACATCGTCACTCCTCGTAACAGCCCTCTCAGATCACTGCCAACCACCAAATAAAGACGTGAATTCGATCTACGATCGCCTCGAGCAGTTGCTGTGCCGGAGACGAGTCGCCTGACCAAGGGATGAGCAGTGCGAGCACCAAGACAGCGCAAACCCATAGGTACTCGAGCATGACTTGGCCATGATGGCGTCTTGAGTTCGTCAGCCTGCGTGAGGGTTTTATCTGCAGGCATCTCATTGCTCCGATCCGTCGAGCTGAATCACGATGCGCGTGCCGGTCTCGGATGCTGCGATCGCAGCTTGAAGCTGGCGCGCTCCTCGCCGACTCATGAGGACGCCGTGATCTTCAGAATTGAGTGGTGTGGCACTCCAGCCCGCTCGCAACAGAGACTCGCGTAATTGACGAGCGGCTATTGGGACGGTTCGACGCCCTCGGAAGAGAAGCGTCGTTGGAGCGGCGCGCGAGCGACCATGCCGAATGGTCGAAATGCGTTCCCAATCAGCGGGTACGACGAAGGGTACGGCGCCCCACGACTCGATCGGCTCACGCAAATCACGGATCGCGTATTCGATCCGCGTGCTCCCAGGCACTCTGCCTCGTTGCAAACTGACCGTCTCGTGAAAGGACTGCCGCTGTCGCCCGAGGACGATGCGACCATCACGAAGCCGCATCGTGAGCGGTGGCGGTCCGCTTTCTGTCCAACGACGTGCAAGAAGATCGGCCAGTGCCTCGGGATCACCCAACTCGGTGGTCGAGCGCAAACGCAGCGGCACCCCATTGACGACGACCGCCTCGGATCGGCTTGCCGCAAGGATCGGATCGGCCAGACTGCAGAAAGCCAGAATCGTCCCGATCAACCAGGCATCGATCGATCGAGGCGTCAGCACGATCTTGACCTCGCATCGCCGCCCTGGCTCCCCACCGCTCGATCCGTGGGCACGATGTCGACATCGAGACGTCCGGGGCAAAAGCGCTCGAATGCCGGCTCGACGATCGCGATGACGGGACGGATCACGTCGAACACCGTGGTCGCCTCCGCGAGGCGCGCTTGAACGGTCATTCCGATGACGCGATCTCGCGTGTTGGCATCGCTGCGCGAAGACCAACCGTGATGCAGTGCGGAGAGCCGTTCGGTGATTAACAACGGCGTTTCCGTTTGTGCAGTCGACAGAAAATCTGGCAAACGAAAAGACCACCGCGCACTGGCTTGAAGGCCACTTGAGACTGGCAAACCGAAGTCGCCACCCGTAACGACACGCGCCGGCAATAACGCACCCTGTGCGATATCCTGAAGCTGATTCGGTGACGGCAGCGGCTTTGCGTCCTCCAACTGAATTTGCAGACTCAGCGACTTCGGCATCCATGGCGCATCAGGCGCCGAGGCGACATATCGGCTCCGAGCGATCTCGGCAATCTCCGTCTTGGGTAAATCACCGTCCGTCAGATGCGACAGGATCACTGCATGACGCACTGACGAAATCGCTGCCTGCTGCGCCGCCAGAAGCTCGGCGAGAAACAGCAAAGCGAACCAGAGCGGGATTAGCCAAAACAAGGCCACGAGTGACTCAACCAGCGCCTGGCCTCGATGCCGAGCGCGCGAATTGGTCGGCTTCTTCAACGCCGTCACGGTGCCGCCGCCAGCCATATCGGCGAACCATCGAGCGTTGCTAGGCGAATGCGTTCGTCGCTCGTGAGACTGACCAAACTTGCTCGCCAAAAAGGAGTGAAGAGACTTGGTAGTTCGCGCGCGCCATCCAACCGAGGATGCGGGCGCTCGAAGGGAGTCGTCGCGGCCGACTCGGCAAACCAACGCGGCGCAGATGCTTCGAGGCGCTGCTCACGACCCGTCAGAGTGGGTACGCTCGTAAATCCCAGCAGCGCTTTGGCGCCGCGACGACTCGAATCGTCGAGAGTGACTCGAACGAGTATGCGCGGCGGTGAGAAGCTGTCGCGTTGCGCCGCAGACAGATCGTAAAGAGACGGCAAGCCGAGATAACCTGCGGAGCGCCGAACGGCGCGCTCAGCCAGACGACTAGCCCGTGGGTTGCGCCGGTAACTGTCGCCGTGTTCCCCTCGACTGAACGAGGGTTGGCCGGATTCCGACGCTCCCCAAGCGATGGGTGTTCGCTCGCGTATCGAGCCGAAGAGGACGCCACGACGTGCGTGCAGTGACATCGTGTCGAGACCACGCCAGTTGTCGAAATCGACGAGCTCGGTGCCACCTCGCTTCTCAAAACGCACGAGACTCGTACCCAGTACCGGCGAAAGCGTATATCGCCGATCACTGGAGAAGCCGTCGAGTGATCGGTGCACCACGTCGCGTTGCCGCCAACGAAACGACCCGCCGTAGAACGAAGCAAACCGCAGCCACTCGGTCGCCCAAACGGCGGCGGCTGCCTCGCCACCGGTGGATAGCCGAAATCGTGGGTCCGTCTCCGCTAGCGACTCTCGCAGAATGGCGGGAACCACGGTGGCGGTACCGAGGTGCATCACGCGCTGCGCTGCGGCGATATCGTGTGACACGAGACTCGTGGTCGCTTCGAGTGCCATCAGGCTCGGTTGCAACGCTGCGTCAACGTGATGCCACAATCGCCGCAAAGTCATCATGGCCGAGTTGAGATAGGGAACCCAGGCTGTGACGAGCGCGGCACCGGGTAGCAAGCGCGTCATATAGGACGACCATGACCGCAAGCTCACCGACTGCGCCAATGCCGCTTCGTTGGCGACGATCGCTCGATTCGTATACGCATCGAAATTCAGTGCCCGCGCCTGCCAAACAGCCGCACTCAATGCAGCGGCATCGGCTGCATTGGCGAGGCGCTGCTTTTCATTGACCGCCGAGCCCGCCTCGGTCGTCCACCACAAGGCGCCAATGAGCGCGCCGAGCAGGACGACGAGGACGAGCAGCGACTGACCTTGTTGACGCCGTGGCGTGCGCATCGGTCGATTCGCGCTCTTACTTCTCGAAGTCCTTGAGCGACTTGGCAGTCGCCTGTTCGTTGGCTTTGGTTCGACCGCCGGTGACGAGTTGCCGACCGGACGTGTTGCTCTCGCCAGACAAGGCGACTGCCGCCACCGACGTCTGACCACGCAGGACATCGCCAAATGCTGAGTAAACGCCGATCGCCGCCACAGCGATTAGGGCGACGACGATGATGTACTCGGTCATGCCTTGACCCATGACCTTCGGTTGTATTGTGGACTGACGCATGAGGAACTCCTTGATTGGCTCGGGGTGGGACTCGTGGAGCGCATTGCATGCCGGTATCGGCTCGGGGTCACGGTGAGAAACGACGTGATTTCGGTGCATTAACCGGGCGAGCTGTAATTTCTCGGTATCGAGCGGGTTAATCGGTGGTTGTGCTGTAATGCACGCTTCGTTTTCGTCTATCGAGGTTTATCCGATGCGTCGTTTGCTATCGATTGCCCTCGCCTGCGCCGCCGTGATCGGCAGTGCTCGCGCCGATGAAGGAATGTGGACCTACGACAACTTTCCCTCCGCGTTGGTACGCGAAAAGTTCGGCGCCAATATCGACCAGCCCTGGCTCGATCGAGTGCGGCAGGCGACCGTTCGCCTCGCAGGCTGCACGGCTTCGTTCGTCTCCCAGGATGGATTGATCCTCACGAACCATCACTGCATCACGGCGTGCCTCGCGGAGAACTCGAGCAAGGATAAAAGTCTGCTGGAAGATGGCTTTCTCGCCCGACAGCGCGAGCAGGAACTTCGCTGTCCGACGCAGCTAGCCGACGTCCTAGTCGGGATGGATAACATCACCGCCAAGGTTGAAGCCGCATCGGCAGGACTCGACGATCGGGCCGCCAACGAGGCACGTAAACGAGCCTTGACGGCGCTCGAGCAGGACTGCGAAAAAACCAGCGGTCAAAAATGCCAAAGCGTCTCGCTCTACAACGGCGGCCAGTACTTCCTCTATCGCTATCAGCGCTACACCGACATCCGTCTCGTGTTCGCACCCGAAGCAGGCATAGCGGCGTTCGGCGGTGATCCGGACAACTTCCAATTTCCGCGCTGGTGCCTCGACATGGCTTTCCTACGCGCCTACCAAGACGGTAAGCCCGTACGAGTCGCACAACCGCTCAGCATCAATTTTGCAGGCGCGGAGCCTGGCGAGCTGATCTTGGTTTCTGGCCATCCGGGCTCGACAGATCGCTTGTTGACGGTGTCGCAGCTGCAACGGTTGCGCGATACCGATCTGCCGACCTCCCTACTGCGCAGCAGTGAGCTGCGTGGTCGCTATATCCAATTCGCCAAAGGCAGCGAGGCGAATCGCCGCATCGTCGATGATTCCTTGAGTGGCCTCGAGAACGGCATCAAGGTCCGTCGTAAATTGCTCGATGCGCTCCTCGACGAAAACTTGATGGCTAAAAAGCAACGTGATGAAGCGGCACTGCGTGAGCGAGTGGCCGCCACACCGTCGTTGGCCGCCATCGGTGATCCGTGGGGTGACATCGAACGCGCCAACCGCGTCGCTCGCGGGCTGACCAACGAGCTGACCTTCCTCGAAGGTGCCGCCGGCTTCAACAGCCGCTTGTTCCGCTACGCACGCACCTTGGTTCGCGCAACGGCCGAGCGCGAGAAGCCCAACGGCGAGCGCCTGCGCGAGTTTACCGATGCCGCCCTGCCGCGAATCGAGCAGCAATTGAAGGCACCCGTGCCGGTGTATCCGGAACTCGAACGACTGACGCTCTCCTTCAGTCTGGAGCGTATGCGTGAGTGGCTGGGACCGGACGATACGACGGTACGCCAATTGCTGCGCGCCGACTCGCCGGATACCTTGGCGAACAAGTTGATCGAGGGCTCTACGCTCGCGGATCCGGCTGCGCGACTTGCTCTGTGGAATGGCGGCGCAGCGGCTGTCGCCGCGTCGACCGATCCGATGATCGTGCTCGCTCGGCAGATCGACGATCGCTCGCGACAAATCCGCAAGCGATACGAAGATGAGGTCGAGGCACCAGTCAGCGTCGCCGAGACCAAAATCGCCAAAGCCCGCTTTGCGATCTATGGAACCAACGTTTATCCGGACGCCACCTTCACCTTGCGCCTGAACTTCGGCACGGTGCAAGGCTGGGAAGAGCCCGGCAAGATCGTCCCGCCATACACGACGCTCGCCACGCTATTCGAACGGGCCACCGGTGAGCCTCCGTTCGCGATTCCGGCCAGTTGGCTTGCGGTCAAAGACCAGCTCGACCTGTCGACCCGCTTTAATGCATCGGGAAACAACGACATCGTCGGCGGCAACTCAGGCAGCCCACTGCTCAATGCCAAGGGTGAAGTCGTTGGACTGATGTTCGACGGCAACATCCATTCGATATCGGGTTCCTACTGGTTCGACACCGAGAAGAATCGCTCGACAGCCGTACACCCGGCGATCATGCGGGAGGCGCTGACGAAGGTTTACAAGGCGGACCATCTGCTGAAGGAACTTCAGTCGCGCAAACGCTGATCGAATCAGAATCCCGCTTCCGGCAACCTCAACACGGCATCGTCGAAACTCGCGACGATGCCGAGTTGGGCCCGGGCGCGAGGAATATCCTGCGCAAAGAAATGCTGCGCGGCGAATACCTTGCCCTGCAGAAAATCTCGCTCGCTCTGACGCAGTGACTCATTGCGCAACTGGATCATCGCGGTCCTCGCTCGCTCGATTCACCGCCAACCAACGGTGATCGTCCCGATCGCATCGAGATAAATCGTGGCATTGGTCAGCGCACGTTCAACTTCGCCCGCGCGTTGACGCTCCATCACCCGTTGCGTGACCTCACGCGCGAGCTTGAGCAACTCACCCAAAACGGTCGCACTCTCACGCAACCCCTCGATCGACGCGCTCGAGTCGATCGTGCGCGAAATAGTTCGACTCCAGAGATCGAACGCGGCGCCGCCGTGCAACGACACCTTACGACCGAGCAGATCGAGCCCATGGATACCCCAGGCGCCCTCGTGGATGTGGTTCAACCGGTTGTCGCGATAGAGACGCTCTAGCGGTAGATCGCGCGTGTAGCCGGCGCCGCCTGCGACCTGAATGGCGAGCTTGTTCGCTTCGAGT
>JACCDG010078085.1_pt1 | contig 14470 bp, 23 predicted proteins | sample 7442471 | NCBI WGS metagenome assembly JACCDG01 (sample SAMN15323444, study PRJNA562643) | freshwater metagenome | isolation source: river surface water | place: USA:Blue River Watershed | collected 2017-08-17
ACTCGGCCTCAATGGGCTCGGGCTTGGTGGAAGAGGGTCGCCGTGAACTCGGCGCCGACTCTTCGGATTCCCTGTAAGGCATGCCATATGCATATCACAGCTCCGGCTCTGGTTCCTCCAAGAAGCGTGCCAGTTCTTCAGCAATCGCCTTGGCACGGTCCAATTGCATGTACCCCTGCTCCGTCAGGTCAAAGGCCCTGGCGGCAAGGTCCTCTGCCTCATTGAAGTTTTGCTGGGCCGATGCACTGTAGACGGCAAGCATGGTCCTGGCCCACCGGACATACTCCTCCCTTGTGGGGAAGTCATCGGGCGAAAAGCTGGTGATATCGGCGGCCACTCATCTTGGACCGTACGGCTTTCTCTGCGTCCCGCAAGGCCTTGGCATTCCGCTGGGCTTCAATAGCCCACATGCGGCGCTCAAACTCATTGTTCCACTCCGGGGTCCCAGGCTCTAGCAGGACCTTTTCCTGCTTCACCTGCCCGTAAGCCAGTTTATGAACGGCAAGAACCCATGCACTCACAAGGTCACCGTGTCCAAGACCAATCTTTCTGGGAGTTTTGATGCTAAGCCCACCGCCCGGGGCCGCTTTCGCCGTTACAAGCTTGGCCTGGGCAATCATCCGCTTGGTGAGTTCATGCTTGGGAATCTTCACAAGTCCCTCGTGCAGCACGGACCTGACACGGCTGAAGCTCTCCTGCTTGCCCTTCATACCCTCAGGGGCATCAACAAGGCCAACCTGGTATTCCGCAAGGTACTCCTTGACCGCCTCTCGGTAGTGACCATCCGAGATAACGTAGTGGCATCCATACCGCTTGGCAGCCAGAGCGAATTCACGGATAACTTCCGAAGGTTTGAGGGGTTTCCCGGGCTTCGGCCGTTTCTCCAGCAGGAGCACCGTGTGGTAATAACGGCCATCAAACTGCACGACGGCCAGGGTGGAACTGTCGTTCTTGAACCCAAGGTCAACGCCAACAGCGGTAGCCCAGAGCGGGTTGTAATTCCCTGGGTACTGAGTCTCGTAGGTGCTGGTCTCAAGGGCAGTGACATCAAAGAAGCCCTCGCCGGAGACGCCGTCAATCTCACAGTCGTATTCCCGTCGGGCATTATCCGGGTCACGTGAGCGCTCGTCTTCCACGTTGGCCATGATGTCCGGGTCATCGCCACGAACCAGGCTGGTGGGGGCCTTGATGGCCAGGGCTGTCTTGGGATGTCCGAAGTTGTCATCAAACATCACACCCATGAGCGTTTCCACCGGCCAAGGGGTGGAGACCAGCATGCCCTTGCCGCCTCGGACCAGGCGGGGCTTTAGGGCTCGGAAGATGTCCGTGTCATTGACGGCGTAGGTGCGGCCATCACCGCCCTCACCGTTGGACGTGAAGAACTCTGCCTCGTCCAGCAGGAAAGTCAGGATGGTACGGCCACGGAAGCTGGAGCCACCCCTGGAGGCCGCAAAGGCCTCAATCTTGACCTGGAGGCCGTCGGGACGCCGAATGGTGATGGACTGCTTCTCGTCGGACACCACGAGCCGCTCAAGGGCCGGCTGCCCACGAATCATCTCCCGGCACATAGAGATGGAGAGCTTGGCCGTCTCCTTGTCGGGGGCCACCGTGATGACGTACGGGGTATCACCAGGACCCACCTTTACGTTCTGTGTAACAGCTGCGTATACACCGTAGGCAGAACAGATGGTGGTCTTTCCTGAGCCTCGGCCCAGTCGCATGACCACGAACCGCCGCATCGCCGGAGACACGTCGGCCAGTCCACCGAACATGGACAAGGCAAGCTCACGCTCATCCCCCTCCAGGCTGTCCGGGCTGTAGTCGCCGAAGGCAACCTTGGCAATGACGCGCTGCCCCGTAGTGAGCTTGAGGTGCAGTACCCGCTCGCAGAACTCCCAGAATTCAATCGCCTGAAGCACGAACTACCACCCTAATCTGGCTTGAGCCAGTCACGTTCACAATTGGCGTCTCGGAACCGATGGTCACGAAGGTTGGCTGCTTGGAGCCAGTTACCTGAGACAGTGGCCGACCCGAGCCCACCGTGTAGGCCCTCACCCTTACCATGGGCGGGGGCGGAACGAACACATCTCCAGCCGCCGTCTCCGTGAGAGAGATGGTGAATGCCGCCGCCCCAGCACGGTTGGCATTGCCAGATGCCGTCTGGGTAGTGGAGATGACGAAGGCCGCAGCTCCGCCCCTGATTGGGTTTCCGGCAGCCGTCTCGGTTAGGGAGATATTGTAGGCCACTTCGCCGTTACGAATGAGCCGTCCGGCCGCAACCTCCGTAAGGGAGACGTTGTAGGCCACCGCACCGGCCACGGCCAGGCCACCAGCCGCCACCTCTGTCAGGGAGATGTTATAGGCAACGGCACCAGTGGCCGCCCTGTTGCCAGCGGACACCTGGGTAACCGAGATATTGTAGGAGACGGCTCCAGTCTGGGTGACCCCGGCACTGCCCTGGAATTCAACGGGGTTTGAGAACTCAAGCCAGCCTGCACCATCCGTGGTCTGGCTGTCATCTTCAGGAAGGTCAGTGGCGTTCTCACCCCACTTGGCAGCAGCCTGCGGTGTCGTGCCGAGAGAGGTGTTTAGGCCGTAGCCAACCTCCAGCACAAGCCTATCACCATCATCAATGACGTAGTCTCCGCCTCCTGAGCTTCCGTTGCCCCCAAAGGTCCAGGAGTTGGTGATGCAGATGCTGTTTCTGCACGTGGCATTGTTGATGAACTCGGTACCGACAGTACCGTATCCGGCGAAGTTGAGAAGGTTGTGCTTTAGGGTGGTGCCATCGTTGCTCACCACACTCAGCGACACTATGACGTAGTCAACGTTGTCGGCGGCATCAAATTCACGCACCATCAGCTGCATCTTGGCAACCGTGCTGCCAAGGATGGTCTGAGCCGTCATGGGTGGCGAGACGTACTGACGGTCTAGTGCGAAGTCCGTCTGTGTGAATGACACCGTGGAACCGACGGCAATAGCGCTGCTGCCCTTGGTGATGGCAAGCTTTCGCCTTACCGCATCGTCAGTGTCGGTCCAGCTAATGTCAAACGCCGGAGACACGTCCGCAGCTTCGGACGCAGGGAAGTAAAACCTACTGGCGAAGGTGGTTCCGCCGGAGGTGAGTGTCAGCTCATCATCAAAGAACGATGCTGCGTCAAAGGACTCGGTGTCAAACTCACCGAAGATGCTCATGACGCGTCACCACGTGTAAACGATGCAGTATCCCGCTCCGCCTACGCCACCGGCCCCGCCGAGGCCAGGGTTCATGCCGACTCCACCGCCACCACCGCCACCACCACCAATACCGCCCGCGCCACCGGCTCCACCGGCCGTGGACGCCGTGACCGTGGTTCCGCCGCCACCGCCGCCGGTGCCACCTCGGCCGCTGTTTGCATTGGCCCCAGCAGCTCCAGCCGTAGGAGCAGCTCCGTCAGTGCCGACCGTACCACCGCCACCAACGACGTATGAGCCGCTGGCACCACCGGCTCCACCAGCGACAATGGCCGGGGTTGAAGAGTGAGAGCCGCCGGCCCCACCGCCGCCGCCTCCACGAAGCGAAGAGCCGCCACGACTGTTCGCCACGGGTGGGTTGGCAATGCCGGCACCGGCTGCTCCACCCTCTTGCGCGTTACCAGTGGTTGAGGCTGCCACCGTTCCGGTGACACCCTGGCCCCCCGACCCGTTGGACGCGGCCGTAGGAACTCCGCCGGCGCCACCGGAGGTCGTTCCGGAAGCCCCGGCTCCACCCGCACCACCACCACCTCCGCCGCCCGTAACGGCCGCAGAGATGGCCCCTCCGGCTCCACCTCCGCCACCAAAGGCAGTGAGCCATGCGCCGAAGGTACTGTTGCCGCCGATACCACCCGCACCACCCGCAGCGCCCGCCGCTCCCGGTGCTCCCGCGGTACCGCCAGTTCCACAGGTTACCGCCTCCGTGGAGCCAAGGTCTGCCGCGTTGAACTCGCCGCGAATCCAGCAGCCACCACCCCCTCCACCGCCGCCCTTGGCGACAACGGCCGTTGCGAGCGAAGCTCCGGCACCGCCGCCGCCACCGCCACCAATCAGCTCAACGATGACCACCTTGGGGGTGAAAGCCGTGGGCTTCGTCCACGTGCCACCGGTGCCATTGAAGACCTGGATGTCAGGCGGGCCAGCGCTGTTGGCCTGTACGGGCACTCCGCCGGAGGTGTACTTCTGCCACTTGCCGTCCTGGCCGAAGACAATGGTCTCCTGGGCAAGGAGAGTGCCTTCCCAGAGGGTGACTGCCGTAGTTCCGTCGGTGTGACGGACCTCAACGTCGTTACTGGTGCTTGCGTGGTCGTTCTTGATGGAGAGATTGCGGACGTTACGCGTGGTGCTGGCCGCAGGAGAACCTACCACCGTGGTGGTCGTGGCCGTGGTGATGGCCGTATTGGTCCGGCCCGTAGTAACCGTGGTTCCGTTCAGGTCCACCCAAGACGCGTGGACCTCAATGGTTCCAGATGCAGAGGTGACTACCTGGCAGAGGTCCGAAGTTGAGCTGAGAAGAAGCATTACTGCACCTGAAGCGTGCAGGAGCCCGCCGGAATGGAGTAGGAGTCTCCGATGTTCACCGTCTTGGCCACCGTAGCCGCCTTGTGGGTGAGCATGTTGCCACCAGAAGAGGCATCAAACAGGGCAATGTGGGTGATGCTTCCCCAGTTGGTGGTCGTATTGGGACCGAACGTTGGCGTGTTTGTGCTGGTGATTAGACCGGCCGGCGACGGGGCGCCAAAGGTAACGGCCTGACGGCTGTAGCCGACGCCCGCACCGACTTCCGTACCGCCACCCGTATCGCTGGGGGCGGCCGTGAACAGCGCCGCATAGATGGTGGCAGGGGCCGTGATGTTGGTGGCGCGAAACACGTTCGCCACAAGGTTCTCAAAGTAGTCTGTTGCGTCACTCACGGCGTAACCTCGTACTTGCCATAGGCATCAAAGGAAGCGGGTTCAGAGCGGATGGCCCCACCGTCCATGACGGCAAGGACCCTGTAGGTGCCGGGTACGTCAACGTCGCCCGGGTCAAAGGTGTGCTGAAGCGTAATGGAGGTGGCAGACTGGGCCAGAATGCTGGCCGTCCACGTGTCCTCCACGCCGTCAGGTCGCATGACGCTGAACGACGCAGAGGCCACCGCGGAGTAGTCCTCCAGGGCAGCCGACTGTCCGACAATCATCTTGTACGCCTCCGTTGACGGAGGGTTGATGTGCATGTGTGCCACGTCCAGGAGTGTACCCTGTGGCTGACGTGGTACGCAACATTAGTGCCACTGCCAGCAGTTATCCCGGGGACATTCTGACTGGCACCCGCTCCTGCCTTAGTGAACAGTGGAGGTGGCGGCCGTGCGTGGCAACACGGGTCCTTAGGCCACCGTCCTGGCTTTGGTGACCAGGACCCAGTTCGTACTCCAGGGCATTATGACCTGGCAGGGCGATTGAACTGGCACTTGAGCAGGAACCGATACTCCCGTCGGTTCACGCGGTTGCTTTGTATGGTGGGAGCAATACCCACGCAGGTCACCAAGGTGGAACCGACCCACATGCCCTTTCGGGCACAGTAGCCTGCCGGCTACTCCCTCCCCAGGAGGGTTCATGATGACTTGTTTTCTGTACGTACGTCCCTAATGGGACTCTGTCTTTTACCTGTTCGCCTTTCGGTCCCAGGTGGCTTTCAGCGAACCCATGCAGCGGGAGTGACTTACGGCCGGAATACGTACAGATACATAATGGGACTGTCCTGCTACTAGACGAACCCGCGTCAATTCGCAGGTAGTGGAATCGCACCACTGTTAGTCCCTCGTCCCACCCGCTGGACTTGAACCAGCACTGTACCGTTTCTAAAACGGTTTCTAAAACGGTTGCCTCCTGCCATTGGGCTAGAGTGGGTTGTGCGTAGTTGGGTAACGGGCTACGCCACCGACGTGATATTTGTTGCAAGCCGGCCATCACGCTCTAGCCTTGTCCCTCTCCTTGGAGTTGCACCAAGCGGCAGCTGCTATCGCTTTACAGGCGACTTCCCCACTCCGGGGATTGAAAGGGTTGTCCGGGGAACGGCGTCAGCCGTTTCGGTTGCTGACGCAACCACCCCTAAAACTCAGTATCGTCACTCTTCATCGTCTTGGCAAGCCAATCTGGAATCCGATACCCGGCCACGTCACGCTCCCCAAGTGCCGGACTATCCAGTTGGGCTGCCCTCTGGGCCTGAGCCGCTTCCAGGGCCTCTTCGGCCTGTCGCATCAGCTCCTCCGGAGTAGGCGCACGAGACGGTCCCGCCACTGGCCTGGGGGGACTAAAGCTTCCAGGAGCCGGACTTGTTCCTCCAAGGCCACGTCGGACGTTGAAGCGTCCACCCTCAAGGCTTGACCGTTCAAGGGGTCCCATGGCCGGTTGAAGCTTGACTCGCTGAGGCCCGTCGGGACCCCACTGGAGTTGTTCGCCTTCGTTTTCATACAGGTACTCAGGGCCGCTCATACAGCCAGATTAGCCTTCCTTCTTATGAGGCACCAGCTCCGAGAACTCCACCCACTTCTTGGGTCCCTCCGGAGCCATGTTCGGCTTCAGCGGCTGGACCTCCGCCTGACGGATGGGAGCAAGGACCTTCTCCACACGTAGCGGCTGGGCGTACTTCCGCTCGCGGACAATGTCGCCCTCCTTGGGCTCCATACAGACAACAATTTCTCGGCTCATACGTTCCTCGGATTGAAAAAGTTAGTCCTCATGGCAATGCGAATGTGGTCCTGGACCACCTTGCTGTCGTCATCCCATCCACCGATATCAAACGGGAACTCAATCTTGTACCAGTCCTCCTTGCCGTGGCATCGGGCCCACAGCTCCACCGAATGGCGGTTCCAGTTCTTCAGCTCAACAGCCTCAACCTCACGGCCGCAGGTACGGCACTGTGGGAAGTTGGTGCGGACGTCACCCTCCACACGGGGCACCAGAAGGCCTGAGCGGTTCTCCCAGGCCGTCTGCCGAATGTTCTCCACCAGCTTGCGGTTACCCAAGGGTCACCAGCCTTCGGTAGTCGCCATCCGTAAGGCCGGAGTGCTTCACGAACAGATAGAACATGGGCAGCTCATTGGTCATCATCATGTCCAGACCGGACATGAACTCGGTGGTCTCAAAGCTCTTTCGGCACCAGGCTCTGACGTACGGGAACATGAAAGAGTTGGCCCTCATCAGATTCCCAACCTATGCCACACCTTGGGCGACACCAGCCTGGACTCCTTTCCGGTCAGTCGGCAGTACACAGCCGTAAAGCTCAGTGCGAACTTCTCTCGTGGCCAGTAGGTAAGCCAGAACAAGGCAAACCGCAACCGTGCCCATAGCGTCTGGTACCACTTCTGAGCCCTGTAAGCTTCCAGCGCTTCCTTTACTGCGGCGTTCGCGGCCTCCACCTCCTGCCGGTGTACCTCCGCCATATTGGTTTCCCATAGGAACGGTTGGTACTCCTCGGACCACTGGTCTTCGTCACTCATTGGTAGCCTCTGGCAGCCATTGCACGTTGGTAATTCCTTCCGGATAGACTTCCACCACTCCGGGGTGTCCTTCGCGACGAATCATGGCGTGCTTGCCAGACATGGTCACCTGAAGGCCGTTGCTGCCGTTTTTGATGGTCTCCAGCGGCATGCCGTGGATGACCGTCTTAGTGGTCAACGTAATGGAGTGGAGCTTCAGCTTTTCCGTCTGCTTGGATTCTTGAGGCATACGTTTCCTTGGGTGTCAGAAGATATGGGTTTACTCGGTAGGACTTGGGCCTGCCAGGCCACGGGCGTGCGTAGCAGATGACCCCGTCACCCGCGACATGCTCAATAAGCCGTCGTGCCACTCCGAGGTGGCGAAGTTCAGGGATGACATAGACGTGGTATAGCTGCCCCGGATAGGCACATACCCAGGCATATACCGCGAAGCCATCTTCGTCAGACAGTACGAAGCAATCTTGCCAGCGGCTCTCAGCAATCGCTGGCTCATGCCTGTTGTAAAACTCGGCAATGCCATCCTTACGTGCCTGCGGTCGGTACGACTTTAGCCACGTTGACAGGATGAAGTTTCGGTGACCCGTCTGAGCTGGCATCAGCTGAAGGGTCTGAACCACCTCCGCCGTCTCCTTGTGCACCAAGGACAAGGTCGTCTTTGACCCAACTGTGGACAAGATTGCAGAGACGCTGCTCAAAGACATTGGCCGGCTTTACCTCTTCATAGCGTCCGTGGACCGACTTGCATTCGGGGCATCGGAAGTGGAACTGGTTTTTGACGGTGGCCAGACGCCATCCGCATGTGTCGCACAGAAGCTGCCGACGCTGGAGATACTCCACGGCTGCCAGTGCTTCTGAAAGGTTGGTAATTCGCAAACAGGAAACTCCCATCAGTGTCTAGTGCCGGAAACGTGGTGCTGTCTTCCACGAAGGGGACAGCATTCCAGGGGTCGGCTTCCGTCAGTGGAAGGTGGCATAGAAGATGCCATCCGGGCTGGCCACACTCACTACAGGTAAGCATGGCTTCCTTCTCAGTCCAGTTCGCCACCGTCAATTGGTTGGACCGCTCCGGCCTTCTGAAGGGCCCGAATGTACTCCTGAAGGCTACGGTCGTACTTGTACTGCGGAGACAGCTCCCGAGCCTTGGACTCCAGGCCGTCCCCTAGACGCTTGAGAGCCTTGGGCTCCACGACAGGGTTGGCAATGTCATAGGCGGCGGTCTGGGCTTCAGCAGAAGGCTGTTGACCCCTTACCCAGTTGCCATAGCCCGCAATGACCTTCTGTCCTGCTTCACGGAAGGACTCTGGGATGTACGGCTTCAGAGCCTTGCCGTAACGGTCACCAAAGGCCCATGCTCCATCATTGCCCGGCATGGACACTTGCCGGAACGGGTCATCCGGGACCGTGCTGCCATCAGGAGCGGTTCCCAGGTCGCGGCGCAGCTTCCTGGCCGGCAGTCCACCAGACATGGCCTTGTCGGGCACGTAAGGGGCAGGGTCATAGGCCTGCTTGTTGTGGTGCTCCACCGTGATGCGACCATCCAGCTCCGGAAACAGGTCAGGACGGATGCCCATGACCTCCTGCTCCCAACTGGGCCTAGGACGCTCCTTTTCAAGGGCGGTTACCACCTTCTTGGCGAACTCACTGACCTTCTGCTCTTGCTCCGGCATGGTCTAGTTATCCTACCCCAAAGGACTCCTCAAACAGCATCGTCTGATACCTCAGGTTCAGACCATGGTAATGGTTCACCATTCCCGGGTCCTTCGCGTACAGGGCCGCTGTCCACAGCCTCTTGGTCATCCGGAGTCTCTTTGCCAAGGGGCTCCGAGAGTACGGCGTCAATCGTGATAACAGGGCGCTCTGGAAGTCTTGGAAGTGAATCATTCCGCTGTCTCTCCGCATTGGTCTTTCGGCCAGGCTTTGCCTTTCCGTCTGTAATCACCCAGGGGGCCGAGATATTGGCCGCATCAATCTTCTTCTTCACCATTCCCTCACGGGCCGCAAGCTCCCAGGCTGCCAGTTCGGCCTGACGGGCACTATCCGCCATCTTGGCCGCTTTGGACATCAGGTCAACTTGCCCGCCCTCAGCAGCTTTCTCGTAAAGGAATCTGCTGGCTGCCAGGGCCAGGCTAGCTGTAGCAAGCAGTGCTGAAGTGCCAGAAGAGACGAATCCGTGGATGGTGGCAAGCTCTTTGGTGCGAGCTTTGCGGTACTTGTCTGCAAGCTCCATACACTGTCGGTATCTAGGGTCTCCGGTTTCAAGTAGCTCTCTCCCAAGGCCCATGATGGCCAGTTTGGTTCGTCGCTTCCGCGGCAGCTTGGTCCACGGCCGGGGGTGGTTGGCAATGTCCGTAGGGGCCTCTGCCAGGTCACTGGAGCCCGTTTTGGTACGCAGGTCCCCCCTTGTACCCTGAGACTCCAAAAGGCTCTTGTTGGACCCAAGGGAGCCCTTAGTGAGGCTGTAGTCGTTCATGTAGTTGGAGTCTAATCACGTGGCATAGAAGTTGCCACCAAGGAATCCTGGCCCGTACCGGAATGACCATACGTTGCCATATACGATTGTTGGCTGGACGTGTCGTTAGAGACTTGCCCCCACCGGGTAGGAGCATGGTATAAGGTAAGATGTTGGTTGCGCGGTAATCAGAGTCTCCAGCTATCTAGCGGGTGGACCGCGGCCCGGAGTGGCCAAGCGTGTCCACGCATACTACTACCACTCCAACAGTCTTTTGGTGATAGCTCTATCCACCGGCCTGGACAAAGGCCAAGAGAGCATTATCAGTAGCTCATGGCCACTGAGATGGAAGAAGCGAAGTTAGCTGAAGAGCTGCTTCTAGTGAAGACTGCTTTGATTACGGCCCATCAGTACGTAGGGCCGTTGAAGGTTGAGCGGTGGAAGGCCTACTGCTGGATGCTGGACCAGGCATTGCGGTCCAACTTCGCCACCGTGGTCATCCGATAGCCCATGACCATTACATTCGGAGAGGCTGAAAGGGAAGGCGTCGGTGCTAACCGACGAGAATTGCAAGGGTTATGAGAAACGGCAATGGCCACCTGCGAAGGTTTTACCGACATCAGCTACCTCTGTATATGACGTCGGCTATTATCCTACAGGACCTGTACCCACATGAGTTCAGGCGGTCCTGGGCGTATAAGCTAGCGTATTCCAGGGGTTGGATTACAGCTCAGCAATACTATGAGGCTCCAAAGACGGAGCCCTGTAGGTCAGTATCCGACATGATGTACAGTACTAGCCCGATGTTTGGACTCCTGAAGAAGGACATGGCCATACCCACCTATATGGGTGTGGCAATGACGGAATCACCAACGCGTTCGCGTGGTTCCATATACTCAGGCTGAACGAACATTACGGACGAGCCTACGAGGCCAAGGAAGCCGCTACGGCGGGGCGTGATGGTTCCACGCTACAGGCCATGACTCCGTAACTGCCTAGGTTCAGCGACACGGCTAACCACCGTCAGATGGTTCTAAGAGGCTGCTCGGACAACGTCCGGGTGGCCTTTTTGTTTTGGTATTTCGCGGGCATGATGGGCCCCTTGCGGGCCGCAAACGTGCCACCCCCTTGGGGGGCTTTGGCATGGGGCGTGCCTGCCACATACCATGCCAGCTCGTGGCATAGGGATTGCTAGCTGCATAGGCTATGCCAGCCCAACTGGATAACCCAGTTCAAGGCTGGCATAGTGATTGCACTTACTTAGCAGGAGTCGTGCCAGGGCAACTGGATAACCCAGTTACAGAGGAGTGGGAGAGTTGGCATGAAAAGTGCCATGGTCTACGCCTTCCTTGGCACTTTCGGCAGATGACACGTCATCCCTTTCGTGACCTTACCCTTGGCATCGTGCCACTGGATGGTCTCCAGGTACTCGCACGCCGGAGCGACGTCGGAGATGAACCGAGCGGCCTGGGAAGCCGTGACATCAGCACAACGCGGCTCACTGGACTGTCCGATAGCGGTCATGATGGCGAAGCAGAGAGTGAACATGCTAGTACCCCTTACCGTCGCTACGGCCGACCAGAAGCCCGATGATGCCAGCTGCACCGATGCAGTAGGCGAACGTGAGAAGGACGCATGCGGCGCCCATGAGACAGACTGAGATGGGAGCATCAATCATCATCAGAGCACCTCCCACGTGGCCGTTGCATCGTTGATAAGCAGCATGCCACCGACCTGTACGGCGTATTCCACACCGAAGGCCTCACAATCCAGGCCCACCATGTCCAGGGCGGCCGTGTGCTCCTCACCCTCGGGACAGAGACCGACGGCGGCAATCTGGAACGCGTAGCAAGCGATGATGGCTTTCATGATGTCGTTCTTCATGTCATGTCTGACGCCTGAGACCTGAAAAGGTTCTGAGAAAAGATGCGCTAGTCTCCTGTTCCGAAAAAGTCACAATACTCAAGGCCAATGCCGTGAGCCGAGTACGGACCATGTAGGAGAAGTGCGCTATGGTCACCCCAAGAGATGCCCGCGAAGTAGGAGCCACCCTTACGAAGCTCCCGAACGTCAACCCACGCGCACGCAAACTCTCCGATAAACATCACTTTCATAGTGGAGACCCGGGGAATTGAACCCAAGAGGCAAACGCGTCTGATTCACGGCAGAATCGTGGCCCCAAAGAGGGTCTGGCGGTACGCACTCATACCGCTCTCACTTACACACCGCTCTGTACGCTACCCGCATAGGGCTTGCCCGTACCTTACGCCCCCATATGCCCCTTTCGGGGCATGGCTATCAGCCCTCTTCGTCCGACGCCGACGGGTCGGTCACTGCCTGGAGAATGAAGGAGTGTTCCGTCTTTTTGGCCACGTAGTACTTGCGGCTCGGCCCGCTGCGGCCAGCCTTGGGGAGGCGACCCTTGCGGCAGATGCCTGCCGATTCCAGTGCGTCTTCCACGGCCTGGGCGTCCTTCGTGGCAGACAGAAGGCCAGACGAGCGGAACGAGCGGAGAGCCGCCATGACAAGCTCTCCCTGGGCGATAGTGAGACCCTCCAGAGTGATGGTGCCTTCGGTGGGAACGGGGGGAACGAACGTCGCTTTGACCATGAGATTACCTCGGTTACGGTTTGGGTTAGAGACTTACGCGATTCAGAGATTGGGCATGGGTACAGGAATTGCACCTGCCCGCACGTTGCCAAGATATGTGGAGAAAAGTCAGGCAATCCCTTAGGTAAGACCCGTTCTCCTAATTGGCCAGAGGGCGGTTCGGTGTACTTGGGTGCTATACGGTCGGCAATGACCCTTCCCATTGTCGGTTTCCAGCGTCCAGGGACTCTCACGCCTTGCGGCAGTGATGTAGGAAACCTATCCACACATACCATCCGTGCGGCCACTATGGCCCACGCGGGCGTTAGCTAAGATTGGCACACCGCTTGCCAATGCGGCCACGTGCAATCGCTCACTAGCGCCTACACTTCCTTCATAGGTCGTTAGACCTCGTCTGATTCCCCGCTACATAGCAAGAGAAACATCACAACGAGACATGCGCATACTTCGGTTGACGCGTGACTACATCTCCTTTCACGAGAGGCCACCTACGTAGTGGCTTACCTTTCCCCTTGGACAGAACCGAAGGTCAGAAGATTGTGCAGACAGTGCTCTGGCATCGCCCCTCCGCGCTTGACGGCGTACATGTAGTAATGGCCGTGGATAGCGATGGCGCACTTGGCCTCTTCTGAATACACCGGGCCGAGTCTCCCATCGCGCTGGTACCTGTATCCGGTGCACATGATGCCCTTCTCCACCGTTTCCAGCCTATCCGGATTGCCACACTTGGCCTCGTTGACGATGGCTCGGCATACGTTGATGAACGAGTTGATGGCGTCTCGCTTGCGGTAGGCAGCAAAGGCCTCGGGGGTAGGGTTCCAGATGTACTCACCGTCGGGACCGCGCTCACACTCCAGGACTTCGTCACCGTTGGCGTCCACGGCACGAACTAGAGTCACTTCTTCACCCATTCCCATTCACCGTTCACGGTGGATTCTCCGCCGAATGCCTCACACTGGTAGCAATCGGCGTCTAGGCTCACGTTGTGGTCGCACACTTCGGGCTCAGCCCAGGGGTCACGAACGGTATCTGGCCCGTCCCCTGCCTCGGCTCCGAACGCTCTCGCCACGGCTTTATGGGACTCGGCCATGGCCTTAGCCTCCCATGCCTTGTACTCGGGAGACCATGTCGGCGTGGTAGTCATCCGACAACGGTAGCCGTCCTGGTACACCTGCCACCATGTGCCGTCTTTCGCTCGCTCGTAGTATGAGCGAAACATGGCCTCCACGGTACCTGCCGCTTGGGATGCCTGCTGGTTCTTTTTGGCCTGATACTCTCGCACCCTTGCCGAGAATCCGGCATAGGCCAGAGGTACGGCCCCGGAGTAGTCGTAGCTCTCGTGCACTGGCTTGCTTTCCAGCAAGATGGGCTCTTCCTTTGCATTGAACGAAAGGATGCCATTCCAGAGCATGTAGGTGGCCCCGACCTTCTCCAGGTACAGTTGCGTGCCAAGTTCCAGTCCCGCGGCCTCCACGGCCTTGCGTACCATCTCGGCCTCACTTGCGAATACGATGCCACCACGCTTGACGCTGAAGACGGCAATGTTTGCGCCTGACGTAAGTTTGCAGAGTTGAATCACTCTGCTACGCGTAGTCATCCACGCGAGTAGGCCGTAGCCGGAGATTGTAGCAATGTCCTCATGCTTCCCATCCGCCATCAGTTCCAGTAGCTCTCTGGAGTCCACGGTATGGTCTCGGCCGTACTTCTTAGCCGTGGCTTCTGTACCGTGAAGGACGCCATTGTGGACGCCGTAGAGCACGGTCCGATTGTTGCGACGGATACAGAACGGATGAGCGTTACGGACGTCATCCTTGGAACCGTGGGTAGCGTAGCGAGAGTGCATGATGACACTGTCGTACTCAGCGACCTTCCACGTGGTCCCGATACTGGTAGCAGACCATCGGCCGAGGCCCTTG
>JACCDG011762664.1_pt1 | contig 14466 bp, 19 predicted proteins | sample 7442471 | NCBI WGS metagenome assembly JACCDG01 (sample SAMN15323444, study PRJNA562643) | freshwater metagenome | isolation source: river surface water | place: USA:Blue River Watershed | collected 2017-08-17
CAATCGGGAGTGGTGTTACTTCGATCACAATTGACAATGGCGCGGTTTCCAACGCGAAGCTGGCCAACATGAGCGCCAGCACCATCAAGGCGCGCATCACGGGAAGCACTGGCGCCCCTGAGGATGCTACGTTCACGCAGCTCTTGGACTTGGTTGGGTCTGCGGCGCAAGGTGACATCCTTTACAGAGGGGCGTCCACGTGGACCAGGCTTGGCGCTGGAACGTCTGGCCAGTTCCTGAAGACTCAGGGAACGGGCACGAATCCGCTTTGGGCAAGTGTTCCTGGCGGTGGCGATGCGCTGACGAGCAACCCGCTTTCACAGTTCGCATCCACCACCAGTTCGCAATTGGCTGGAATCATTAGCGACGAAACCGGAAGCGGAGCGTTGGTGTTCGGGACATCGCCGACATTTACCACGCCAACGCTTGGAGTGGCTACGGCAACTAGCGTAAATAAAGTCGCAATCACGGCGCCAGCAACCAGCGCAACACTGACTATTGCAAACGGTAAGACGCTGACAGCCAACAACACCGTCACACTTTCAGGCACAGACGGATCAACGCTGACATTCGGTGGCGGCGGTACTGTCGCCTATACGGCAAACAATCTTTCAGCGTTTGCCTCTACCACATCTTCGCAGCTTGCAGGCGTTATCAGTGATGAAACCGGATCTGGTGCGGCAGTTTTCGCAACTTCCCCAACTTTGACGACGCCAACCATCGGGGTTGCAACTGCCACTTCGATTAACAAGGTCGCGATCACAGCCCCCGCCACATCCGCTACGCTGACAATCGCCGATGGAAAGACGGCGACGGTAAACAACTCGATCACGTTCGCTGGAACAGACTCGACGACGATGACGTTCCCGCCTGCGTCGGCGAGCATTGGGTATCTTGGAATCCCACAGGGAAGCAAGTCGGCTGATTATACGCTCGTGCTTGCGGATGCTGGAACCCACATCTTCCACCCATCAAGCGACGCGAACAGCCGCACGTTCACGATCCCGGCCAACGGAAGCGTGGCGTTCCCTGTTGGGACCGCGATCACGTTCTACAACGCGTCGGCCAACTCTTGCACAATCGCAATCACGACGGACACGTTGCGAAAGGCTGGGACTGGAACAACTGGTAGCGTGACACTGCCGCAGTACGCCATGGCAACGGCTTTGAAGGTCACCACAACGGAATGGGTTATCTCTGGCAACGGAATATGATTCGATTCCTTCTATCAATTTTCGTTCTTCTGCAATGCGCGGTCGCTGGACCGTCGCAACAGATGTTGCTTGCTCATAAGACGGCGTCGGCAGGTGGAACACCAACGCTTGCTAACGCCTGGAAGAATGTTGGAAATGGCGGCTCAACACTAAACGTCACTGTTTCGCCAACAGCGGGAAGCTGCCTAGCTGTAGCCGTTGCGGAATACCAATCATCGGCTGACAACACGGCGATTTCTGATAATGTTGGAGGGTCGACAGGATGGACAAAAGTCGTCCGCGCCGTGAACGGCGACGGTTCCGTCGTCCTGTGGTACAAAAAGAACATTCCAAGCGGGATTACGTCTGTTGTTTTAACCCGGTCTACCGGCGCGTCCTACTACAACTGCCACGTCCATGAGATCACGGGAGCCAACACGTCTAATCCATTCACAAGTGGAGAGTCGTCTACAGCCACAGGCGCCAGTTCTTCCGCGAACACAGGCACAGTTACCACAGCCACGGCGAACTCAATAATGGTCGCTGTGACATCGCCATATGACGAAGGTGGAAACCCGGCGACGTTGACGCTTAACGCGGCTGGAACAAGCGGGGCAACGTGGTCCCACTACAATTCCGCAGCCAAAGAGGACAACGGGGCAGTTAATCTCGTTTCCTCAAACCCAACAGCATCGGTAACAACGACAGGCGCAAGGATTCATTACTGGACGTTCTCTGGTTCCCGTTCATGGGCTTCCGCGATGATGGCTATTCACTAATACTTATGACACCGGAACAACTCGCCACAGCGGCGACTAACGCAGGACTTGACGAAACCACGGCGCAGGCGTTCTTTGCTCGTGCTGCAGCGGCTGGGCGCATCCAGGAGCTTGAACAGAAGCTGGCGGCGTACAAAGAGAAGATGAACGACGCCACGCTTGAATTGCGCAACGAGATGCAGCAAATCCAAGTGGCAATCGACAACGAGAAGCTGAAGCTCGCTGGCCTTAAATGAAGCGTTTTTTCCAGCTCGCATTTTTGATCTGCTTCCAGTCGATAGCTGGCCAAGTTTCACTTGCGTGGGAGCCATCTGAACTAGCTGAAGGCTATTCCGTGACCGCAACATTCGCAGGCGTTGAAACGCAGCACCAAACCGAATGGACGGCGCTGGACATTTCCGGCCTAAACACTGGACTGCATTCATTCGCCGTCGTGGCATTTAACGAGTTCGGTGCAAGTGAACCGTCCGATACGATCACAACCAACATCACAGCTTCAATTGAGCCTCCAACATCGGTCCAATTTGGAAGTGCGCTTGTTTCATCCTCCGCGCTTTGGTCTCTGGCATTGAAGTGGGCACACAAAGGAACTAACGCGGCAGGGTTTAAGGTGACCGCGTCGCGCCCCGATGGGTCAGTTGCTCAGACCGTAAACACAAAGAAGACAAGCGTTCAACTTTCAAGGCTTCCGGTTGGCGTAACTAATTCTATCGTGATTAGAGCTATTGACGCTGATGGGAATGAATCAGAACCGTCCCAAATTGTTTCCGCTATCGTTAGTAAGTCGGCGCAACAAAACGGGGAGTTTCGATTTGAAACTTCCATTTCCATTCAACAGCCACATGATTAGCTCGGTTCTGAAACCATATGAACACACAAGCACTCTTCCCGTTCATCTTCTCAATCGTGCGCCACGCCATTGTCGCCTATGGCGTCGTTGAGGTGTCAAAGGCTGACGAAACCAGCACGCAACTCGCTGGTGCCGCTTGCACGATCGTCGGGCTTGCGTGGAGTTTCTACAACGCGCAGCAGAATAAGAAGGCGAAGAGCCAAAACGATTCGGCGCAATGAACTCACAGCCTCTTTCATTCGATGATTGCTCGGAGGAGGAGGACCAAGGAGCAAATATGGGGAACATGAAATTTCCAAAGGATTGGAAGTTCTATTGTCAACTTGGCGTTTTGCTTGTGGCGCTTGGAGGAGCGATTCAGGCATTCCGCTTTTCACAGGAATCAATTAGAGAACTGCAAGTCCAGATCCGAACGCTTGAAGAAAACCTGAAGCAGAAGAACGACGTGATCATCAGAATGGAGGGCAAATTCGACCTTCTGAATCTTCAGATCCGACAGCTTCAGGAACGACTTGAGGCGAAGAAGATAGTCAATGCGGCGATGTCCGACTTGAACGACATTGCAGGCGAGAAACACACGGAGAAATGACCTATGGCTGTAATTCCAGCGGGAGGACAAATCCCAGTTGAGCCTATCCGATTGCCACCGGCGAACCCGGCGGAAGAGGCGGAACTCAACAACATTATGATTGCAAACAAGTGGCACCAGTGGCGCTACACTGGGCGTTGCTTGTACTCCAAGAATCCAGATGGCACGGACAAGCTTGTGCAAATCACTGGCGTCGATATTCAGATGATCAAGGCGCGGCGCGATAACGTCTTTGGGTCTTGGCCGCTCCCTGGCGAGTATGGCGGAACTTGGCCACCCGCTTTGCCTGCTAACATTGCGTACAACGCAAACGGAACTCCCATGGTGCAGCAATATCCCGCATGAGCATTTTTACCAAGCCTGTGACGTGGTTTGAAGGGCTGCGACGACTCGCGGCCCGCAAGCTATTACCCACGACGCTTGGGACCGAAAAGCTCCGCGAGATTTCAGGCGACATCAAACGCTGGGCCACGTTCTCCGCGAAGATTGAATCCGTCGAGGCGCTGCAACAGATCAACGACACCGTCAAAGAGGTTATTCGCGGGATTGAACCGAAGGACGAGGAGACGTTCACCTACGTAGCCAAAGACGGAACCGTCGAGGTTAGGCGCAAGAAGCCGCTTCAGCTTTCGATCCCGAAGGCCAAGGAGCAGATCAAGCGCAAGTTCATGGATCTTGGCATCAAGGTCGACGACGCGGCCAAAGTCGGGACAGTGGCTGACCCTGTTAGCGATGCGCGATTGCAATTGATCGTCACGACGCAAGAGAGCTTAGCGAACAATTACGGCACGTTTATTGCCGGACAGGATGCCGACATCCTCGATTTGTGGCCATGCCAGGAGCTTGTGCGCATTTCGCCTGTAGCCGTCGAGCGTAATTGGAAAGAGCGATGGCAGTCTGTCGGTGGGAATTTTTACGACGGTCGAATGATCGCACTTAAAAATTCCGATATATGGGACAGACTTGGAAGCAGCGAACTTTTCCCGGACGCACTTGGAAACCCGTATCCACCGTTCGCATTCAATTCTGGAATGGGGGTCGAAGATATAAGCCGGGACGAGGCGGAGGACCTGGGCGTGATAGCGCCAGGAACACCAGCACCACTCCCGCGGGAACGGGAAATAGCGAAGGACGTGAGCGCAAGTCCTGATCAGTTTGACGAAGAGCTGAAGCGGGCACTTGCGCAACAATCCGACATCGTTCTTCAGGACGGAGTTTTGACAATGCGATGAGCCTAATCATCCAACAGGATGCACCGAAGCTGAGGGCCTTGCGGGCGGCGCTGAAAGACAAGCGTTCCGTCAACAAAGTCATGTCTTTTGCTGTGTCAGTTTTGATCAAAAAGCATTTCCGGGGCGTGTCGGCCACTCAAAAGAACAGGTTTGGCCGACCTTCGTCATTCTGGAAAAGGATGATCGAGAGCGTGAGAATAGCATTCAGCGAAGCGTTGAGCGCCGTGGAAATGGCCCGCCCCGTGGCGCAAAGGCGGTTTGGAGGCACTATAAGGCCAACGGGTGGCAAGCAGTACCTCACAATCCCAATCGCCGCCATAGCGTACAACAGGACCGCCGCTGACCTTGCTTTGGACATCGGTCCACTTGAATTCTACGAGTCGCGAAATGGCAACAAATTCCTCGTTAGCACCAACGAAAAGTTCAATGTGCTGGTTGGTGAAGAGGGCGGAACTAAGAACGTGGAATTTCTGTACTTGTTAAAAGAGCGAGTTACGCAGAAAGCTGACCCGTCTGTCATGCCGACGGATGGCCAGATCCTTGGCGCGATGGCGAAAAGCGTTTTGGATTACATCAGACTCAGAGTCAAATGAGTGACGCGATTCACAATTTTGGGATGGTGCGCGATCTTCAAGAGGAGCTTCGGAATCTCCTTCAAGAAGACGAAATGCTATTTGCTCCGCCTCGCACTCTCATCATTTCTGAGAACATCGGCGACATTGAATCCGAAATCACGAAAGCGATCGGCCCTTTGAACACTGGCGGCGGAGTTGTGATTCTTGGATCGCCTGAGATGGTGTCAACGGATCTGAAGCGCCCGTTTATGTTCAAGGTTACCATAATGGTCCAATGCCTGGAACAATCGATCGTGAACCGGAGCATGAGCGGGAATCAGGTATGGTCTGAGAGGCTTGGTGAAATCGTTCACATTCTGCTTCGCGACTATGAGCCGACATCTAACGGGTGGTCTCCTCTTGAGCTTTTGGAGTGGAAATCTGGACCTGCTCAAAAGTTCAAAGGCTACGTTGCGGATATTCTAACATTTCAAACAGAGACCGTCTTTGATACGGTCGAAGTAGTTTAACAACAAACCAAACAATTTATGGCTTTCAAAGGTGTAGGAAAAGCGGTCGCCAAGGGTGTCCCGTACACGTTCGCTTGGTCCCATGACGGAACAACCACGGATGCTACCGTTACGTCTGCGGATAACAAGCCGATGTCGCTTGATTACACGCACGACGTGCCGTCAACCGATCATCGCGACGGCAACTCTGCCGTGTTCGCTGTGACTTTCGACGAACCGACGCACACGATCACGATCAGGACAATTGTTGTCGGAAGCACTGGAACCAACACGGCCGCCCAGGCTCGTATCCACGCAATCTACCCCGACGTTGGAACTTACGTCACTCTTGCAAGCGGCACTGCGTACTTCAACGGCACATGGCTTTACAAGGGTGGCGCCACAATTCCGCACACACCGGACGGCCCAGTCGAGGTTTCAATGACCCTCTACCGTCACGGATTCGACGTTGAGGCCGCCACGTCCTTTGCCGCCGTCCAGGACATGTAATGGACAATAGCCACGACTTCGCACTTGCGGTCCATCCGAACCGCGTGAGGGTCGCGGGCGTGCTTTTAATGCCGTTCGCGATCGGTCACGCCATTCTATTGACGCGCCTACGCAGCCCGTTGGCGTCCTACTGGACAGGAGAGCGGAAGCTTGTGAACGTCGGCGACGTAGCGCTTGCCATTTGGGTTTGCGAACGACCGGCAACCGAGGCGCATCGAAAGATTGGCTCCTGGTTCACTCGGAAACGCATAGAATGGCTTGCAAAGCGCGTTGCAAAGCGTGGATCAATTTCCGTCATACATGAATTGGTAGGCTATCTTCAGGCGGGCTTTGCTGGCCCAAAGATGAGGCGCCAGACCAATTCGCAGGCGTGCGGATCTCCAATTCTCGCGATGCTGTATTCCAGCCTTTTGGCGCACTTCCACCGCTCCGATTCAGAGGCGTTCAACACGCCCATTTCGCTGGCTTTGTGGAATCGTGCGGCGCTTCTCGAAGAGAAAGGCGTTGCAAAGGTGTGGACCGATGAGGACCAAGACTTGGTTGATTACGCGCGAAACCTGACGCCAGAAGAGATCGACAAAATGCTCGCGGACGAAGAGCCTAAGCCAGAGGGAGGAAGCCATGGCTAACGATAAATATACGCTGATCCTTGAAGGCGAGGACTCTGACCTTGTCCGTAAAATCGACAAGACAACCGACCGCCTCAACAAACAGCGCGACCTTGTTCTCAAGTTCAATAAGGAACGGGCCGCAATCGCGCGTGCTGACCGCAAGGAAGCGTTTAACGCTCTGTCGGCTGAAGAGAAGAGGGTGAAGCTCGCAAGACAGCAATTGGACCTTGAGCGGCATTTGGCGAGGGCACGGCAGCAAGGCAATAGCGTGCGCGAAAGTGCACTGAGGCTTTCATTGGCTCGCAATCAACTTGCAATGCGTGGTGTGAATGCTGGCGCTGCGGCGGGCGCGGCTGGCGCATTCACCGGAATCGGGCTTTTGCGTGCTGGCCCTGTTGGTGCTATCGCCGCCGCTTTGGTCGGTTCTGCCCGTAGCGCGCTCAATTTTGCCGATGAGATGTCCGACCTTGCGGAACAGATTGGAGTCAGCCGAAAAGAGATCGTCGAAATCACGCGCGCGGCTGGTTATGCGGGCGTCAGCTCACGCCAGATCATCGGAAACCTATCCACGCTTTCGGCTACGCGTTCCGCTGCATTGAGCGGCGACGAGAAGGCGCGCGACTTGTTCGCCAAGTACGGCATAGACCCAACGCAAGGAAACATCGTCGAGCTTGCGCAGAAAATCGCCGGATCGCTTGGCCCAGGTGGAATGCAAGCGAGCGACCGGGGAGCCATGGGACAATTTTTCGGACGCCGTCCAGAAGGCATCCTTGCGACAATCCGCAACATCGAATCGGTTGGTGATGACGTGGAATCAAAGATTCAACGCCTTGACGCTGCCAACGCTCGGATTGAACAGTTTTGGAACAAGGTCAAAGAGGTCAACGCGACCGCGTTTGCGTCCATCCTTCAGCTCTGGGACAGTTATTCAAAGCTTTCCTCAGACCCGCGCGCTGGATCGATCGGTCCAATGAATGGTCTTGATTTCGTCATGTCGAAGCGTGCCCCGCTGACGGGAAGCCATGGCAACATGGGCGATCTTCGCAGGCTTGACGACACGGTGATCAATCAACCGGCCAGGACTCCGCTTGGCGTGAGCGCGGAACCCACTTTCCGAAGCCCAGTTGCCCAAGCTGATTCGCTTGCAAGGATGGGGCTTTACATCGGAAACGCTGGTCCTAATTCGCCGCAGATGCTCATGAAGCAGCAACTTGCGGAGTTGAAGGCGATCAAAGAAGCGGCGCGCGCAACCGGCCAAACACTGAACCGAAACCTGTGAGAAAAATCGTCCAAGTATCACCCGGTTTACGAGCGCTTGAACCCAAGCGCGGGTATCGAGACGGCGTTGGATACACCATCGAGATCCGCTACATCGGCACAGCTTTGGAATGCGGCATCCAGCTTGAATCCCTTGTCATTGGCGGGGGAGTTATCGACGCGTCAATTGATCCAAGCGAGCGCGGGCTTTACATTCTCACGGCGGCATTCTCCGCGAAGAATGCAACGACTGACGAAGGCGGAACGCCAATTTCCGGCCCTGAAAGCGTTGTGACGACGTGGTCCCGTCAAACGTCGAGCATTGAAAAGAGCCTGTGGGAAAAATCGGAGATCCGCGACCTGTTGACGCTTTATCCAACGGAGGAGCTTAAATCCCAGTTTCGCACAAGCATCGAGAAGTATTTCCGGGGAGAGCTTTCACAGGCTGAGTATGATACTTGGGTGAACATCAATTTTGACGCGTACAACCCGACACCAACGCAAACGACGAACCTTAAGAAGCTCCTGGAAATGTTCGCTAAAGGCGTCGAGTCATTCCGGGTTGACGCGTTCATCATTCAACGGACGCAGGTCGGCGCTCCTGAATCACTCGAAAACAACGACGCCACAAACAACCGTGTGTGGAGCCGCGCAACGCTGATCACGCAACCGACTATGCCAACGGCGTTCAAGACGGCCGTGCCTGCAGGTTACTTCCTGCAATACGCTGCGGAAGTGACGGTTTTGGACAATGCCAAATGGCAAGTGACGCAACTCTGGCAATGGTTTGACGCGTACGAAACTTGGATTTGGGGTGAGGCTTTATGAACGAACTACCTGCAGGAAAAGGCAAACTCTCCACAGCGATTCGCGACCTTGACCAGCGCGTCAAGCGATTGGAGCCACGGTCGAACCCTGGCACTCTCACGCGCGTTGACCCCACAGGCGTCAACATCCGACCGCGCAACCTCCTGATGGGACGCAGCACAGGCGGAACAAACAATATCCCCCGTTACCGATAACCAAAACCAACACATTTTATGGCAGACGAAATTCAAATCAGCGCGCGACTCTACGCAACCAAGGGTGGCGCATACCTCGGTTCAGAAACGACCAGCGTGACGCTTGATATGGCTGGCACGCACATGGCCAGCGGCACGCAGGCAATCGGCACTTCGGACGAGCTTCTGGACATTCCAGCGGACGTTTCCGGTGACCGATATATCCTCATCAAGTCGCTTGAGGCTGAGGGCGGAAACTACGTCGAAATTGGGGCTGCTTCCGGCGGCTCCTTTGCGGCATCGGTCCACAACAAGCTTTTGGCGGGACGCGTGTTGCTTCTCCTGATCCCCAGCGCGAACTCCGTCTACGCAAAGGCCAACACGGCGGCCGTCAACATCGAGTGGAAAGCCTGCCAGGTTTAATTTCCGCTTGCAATAAAGGCGACCTTTTGAAGACTGCGCGTGCGGCCCGATTAGCCGCGCGGCATGTATTCATGATTCGTTGGTGCCGGTCTCGATTCGTCGGGGCCGGCATTTTTCTTTCCCGCAGTTCAATTTGAGGCCAAAACAAGCGCAATGATTACATTCACGCGAATACCGACGGTTACGGCTGGTGATCCTGTCACGTCGACAGAGATGATTGCGCTTGCGGACGGAATCAACGACCGAATCAAGAGCGGGTTCGGAGACGCGACGCGGCGGATTCACTTCTACATGGCGGCAATTTGGCGCGCTATCCGAAACCCCGATTCCAGCGGGTTCCTGTTTCCACCCGTGGATGAGTTCCGCTTCATTTACGAGCACTTCCAACCCACGGATTACGAATGGCCATTGACCGGCCCAGGTGAACCTGAAGGCACAAACGTATCCAACGTCATGGGCTCATTCGTGTTCGGGAATGAAACGCTTGATGTGTCGCCAGAGGACGACCGCCTAAGCAATCCCATGGCCGGTGGCGTCGATATGGACTTCGGAACTGGATCGGCGCTTGAACTATGGTTGCTCGCCAAGCGACAGAGGGGCGCGATTGACCTTTCCGTGGGCGCGGTTGCAAGCCCAGCGTTCGACGCCGCCAAAAGTCACTTTGCCATCATCCAGAGCGCCAGAAGCCAACATGGGAACGCTTATGGCGGTTACATCCCAACGCCTGAATACTTGAGCGATTGCCCGAATCCAGACGAGGACGGCATCTTTGAGTTGATCTTCACGCCCGTCGTTGACGGTCTTCCAACCCTCACTTTTGAAGGGTTCTGTGAGTCTGAGCCATCGCACGTTGCAACGATCCTGCGATACCCGAATGAGGCGTATGTGATCGTCCAGAACGACGGCACTGTGACCACGCTCAAGTGGAATGAATACATCGAAGGCCCATACGAATTCGGGAACAGGCTTGCCAAAACTTGGGGCAACAACCTGAATCGAGTGCTCAACTTTTTCGCGTCCGAATACCGAGGCACGCAAGAGCAGCGCGATTCCGAGGACGCAGGTCAAGAGCGGTGGCTTTCAAGCGCATTCACCACACACGAATTTCTGACGACGCAGTATCACCTTGCACCACAAAAAGGAACGCAATCTGGCGATGTCGTCACTGCAGAATACCCACGATGGGAACTCAACAATTCAACGACGCAGCCGACGGGAACGGTTATTCCCAAAATCGGCGGCGGGACTACGTTTGCGACATCTGCGGGCTTTCTGACTGTCAGCGTGCTTGTCCACAGTTCGCAGTTACTTGGAAGCGCGACGGTCCAGATTGTGGACGGAGACACAACGATTCAAACGGTCGTCTTGGATGCGGAGACGCCAACGCGAATCGTGACTTTCGATGCCCGCCGGATGACTTCGCTTCGGTTCATTTTGCAATCGAATGCGCAATTTTCTGCTGCGAGTAGCACGGCGGGAATCTTCTGCGAGGCGACAGAGCTTTACGAGTACAAGCCACAGCTTTGGGACTTGGCGCTTTTCCTGAGGCTGTGTGGATCGAGGCTTGAAGAATACAACGGCACGGATGGATCTGGACTCGACGAAGACCAAGCCGCCGAGATTGGAGAAGACTACTTTGCCAATGGGGTGATCGTGAACCGCAGGCTCGGGACGGCATTGCCTGGATCTTTGGTCACGATCAATCACAACGCGGTTTTCGATGCGGCGCGAAGATTCACGCGGAACTGCTCCCGATTGATCCCACGGCAACAGCTCATCGGCTACGAAGTGGGAAGCGACGGGAAGAGTGTGCTGTACTTCAACCGTCTTTGGGCCGGAAATGACGCTGCAGACGTTTTTGATGGGATTGGGCCATCCATGGAGCCATCGGAGTCTGGAACGCTTCAGGAGGGCCGTTCCTACACTGTTTTCGATGGTCCAGTAACCTACAAGGGTCAAACGTATTCCGTAGGGGCCGAGTTCACAGCCGACACGGATTCGGAGTTCACCACGGAGACCGGCCGCGTTTATGAGTCCAACGGAATCTTGTCGGACGCGCTTCCGCAGGGTTGGAGCAACGAATGGGTGATGGACGTTCTTTCCCTGATCCCGTACCAGACTCTGGACACGTCAATTTGGAAAGTGGACGCGTTCACGGACTACGTCTCCTCGTTTTTCGACCGTTGCACATGGCAGGCTCCCACACCGCTCCCAAAGGATCTGACTTGGCATTTCAGCTACGGCAACGCGGATTGGGTCGCGCCAGAGTCCTTCCCAACATTCCGCTACGTCGGCGCGGCGACAACCGGAATCAACACAATCACATGCGCGGACGTGGACACCGCTTGCCAAGCCGAAAGGCGCAAAAAGCTTCGGTCATGTCCGATTGGCGAACTTCCGCTTGTGGTAGAGAAAACCGAACGCCTCTTTGAGAACGGCCAGGAGGTTGTCAAAGTCACATTGAGCGGGCGCCTGCAGCGCGGAACCGACGCCCCGTCAACGATCGATCGCGACTATACCACCTGGAATTTAGCCACTATCCAAGCCGAGAACGAAAGCGGGCGAACGCAGGAGAACGGCATCAGGGAATACCTGATCCATCAGTACGTCGGCGGGAACTGCATTGGACCCGGAACGCAGTACGGCAACGCGGCGCACGAATCAACGGTTGCCAGCTCTTTGGACGTGCCTTTCGGTGCCTGTTACCCGCGAATCGCGTTTACGAAGCTGATTCCAAAGCCATACGAGGACGGAAACACTACGAACGACAGCCACGATACACCCATGGAATCGTTTCCGTTCGCCCAAGCCGAGGCTTACGCGCGCGCGATGTGCGAAGGCTACGTCGACCGCGTATCGACGGAGCAATACGGGTGCAATACGGGCACCTACGCCGTGTTGGACTTCACATTCGAGAACGCATGCTTTCAAGCCTTCCAAGGGCGCGCCTTCGGGTGCATCCAGAGCGGAGCAACCAGCCTAGCGCCAGAGGATGAAACGAGGCCGGACAAGCCCCTTTTCCACGGACCGCTGCCAAACACGTATCCAAGCGCGGAAATCTTCAACCAGTTTGCAACGTTCTGGAATCAACTCGATTCCGTTCGGCTGATTCTGCCGATCGATTTTCAGACCAAATTCGGAACATCGGAAACGGTCGACGTTCAAAAGATGTACCAAGCGGACGGCGTCGAGGTGTCTTGCACAACGGGTTCGGTGAATCCTGGTGTGTTTAACCAGATCAACCCGCAGCAACCTCCTGCGCCATCACTTGGAAGCTACGCGGCGGCATCCTCGGCATTCGCGGAATACGAAGTTACCATTGACCCAACGGCGTGCGATGGCTCCGGCGATTGGCGAATCATCCATGCGCGGCGCGATGAGCAGTTCAAATGGAGTCTGTTGCACTCCGATTATTTGGAGGCGATTCCAACGGAATGGCGGGACATGATAGATACTAACGGGCTCTTGCTTGGCGTCCGCGAGACCCAAATGGACTGGAATGTGGCGCGCTACGTGACCGCAGGAAACGGCACAACCTGCGCGCACCCTGCGCCTGAGGCCGACTTTTGGGACGGCGGTGGCGGAGAAGTGGTCCTTTTTGATGTACAGACGACTTACGTGAGCGAGTGCAAGCTTCTGCAAACCTCGGAAGCGTTGATCGCCGAGCTTCCGCCGCAAACCGCTATCGGTGTCGGACGCGAATCAAGCGGGGGAACGCTTTACGATTGCCCAATCAATGCCAGCTCATCAATCACTGTGACTCCAATTCCGGCTGATGCGCTCATCATTCGCGCGAACCTCGTATGACCTACGCGTTCAAGGTTTCAACATGGCTTAAACCTGCCCGCGGGACGACGAAAGCGGTACCACAATCGCAGGACGAGCGAAAGGCAATCTGTAGCGCGTGCGAGTGGTTCCAGGTGGCGCATTCAAGATGCTGCAGGCCGAACGATAAAACTTGGCAGGTTTGCTATCGGTCGGAAGCGCGCATAAACCCTTGGGTTGGAATACGAAGGTGCGGGAATTGGGCCGCCAAGGCTATGACCTAGGTCCCGCCATAGTTGGCCCATTGACAAGAGGTTTTCGACGCCATTGGAATCCAAGCCAAGAATTCCACAGCGAAAAGTGTGGACACAATGTGACCACTGGTGCATTGTCACCACGTCGAACGAAACATCGAACCGAAAACGAATATGAACATTGAAGCCGTTATCATCGAAGCTCGAAAACAACTTGGTGGAAATATGGAGAGCAGCGCGCGTCTTTGCTTGGAAGACGCAATTCGTCATAAGGACGAAGGAAATTGGGAGATGGCCGCAAGCCGCGCTTTGAAGTCGATTGCGTATTCTGTCGGCATTATGCACCCAGCGTATTCCAAAGCGTGGAAGATGGTGCGCGGAGAATCCAAAGTCGGAACTTGGTAACCAAACCCCGCCCCTTCCTCTCCCGCCGGGAGAGGAGTGGGCGACGGTTAAAACAAGGATCACGCCATGAACAAAACAGTCATCAGCGGAAACGTGAACAGCGCCAGCATCCGAAAGCACTTCGGCCAAAACGCGGAACTTGAAATCGTGGATAACTGCGGGGCCGGGGATTCTCGAATTACTCTTTACAGAGCAGTCAACACCGGCGTCGAGGTGATCGAAACCAACGGGGATTCGCTGTGGGAAACAGACGACGGGTTCGCGGAAGCGCGCGAGCGATTTACCAAGGCCGACGATCACCTTCTCTAGACCCAAAGACAATTCGACCACCATGAACATTTACGAACTAGCGCGCCGGATTCAGAGTTTGAAACCTGGATTCCGAATGACTGTGGACGGCGATATTTTGCGTGAACTGGCAAAGCCGACGCATCTCCTTGGAATCGGCGGCCCAGTTTGGTATCCGTGCGACCTTGCGCTTGAAAACGTTGTCGGAAGCGCCTTTGAGTTCAAGGCGTGGGAGGACGTGGGCGG
>JACCDG010147751.1_pt1 | contig 14463 bp, 11 predicted proteins | sample 7442471 | NCBI WGS metagenome assembly JACCDG01 (sample SAMN15323444, study PRJNA562643) | freshwater metagenome | isolation source: river surface water | place: USA:Blue River Watershed | collected 2017-08-17
CATATTGCACAGCTCGGAAATCTGGTAGACAATCCTTTGAAACAGTATTTGATTCGCGCCTTTCATCTGGGAAAAGCCTCTGCTGCTTGGACTCTAGCCAATCAACTCCTCCTTGAAGAGAGAGATGATGTCTTTTGGAACCTCATTGGAAAGCTTGATCTACATGATGTACTTCCATCTCTTCGTGAATCCTGCTCAACCTTATTTCCAGAGGATTCCACACTCAAACTTGCATCTCAAGTCTTGGCAGTTGGATTTCTCTGCCTTTCTCCGAAACATCAAACAAAAAGTTGTGAAGCTTTATCCAAGTATGAAATCGATAGTAATACGCAAAAACAGCAAGCAGAATGGAAATCTCTTGAAGGGCGACGAAAACGGCGAATCTTTGCTCCGCATCCTGACTGTCTATCTTGGATAACATCAAGAGGCTGTAATCCTTACACCAAAACAACAATCAAAGAAGTGCGAAATCTATCGATTGATGTTTTACGAGAGAAAGGCTGCCCCTTCTGGCAAGAAACATTGGAGAAGTATAATCCTTGGTCTGACGATGACGCCTTTGAAAACTTTTGGGATGATCTATTCCCTGATGATATTCCTGATGAATGGTCACTTGAAGATCAGAAAAAGAGCCATGGTCCAGGAATCTTACGACCGAATGAAAGTCCTTTGTTTTGGAAACTAGTACAAAAATGGTTCCTTCGTACACCGAGTGTTTTGGTTTGGAATGCTCCCTCGCAACTGATTAAACTGTGTAGTCAGGACCGATGGAAAGAGCTTCGTATTTGGACGACTGGACTTGAAGCCCCTTATGATAGTTTTGAAGGTGGATTAACTCTTGAACGTCCCGCCAAAGCTATACGATTTGAAGTTCTTTCAGGATGAACGATTCTTATTTAATCGTAAGGTACGGCGTACTTCTAAGAGTTCAAGACAAGGACTACAGAGATTGAGAATCAAACTAGTATTTTTATGCCAAAGGGCATCACGTTCAGTAAAATCTTCATTTGTTATATCCAGTTCATAAAAACGAAATGTTAAGTTTTTCCAAGAACGAATACGCTCCATAGAATGACATTTGTTATTCTCTAATGCCCAACGATAAGTGCGCTCATCAAAATCTTTTTTGTAAATATGATGTTGCATTTCAATAAAATCCAATATGATTTCTGTGGCATATTTGGATTGTAGAGTTTCTTTTAATGCATGAAGGCGAAGTTTACGATTGTTGTCACGTAAGAAGATATTCATAGCATAACGAGAATCCAAATAACACTCAATCGTCCAATGGGAGAGTCCATGATGTTTGATTTGACCTACAATATGGATTAACTGTCCAAGAGAGAGTTTTGTATTGGTAAGAGGATTTCGCAAATAAAGTGGAGTAGGAAATAACTCTTCATGAGTGAGGAGTCTTGTCTGAAAATCGCGAAGCAAATGTTGTGCTTCAAAAAGAAACTTGGAGCGAGTTTGATAATCATAAATATAAATACTTTTCTTTGGTGTCTCTAAAGAAATAGGATCTACTTCATTTTTGAGTTGTAACTTCTTTTGCAGATAAGCATTGGTTAAGCGTTTGAATGCCCAACGTAGTTTTTGGTTGAGCATATATTTTTCCCTGGCTTCCTCTTGGATTTTTGTAAATATATTCACGAAGGAAGGAGCGTTGGGAAAACTATGATGCTTTAAATAAAAATGCCCATAGGTCTGAAAGTGTAAATAACGAGATGCAAAAGTCTTATATTCAAACATCATTGAAAAATAAATACCTTTATGTTGAAACATTTCAATGGGCAAAAGATTCCATCGCTTGAAGGAATGAAAATCTTTCCATTTTTCTACGGGTTTGGGTTTGGGAATGCGCACGATTAGCTTTTTTGATTGAACTAACCTGTGTTTTTCTTTCCTTTTGCGACGGCGCTCTTCAGGCGTCATTTGTTTTACTCTCCCTATACTAAACATTGCTGTCTGGTTCTTCTCTATCTTCATCTTGTTCTTCAATTTTAAATAGTACAATCCTATTTTCTTTCCGAATTCCAACACGCTGATAATTTTGCGTGTATAGAAACTGAGTGACTGGATCCAGAAAATAAATCTCTCCTGCTTCAGTCTTTAGACGTCGGAACTTTGGAATGCCGTAAGTGCTTGGATTGACAGCCCCCATTCGCAAATGCAGAGGACAGAAACATGTATCGCGATACACAGCTCTACGGCATCGTGTACTTATTGCTCCCTTAGCTTCCAAGGCTGAACACTCCTTTTCTTTGGACTCTTCTTCCACTATTTGCAGGCGAATCGTATCTTTGGAAAAAGCTTTCAGAACTTCTTTTTCAGGGCGGCTGATATCATTCGCAATATCACGAAGTAGGTTTCGGGCATTGGCAAGAAAGACACTTTCCAGACCTTCCCAGAGAGATCGTTGTACTGGATATGACATTGAATGTACAAGGCAAATGGTTGTTCGGAAAAATCAAATTTACGCAACCCCATAATAGTTTAGATGCCAACGAATAAAGATTGGGGTCCATTCCTATGGACATTTTTACACGGTGCGGCAGAACGTCTTGGCAAACAAACAAATGAAATGATGGCGTCGGATGAAGCCAGAGAAGTGACTTTGGTGATCCGTGGATTGGAGTTAGTCATGCCTTGTGAAAAATGTAGAGCCCATTTTCATGAGTATCTGAAAAAAAATCCTGTTGATGATTTTCATCAAAAAAGAGGAGAACACTTACGTCAATCAGTGCGTCTTTGGCTATGGAAACTTCATGAAACAGTCAATGACCGAAATGGAGCACCATCATTTCCTCTTGAAAATCTTACGCCCCAATATGCTTCTGTTGATATAGCTTCATCTCTCAGTACTTTTTTTGGAGTTGTAACCAAAACAGTTGCCAATGGAAACTTAGTCGCTGATCATGTCAAATCCTTTCGTCGCCATGTTTCTTTCTTACGCAGTTTGATTGGAATTTAGACTGATAGGCACAACATGATCACGGAAATCCATATAAGATGCATTTGATTTATCTGATCTTGGTTTGATCACTGGTGAACGCATACCCGCTGTCATGCTGGCTAAGCGATTTGCCATATCTTCATAGATTTGTTTCTTGGTTGGACACTGTAACAGACCAGTGTGTAAAAGCGCGATTTTTCGTTGAATCATAGATACAGGAAGACGAAGTCCCTCCACAATCCGATTCACATTCTCTTTGTCATCCCATTGTTCAGTGGAATGCAGTACAAACTCGATAACTTCATCTCTCTCTCTTTTATCACACAAACAGAGAAAGGCGATTGCTAAATCTTCATTGGTTGCCATGTTGATTCTATAGGGATTGAAGGTTCCTTAGCCGCAAGCCTGGATCAAATTTATGGGCTGTATACACATGTCATCGGTGGTTCATCTTTTAACTCAGGTGGTAGTATCTTCTGAAGGATTCCAAATATATCAGCATCTCTTGCTCCACAGACTGTCGCAAGTTCGTACCATCCATAGGCAACCGGAGAAACCAAAAGAAGTGATAAGAAGATACCTAACGGTGTCTCACAACCTATGAACAAATAACGTACAGCAGCCAAGAGCACAAATGTCACTGTAGTCAAGACAATAGCAGTCAATGTCTGGGCTTTTCTATTTTCTACTTTATTGGGATCTGCACCCGATGAAGGCTGTTTTGTATAGAGTTTAGCAGCATTGGTGATCAAGAAAGTAAAGAAGAACGTTACATGTGCCATCCAATAGGAAGGACCTACGAAGATTTGTGCTGGTGTTGTGGTAAAAGATGGAATCAACTGACAGACATCGCTATTGGGTACTTTCAGATACGCACTGTTTGGAAAGAAATATTCATGAAGCATATTGGCAAAAAAGACAATGAAAGGAACAAGGAAGACATGTCCTAACGTCAACATGATTAATCCAAGATTCCCTAAAGTTGTGGCTAAAAAGAGGACAATGCCTATTAATACCATAGGTAGACTCACAAAGCCTCCGTATAGTAATCCTTTGACTGTTTGAACGACACCCATCTACTTGTTAAGAGGAAGACACTTTTTGTGGGCAAACATAAATAGGTTTTTTATCGGCTGTTCGTTCTCGTAGTAAAGGCACTCCAATCATATTTACACTATCTTTTCCTAATAACATCCAGTTCTGCATGACCAAAATAGATCCTAAGAATCCACCCAACAATAAAGAAACTGTAGCGATTCCAACGGTTTCACAACTATTGGCAAGTCTGTAGAAAGTCATCATTAAAAGGAAAAGGAAAGTGGCAAAGATGGCAAAATAAAAACGTGCAGAATATTCAGGTCCAAGTCCTTCCAGTTCATCACGCAATCCGTACAAGGAAGACAAGATATAAGAACTCGCCGTAGCAAGAAAAAAGAGTGGTGAAGAAGGGAAAGCACCTGTCATGCTAGATCCTGATAGCATAGACATGGATTCCAGGGTCGGTTTTAAAAATCCAGCGCGACACTGCGGTGTTGCGGAAGCCACGGTAGGTGTTGCTACACTCGTATCCAAATAGTTAAACAAAGACTGGAGACCTGTGTTGATAGCTGCTGTTTCCAACATGGTGACGAAAAATATCACCATAGAAAACGATTGTGTTAAAAAGGCTAAAATAGCACTTCCAAGAATAATAGAGTCGGGAAGAAGACGAAACTGTTCTTCTCCTAAAGGTTTTATGTAGTTAGACCATATGTCTGTTATATTTTTGGCATCAAAGAACTCTCGTGTACCACCTTTTTGATTTCGCTTCATGGCTCTCCTACCCAGTGCCGACAAAGTTAAAGGCGGTCTTAAGCATCATCAACAAAAAACCTTAAGGAATGGGCATTCCATCGTTTTATCGGAGGCTTAGCATAGCACACAAAGGTCTCATAGGAAAAGATCATGGGACAAAAACTGCCGCACTCTATTTTGATTTTAATTGTTTGATTTATACTGTGGCTCGTTTACCTACGATGCCTGTCTATTCTGCTGATACTCATAAAGAATGGGAAACTGCGTTGCTCAATGAAGTGGCTCGGTACATAGGAAAAGTCTGGGCAGCAGCCGGTTCTCCCCCTGAAGTTTTTTTATCTGTTGATGGTGTAGTGCCTGTTGCTAAAATTAAACAACAGAGACTCCGCCGTTTTAAATCTGCATGGTTAGTGAAAGAAGAAGTTGCACGTGGGATTCGCGTTGCAGGTGAATCCTGGGATACCAATGCGATTACTCCTGGCACACAGTTTATGGATGCTTTGGGCAAGAAGTTACAAGAAGTTTGTCAAAAGCATGGAAAGGGTTGGTCCGTGAGTACATCTGATGAACCTGGTGAGGGTGAGCATAAAATCATGGTCAAGTTACGTTCTCGTTTGCCTTCTTCTTATGACGGTAGTATTCTGATTTATGGACTGGATGCTGATTTGATCCTCTTGACACTTTTGAATGGGGTCAATCGTGGATTTTCCTGTTATTTAATGCGTGAAGATGCAGAGTTCGGAAAAAAAGCCGATACTTTAGATGAGTTTTCTTATTTAAATATGAATACTCTTCCAGCGCTTCTTTGGAAAGATTACAAATCCCTCACACCTGAACAACAAGCACGCAGAATCCAAACTTATGTGGCTGGAATGAGTTTATTGGGAAACGATTTCTTGCCGCATTCTATGAGTATTCATGTACGTGAAGATGGTCATGAACTTCTCAGTCGTGAACTCCAAGCCCTGGAAAAAGAAGAGTTGTATTTACTCAAACCAAATGCGGAAGGACTTCAAGAGATAAATATTGAATGTCTTGCAAGAATTTTAAGTTCTTGGTCAACCTTGGAAGAAGACTTGATTCTTCAATGTATTCGTAAAAAACAAACCATGAAATCCACTGTGGTCCAAGTGGATCCTGAACAGGTGTTACAAGCTCTTCCTTTGGAATGGAGTGTGGAACGTGAATGTGTTGTTTGGAAGAAACAGGAAGATGGCAAATCAAGAATCTCTTTTGCACCTACTTGGAAACAAATCTATCGTGAAAAATGGTTAGATGGTGTGTCCTTACAAGATTTAACTGCTCAATATATTTTTGGTCTTCAATGGATATTTGACTATTATAGTGGACAACGAAGAATATCCAATACATGGATGTATCCTTGTACACTTCCTCCTCTGTGGAGTGATATTGTAGGACATATGCCTACGCAAGTTCCCTATCATCTTTCCCCACCTTTAGAAATCATAGAGCCGCAACAACAATTAAGTATGGTGTTGCCTCTCACAAGTTGGTATCTTATACGGAATACAAAGTTACGCGCTATTCCAATGATCTATCCTCAGTATTGGCCAAGCAAGTTTTCTTTTGTTTCAGTTGGAAAACGTATGCTTTGGGAATGTGAACCTCATATTTGTCATCTTCCTGTTTCTGTGGTGGTCAATACTCTAAAAACTGTTTAACTGGGCTTCAATGGTCGTTGCGTTTCTATTTTTTGTTTTGCGTGTATTAGTGGGGATGGTTCCATTGGCATTTCGTTTTCGTGTTGTATTGGTAAAACTATTCAGATGTATCTGCATATTTTTATGAAGATTGCGAATCGTTGGAGCTTTGGCGTTTTGTGTTGACACACTGGAATAACTGACATCCAGTTGAGAAAGAATAGTGGCTGGTAGTTCTTTCACTTTTTTATTATTTGGTACTATAACTTCTTCCATTACGTTTGACATCTCTGTATCACAAAAGATTGCTCCTTTTTGTTTTGTTTTATCTATATCTCCTATACATAAATAAAGTCTTGTTGGTCCTTCTAAAAAAGATGCATGATAGGATGCCCTGGGTATAGCAAGCAAGACTTTTTCTTTCACTTGGTTTCCTTCCACATACCGATATCCATAAAATCCATACTCCTTGGCTTTTCCTGCAGCAAGCTGTTCTTGTGTGAAGTATTTTTGTTCAACTAACCCTGTTTTTTTCAAAAGTTGCAAATAAGAAGAAATGAAAAAATATCCTTTTTTATTCATACACTCATCAAAGGAAAACCCTGGCATAGCATAGGCGATTCCAAGATTGTCGTCTTGTAAATACCAACTATCGTCCCATAGAAATATGGAGAAAGCATGCCCACTTTCATCATGACGCTGTGCTCCTGGATCCCACTTGCCTACATGTACACCAAACGATACCCCTACGATTTGATTTCTTGCGCACGGTGGTTCGTACGTTTTTCGCGTTTCCATCACAACGGAATGAAATGCGGTTTGCTTGAAAAGAGCAAAGAGCTTACAATAAAAAATATGCTCACGCAATAACGTTATTTTGGGTCCTTCCAGTTTGAGTTCACTGGTCAAAAAACTTGTGGATTGTTCAAACAATCTGGTTATACGTAACGCTAAGGTAGGACCTGATAATACATTGATACTTTTTCGTCTTCCACGGATTGGTTGCATTGGAGGTATAGCACTGGGAACCATACATGTTGTTTGGGGAATCTTTAGTGAGTTGATTTCTTCATTAGTGCCAAAATCTAACAAACGTACCAAAATAAACCGACGAAGCATACTGGCGAAAATAAAAAGAATATCTTCCTCTTCCTGATTGCCTTGGGAAAGATGAAATAGTGATCGTATTTCTTCTACTAATCTTGAATCACCAACATTAAACAGTACAGATTTATCAGTTTGAATATATTTTTTATAGAGTGTATCAGCGGCTCCTGCAAAGACTTGTTGTAACTTATCTGAGAAAAAAAGCAAACTTTGAATGGAATCCGCTGCACAGTCACCAAGATGCTGTGAAGGTATATGGACCGGAGGTAAATAGAGATGTAGATCGGTTGGAGGAAAGGGTAGTTTTTCTTGTTGGGGTGACTGCATGGCGATCATATGTCCAAGCCTTGAGATTTCCATGATGGACCCATCAATGACACGCTTTACGGGAAAATGTGTAGGTGTAGTGGTATCAAAGGTAATATCTGTGGTTGTTTGATAGATTTCTGTTGTAAGTTCAAACTTATATTTGGAAGGATCTTCGGATGGATTTGTGAAAAGAAGAGTATAGGATGGAAGTGTCCCAATGAATGATTGTAAGGTTTGTTGGGGCTGTGGATATCTATATTGAAGGGAAAATGGATCCATGTTCACAACGATTCCTTGTTTAGCGAGATCTGTTCCAGAAACCAATGAAAAAGAAGGATATGTTGTTTTGACTTCAGTTATGCTTGTAGGTCGTGATAATAACTGATTCTTCTGTGCTGAGTCATATATGCTTACTCCTCCCGGTATATGAGTTATCTTTTGTTCCAGAGTCGTAATAGGCACTAAGTTTTTTTCAGTTGACATAACTTTCTTCCTTAATTATAGATAATATTCCCTATGAGAATACAAAAAGGAGGATATCTTTTAGAAACTGAAGAGGCTTTTTTTGAATGGCTGAATCAGGATAAAAATATAGAAGATCTGCTGAAATCTACTGTAAAGTTCATGGAATACAAAAAAAGTGTGGCTGACAGTTTGGTAGCCAACAATATGAAAGAACTTAATAGTTTTTGGGAGTCCAAGTTAATCAGCCGCATACAGACAGACAAAACAGTAAAAAATTCATTCAATGAGGCGTATATAAAAATGGAAAAAACATATTCCAAAGAAGTTGATCTATTAAGCAAGGTCTATTCTACTGGTACCAGTGCCATGAGTACAAATCAAAATCAATCCAGCAAAGAAGTAGGAGATGCTTTAATCAAACTGAGTGCTGGTATTAACAACATTCAACAGTTAAAGACATTGTATAATGCACGTATTAAAGAAATCTGTGATAAATATTTTGCTAAAAAAGGAAATCCTGAAGAATATAAAAAAGCCTTGGATGAAAAACGAAAAAGTATTCGTACAAAGGTCAATATGTTTATTGAAAGTTTTACGGGTGAATCCAATCGTCGTCACAGATTGTATATCTTAAACTATGCGATTGATTTTGCTCAAAACTGGACTTCCTTTCAAGCCAACTATAAACTTAACTTATTGATCACGGGTGGTGCAGGATTAGGAAAGACAACCTTTGCGAAAGCGATTGGATTGATTTTTTATGAGTTTGGATTCTTAGCGAAAGATGTTTTTAAAATTCGTGAAAAAACTGATTTTATTGGACGTTACTTAGGAGAAACACCAAATAAAACGTATGAAGTGTTGTATGATTCTTTGGAATCTATGATCTTTATTGATGAAGCTTATTCTGTATCAGGATGCGGTGAAACATCAGGAGTGGATTATGGTCAAGAGTTTATTGATGCTCTTGTAGATATTTCTCAAAAGACTCGTGGATTAATCAGTGTTGTTGCAGCAGGATACAAAGCAGAAATGCATAGTTGTTTCTTGGATAAAAATCCTGGTATGCGCCGTCGTTTTCCTAACGAGATTGAACTCACACCCTATTCCATTATAGATTTAGACAATATTTTATCCAATGCTGTTCTTCGTCCTATTTTTTCTACGCAGTTGAATACTGTCTTAAAAATGGATTTGATGAAAGAGCCTGAGATATATTTCACCAATGCTGCGAAGTTTCGCGAGTTCGGAAAAGAAATCATAAATCGTTTGCCTGAGATTGATCCTAATCGCACATTAGGTGAACAAATCTATGTAAATTTACTTTCTGATGAGAATCGTGCTAAGGCTTTGCAGGAAATCGCCAAAAAATCCATCACTGATTATTCCACTGTTCATCGTTATCGTACCAAAATCATTGGCATGTATCGTTTTTTCCTTCAACTGGCTTCCTTTGATACAAACTATTCTTCTTTTGAAGCTATGTATTCTGCTCATCAGTTTTTCTGGAAAATATTAACTGAAAATGATACTACACGAAACTACAAATATAATAACTATCGCTTGCTTCATCTTATTTATATGTGCTCCAATCAACAGAGACGTGAAATCTTAAAATCCTATATTCTACGTAAGTACTTCTCGGAGAAAGAAGGATCACTCTTTCCTAATCAGGCTGGTGATATGGACACTATTGCTGCCTTTATTAAATCTCAGCCTAACTTGCGAAATAATGTGTTGCCTACCTTTGAAGAAGTAACCAAGTTGTTCAATGAATATTTCCGCAGTCGCGGTGGTTCAACCTTTCACCTTCGCGCCCAGAAAAGTGGAGAAACTGGTATTGACTTATATATCTATCATGTCGGTGGAGGGTTTGTAGGATATAATGATTTTGAACAAAGCGTCATAACAAAGATTCTTGAATCTCTGACTTATGATGATAAAGATGTTTCCGCTATATGGAAACTGAATGCGCAAACTCCTGAACATCGTCAAAAAATCATCCAGAAGGTCAATGAGTTTTATACCAATGCTTGTACTTCTTTATTACAAGATGCCAACGATGCTTTGAAGAGTAATAATAGTAAAGAGAAAAATGAAAAACGTTTACCTTCAGGCATTGATATCCGCTTTTTGGAAGCCGAGGTCAATAACTATCGCAGTATGAATCGTGGAGAAGAACTCGGTAGTGATGAACAACGTAAATATCTTGAATATGTGTCCTTTGTTGATGCTTCTGATGATACGTCAGGAAGTGCTGAACTCCTAAGTCAAATCACAAAGGAAACATCCACCAATGCCGCTCCTATTTCTTTAACGTTGGATGAAGTTGCTCTTTGTAGAGATTTTGTGGATCTTTCAAAGATTGCTCTTCCCAAGGCAACAGCAACGGCTACTGTTCCTCCACCTGTTCAACAAGCCCCACCCAAACCTACTCAAACTGAAGTTCTTGTTGCTGCAAAACCAAAGGGTGTTCCCAGCCTTACTGAAACAAAAACAGCACCTCCTCCAGCAGGAACAACCACTACAGCTGCTCCTGTGGATACAGAACCAAAACCTCCACAAAATATTTATGTTGTTCTTGAAAAAGGAGCAAGAGCCATCTTTAATCCTGATAGTGTCATAAATCTGAGTAAGGGTGTGACTCCAACTGGGTATACCATTGCCAAACGTCTACCACCCTTGAAAAAAGTATGGGATGAAAAGAAAGAAACACATTTATATGAAGTTTATAAAAATGATAAACCTGATGATAAACTTGTCTATTTCTGGTTTTTAACTCCTCGTTGTTTTGAACTCCGTTTTGAAAAACAAACTGGATTTATGGAAGATAAACGATTTGGGAAGTTAACCTACATAGGGAAGAAAAAAGATCTTTATCCTACGCTGAAGTTTCCGATGACCTTCCGTTTGAAATCAGCAACAGCACCGCCCCCTCCACCTCCGCCAACAACTACTACTACTAAAAGCAGCGACGCAACAGTAAAAGAAAAATACAAAAAAGCATTAACGAATCTTTATCCAAGTATGCCACCTACTGATGAGGATGTTCTTGAATATGTAAAGTTATCTTTCAGCAAAGCTCCTGATGCTAAAGGAAAGTTATCCTTTTTTATTAAGGACTATATCTTTCTAAGAGCAAAAGATGCTATAGAAAAATCTGGAAATGGGGATATATTTGATCCTGAAACATTATACTATAAAGGCGATCCTATTGATTCAGATAAATGGTCTGCCTTTAAAGGACAATTATTAACTTGTTCGCCTAGCTATCCAGGTTTAACTGTTGCCCAAGTTGTAGATCGTCATCCTGATACAGTTTTTACAGATTATAAAGGTAATCAACAAGATGTTATTTTGTATAAAGTAATATTACTTTATGATGAAGATGGCGTAGCTGATTATACAAAATCTGTGTATAAAGATTTTGGTATTGTGTTGGATGATAAGAATAAAACTTCACCAAGAGAGTTAAGTAAGAACGTAATCACATTCCAGCCCTTTGAAGATGATGATGATGATGAAGATGAAAACAATGAAAATGATGAATCCAAGGAAGAATAAAAACGCGGTATTGAACTTCAAAACATTTTCCCCTTTTCTGTAAATGGGAAATCGTTCCTCACATGCGGTTCCGCCTCAGTACATCAGTGTTTACCAAAAACTAACCCAAATCCAAAGTCCAGTCAAACGTATGGAGACCATTCAAACAATCTTAGCTGCTCCTGATTATGCTCATTGGGCAAAGTTAACGGGTGTCTATAGCTATTTAGTTCAATATGTAGCACAAGTCCAAAATGGAAGAACACCTAATCCTCTTCCCGGTGAAACACAGGCGCAACAACATCAACAGCAGCAACAACAAGCAAACTATTCCATTGTTCATCATACAGCACCAAATCAAAATCCCTATGAGCAACTTTCCGAGACTGCACAAAATGATCGTGCACTTTCCTATTTTCAAACCTGTTTACAAGTGTTGGGATTAGAGGAAGAAGTTGCTCTTACTGAGGACGCATTAAAGGCTGCTTATAAAAAAGCCGCTTTCAAAGCCCACCCTGATAAAGGAGGAAGTGAAAAAGCCTTTGAACTTGTCACTCGTTCCTATGCTTATTTATCGGAGATCTTGCGAAGAATCCGTGGAGGACGCGATCAACTGAAAAAAGTAGAAGCTCCTAATGCTCTTAAAGATGAACGCTTTAAAGACTCCCAAGAGTTCCAACATGTTCAGCCTATTCGCTTAAATCCGGATAAGTTGGACATGAATGCCTTCAATAAAATGTTTGAACAAACTCGCGTCCCTGATCCTGAAGAGGAAGGCTACGGTGATTGGCTTCGCACGGAAGGCAGTAATAGCAGTGCACCCAACTTTAGTGGAAAGTTTAACCGCGATGTCTTTAACCAAATGTTCGTGGACGAAAGTGCTAAACATAAGCAAGCAACAAATCAACTTGCTGTTGTCAGTCCTCAAGCTGTTGTCATGGCACCTACTATGGGTGTTGAGTTAGGAAGAGGAAAACCTGATGACTTTACTGCTCCTTTCAATGCACAAACCAAATACACTGATTTACGAGCAGCCTATACGACAGAATCAACCTTTTCTGGACAAGTTGCGAATGTTCGGGTTGATCCTCGTGATTATGAATCCTACGCCAATAGTCGCAAACGAGCACCCGATCCTCTCCGCGATGAAGAACGTGAAGCCCTTGCTGCAGCTGAAAAGGCGATGGCAGAACGTGAACAACAACGTGCATTCCGTGCAGCCCACGAAGGAGTTATAGCACAAAATCATTTTGAACGTATGAAGCAGTTGGTGATAACTGATGGTGTCCCCATTGGAAAAACAAAACGTACCTAAGATATAGAGTCATGGAGACAAAGACTATAATCCTTACAATCGCAGTTATTGTACTGGTTTCTTTTTTCTTTTCCATAGGGTTATACCGAAAAGAAATCATTGAAAATATCTTTCGTGATAAAAACTTATTGAAGAAAGGAATGGATTTACCAGTTATTTGGTTATATTACGACACCAGTGATGTCAATAGTCGTTGGTGGGCAGATTTTGGTCAACGATCTACTCGTGTCATCAATGTTCCTTATTTGAACCTTTGTTATGAATCTATCGTGGAAGCCAACAAAGGAATCTATCGCGTAGAAGTGATTTCAGGATTGAGCGATGCTGCTGCACGTTTGGGTGGATGGCATCAGTTACCGAAGTTTATGCGTAATCCTTTGGCTTCTGTGGGTCCCGCTGAAATGAACTGGCTCCGTGCTGAGTTCTTGAGTCGTTTTGGTGGTCTTTGGGTCTCACCTTCTATCATTTGTTTGAAGCCTTTCCATGTGTTAGAACCTGGAACACTTACCTTTTACGGCACTGATATGGATGAAAGTTACAGTGGGCGCAATGGAACAACTGTACCTGGCTTTGCTGTCATGGGTTGTTTAGTTCCTGGTGATGAACGCTTGAAGAAATGGGCAGAAGCCTCCTATGCTCGCTTGGAAGAAGGTGGTGGTGGCAAACAAATCCGCGGAGACGCCAAATGGGATTATGTAGCCTTTGCTTCAGGTAAGACTGCTGTTTACAGCCGCGAAGAAATCAGTCGCAAGAGTGATGGGCGCCGCATTCAACTTGAAGACTTGTTGGCAGCTGGTCAAGATGGCGCATTACCGTTTGATATTCCTCGCGAGGGCATCTACGTGCTTGTCCCTTGGGAGGAAATGAAAGATCGTCGTAACTTTGGCTGGTTCTTGCGTATGAATGAAGATCAAATCTTGGATAGCGATTTAGCCATTTCTGAAATCTTTCGTAATGTTGTATAAACTTTAATGATTTTGTTTTCTTGTTCTATTGCGACCACCTTTTTGATGTTCACAAGAGAATCTTCCGATAATAGTTTTTTTCATTTTTCTATGTAGAATGCCTCTATTCGACATATTTAAGAAACCAGCACCAGCACCAGCACTAAGACTGGATCCAGTACCGCGTGCGGACGAATCTACCTCGCTATCGCCTAAATATAGGTCTATGTATCATTATGGTAATGTACCCTTGGATTGGACAGAAAGAGAACAAGAGTATATGAATGCGTATTTGAGAAATCCAGAAGAATTTAAAAATATAGCATTAGATTTAAAATATAATAGGGGTTATATTGAAGCAGTTGAAAA
>JACCDG010749639.1_pt1 | contig 14463 bp, 15 predicted proteins | sample 7442471 | NCBI WGS metagenome assembly JACCDG01 (sample SAMN15323444, study PRJNA562643) | freshwater metagenome | isolation source: river surface water | place: USA:Blue River Watershed | collected 2017-08-17
CGTTTGGATAAAAAGCGGTACTGCGATCAGAAAAATTATCTGCGGCTGGTTTATAATCAATTCGCCCTTAAAAGAAAACAACAGGATCAATGTCAGCAACAAAGCGCTGATTGAAACCTGTGTCAGATAATGGAGAAATTTCTCCTCAAGCCATTTAAGACCTTTTTTTGCAATCAGCCATTTTCTCGAGTAATAACCCAAGAGTAACGGCAAGCCCACGTAGATCACCACTGAAAGAACGATCGTCTGCCACGGAATCGGCATTTTATTAACCCCTAAAAGCCAGCCGCCCAACGGCGCATAAAGAAACAGCATAGTTAAGGAATTTATGGCAACCATAACCAGCGTGTGGCCGTCATTACCTTTTGACAAATGCCCCCAGATCAAAACCATAGCCGTGCAGGGCGCTATGCCCAACAAAATGCATCCGGCGATATATGAACGAAACAGCTCAACCTCCGCCCCGCTCTTTACAATCTCCATCCCCGGAAGCCATCCTTTAAACAACACCCCGAGAAAAAGCCATGCGATAGCAAGCATCGTAAACGGTTTTATGCACCAATTCACAACTAACGTCAGAATAACCGGCTTAGGAGCCTTGCCTGCTTTGATAACCTCCGCAAAGTCAATCTTGACCATGATCGGGTACATCATGAAGAATAGGCAGATTGCGATAGGAATAGACACTTGATAAATCGAGATCTGATCCAACGCCACCGCCACCTGCGGAAACAACTTGCCCAAAGCGATCCCAATTCCGATACAAAGCACTACCCATCCAGTGAGATACTTCTCGAAAAGGCTTAATTTTCGTTCCTCATGAATAACGTGTTCCATCCGCCCTCCTTAAAATAACCGCAGGATATAAATTCCTGTGTAATAAAGACCGACAAGAATAAAAATCACCCCGGTAATGCCACGGGTAAAAAATTCCAGCTTCGTGATCTTATTAAACCAATGGCTCATTGAAGTCACGCCCAACGCGACAGCGACAGCGAACACCAGCACCGGAAGCCCCGTCCCTATCCCATAAATAAACGGCAATAGCGTCCCTGCTTTGCTATTAAACGCTAATGGTATCAAACTGCCGAAGAATAACGCCGCTGAAACCGGACAAAACGCCAAAGCGAATATCAATCCCAAAAGAAAAGCGCCGGGAGCGCCGGATTCAACAAGTTTATTGTGGTGCTTTTGAGACAATGCCACGCCCGGCAGTCTTATCGTAAACACTTCCAGCAAAAATAACCCCGTGATTATCAATAAAGGCCCTAAAGCCTTAACCATGTATTTCTGCAAAAACTGAGCGACTTCCGGAACGCTTAAAAGAGAGCTGATTATGATCCAGCCGAGAACAGCGTAAGCGACAATTCTGCCTAGCGTATAGGCAATCCCGGAAATAAACACCATAAATGGATGAGTTATTTTCTTTGAGAGAAATGACACCGCCGCGATATTCGTTGCCAATGGGCATGGGCTGATTGAAGTCAATATTCCCAGCCACAGCGCAGAGCCAAAAGCGATTAACCACTCCATTATTGTGTATCCTTCAAAAGAGCACCCACCTCAGCAGTCACATACTCAATGAATTTCTGCTTATTCCGGGCAAGCTCCCAAATCTTGTCGAGATTTTTTGATTTAACTTCTTTACCGTCCTTGACTAGCGAAAGAATAAGCGACTTGGTATAAAGCTTATAGTCGTTGACAAAATGCTCATTGCCCCGATCCTCAACGTTTACCGCCTTGAACTCAAGTTTGCCCGAAGTAAGAGCATCTTTAAAATTCGCCTCGATTGCCTCTCTGGAATATTTTTCCATGTTAGTGCAAGTGACACACCGAAATAATCCATGAAAATAATAAGCGATGACTTTCGCTTGCGGGCTTGATTGAGCTAAAGCGAAAGAACCGGCGCTAATTGCCGCAACAACCGCAAGAACCTGAATTGTTTTTCTCACACCCGCCTCCTGAAATGATTGCTTTGATTTCATCTTTATTGAGAACTTTCCCGGATGAAACCACCTTGCCGTCAATAGCCAGCCCGGGTGTCATCATAACACCATACTCGATGATTTTATCAATATCCGTAACTTTGCCGATCTCAGCTTGGATATTTAGCTCTTTCACAGCCGCTTCAGCATTCGCCGTAAGCTGTTTACATTTGGGGCAACCTACTCCTAAAATCTCAATTTTCATTTTTCACCTCTTATCAAGAACAGCATTTTTTATTCTTTTCCTGCTCAACCGGCTTTCCTTTTTCATCACTGACTTCCTCGATTCTCACACAACAACACGAGGACTTATTCGGCTCGAAAAACTTCAAAAATTTAGCAAGTTTCCCATTCTTTTTTTCTTGCGACATGATTATCCTCCTTATATTAAATTAATCAAAAACCCTGCTAATACTGCCGTTAAAAATACCACAGATATAAATATCACTACTAAACGAATCTTAAAAATACTAGCAAGCATGCTCATTTCCGGAATACTCATTCCTGCCCCGCCTATTATCAAAGCGACCACTGCTCCCATACTCATGCCTTTCTGGGTCAGAGCCAATCCGATAGGAATAACTGTCTCCGCTCGGACATACAACGGAATACCAATAATCGCGGCCACAGGAATAGCAAGCGGGTTACTAGGGCCGGCTATGCGGGCAACAAAATCATTCGGGACGTACCCGTAAATAAATGCGCCTATGGCAACACCGGCAACAAGATATAAAAGCACGCCGCTGAAATCAACCCAGGCATCGGAAAAGGCACGTTTCAATTTTTTGCTGAACTTCGGGAGTTTTTCACGTTCCTGATGACCTCCGCTAATACGGACGTTCTTTACATACTTCGCTAACCCCAATGTTTCCAATATCGCCCCGGAGATCATCGCTACAATAAATGTCACCGCCCCATATATCACACAGACCTTCCAGCCAAGCAAAGTAAAAAACATGCCGAGGATAATTGGATTCAGTAAAGGGGAGGCCAAAACAAACGACATAGTGGCGCCAAAAGGGACATTGGCCCGCAACAACCCAACCGTCATAGGAATTGTTGAACATGAACAGAAGGGAGTGATCGCTCCCATTGCGGCTCCTAGGAAATTGCCGAGCCATCCTTTATGAGAAAGCCAGCGTCGAATTCTTTCATCGGACACGTACTCAAATATCAATCCCACGAGTGTGCTGATACCCAAAAACAGCAGTGTTAATTCGGCAAAGATAATAATGAAGAACCCCAGTGAGTCCACCAAAGTATTCACCATCTTCTATCCTCTTCATTATCGCTCATTTAACTACCGCCCCAAAAATCATGCCGCTTAAAGTCGCCATAACAATAACCAGTGCAACATATACTAAAGTCTTCCTGACTCCTATAACCCCCCTTATAACTAACATACTTGGAAGACTTAAAGCGGGTCCGGCCAGAAGAAGCGCAAGCGCAGGCCCCTTGCCCATGCCGGATCCAATCAAGCCCTGTAAAATCGGCACTTCGGTAAGCGTAGCAAAATACATAAATGCCGCTACTATTGATGAAAAAAAGTTCGCCCTAAAGGAATTACCTCCGACTAGCGCCTCTACCCAACGCGAAGGAATAATACCTTCATGCCCCACCCTACCTAGAAGAAATCCGGATATTAAAACTCCTCCCAACAGAAGCGGTAATATCTGCAGGGTAAACCCCCATGATGCCTGAATCCAATCCTTCAATTCACCCTTCTTGAACCAGTTAAAAAGAGAGTATACTAAAACTACCAAGAAAAACACCGTAATCCACCATTTATATAAATAGATACGGCTCCAAACCCCGTTATCGCCTTCCAATGGCTTGCCCCAATTAGCGAAAACCAATACTGCGACCATAGAAAAAAAATAAATAATATCTTTCCACAGCGGTCGAGTTATTTTAGCCTCACCAAACTGGAGATTTCCCGAAGCGTGGCGTTCGCGTTCTTCCTTCAAGAATATAAGATGCATAAGAATACCAATAACTATGCTAAACAGCACCGCGCCTATGGCCCTGGCTAATCCTAACTGCCAGCCGAGAATCCTAGCCGTTAGAATTATTGCTAAAATATTTATAGCGGGCCCTGAATAAAGAAAAGCCATTGCGGGCCCAAGCCCTGCCCCCCTATTATAGATTCCTGAGAATAATGGCAAAACTGTACAAGAACAAACAGCAAGAATTGCCCCGGATACCGAAGCCACACCATAAGAAAGAAATTTATTTGCCCTGGCTCCGAAATACTTTATCACCGAGGCCTGGCTGACAAAAACCGATATAGCCCCGGCGATAAAGAACGCCGGGACGAGGCACAAAAGCACGTGTTCCCGGGCATACCATTTGACGAGCGCTAATGCCTCAAAGATAGCGTTATTAAATCGCAGGTTCTCGATAGGAAGGTAAAAACAGGCTAAAAATACAATCGAGATATAGATAAACTTCCTGAATTCTTTCATTTATTACCTCCCCTTATAACCCTACAGCATCCCCCTTCAATTCTTATTGCCTTAATATTCACCAACCCGTCGGCAATCTTCCTGTGCGCCGAAGAGATAATCCTCGAAAACGTTGGCCGGGAGATCTTAAGTCTTTTAGCTGCGTTCTTCTGGTCTAGGCCTTCCAGCGAGTAAAGCCTTATCGCTTCGAATTCATCAAGGGTAAGATAAACACCCTCAAGCTTATTTAAAGGTTTGCATAAGGGCTTAAAACACCTCTCCCTTGGGCTGCATTTTATCCATCTTATCTTTTTAGGTCGCATATTACACCTCTATTATGAACATATGTTCATAATAAGGTTAGCATAAAAAAACGTTCTGTCAAGTAAGTTTATACTTTTTTAGAGGGTTACCAGGTCTTCGTAGTAATAAAGGGAAAGAAAAAGGAGCATGTATTCCTTTAAGTGGCGGGTAAGCAGGAAATTATTCCTAATATTCTCTCTTCCGTTCTCCCCTAATTTCTTTGCGTAAAGCGGGCTGTTTAGGAGCTGTTTTATGGCAAAGGCAGCGCCTTCGATAGAATGGCAAAGAAGTCCCGAATACTTATGCTTAATCTGCAGCGGTATGCCTCCCACATTAGAAGCAACAACAGGCTTTGCCTTCCAGAGGGCTTCGGCAACAGTGAGCCCAAAACCCTCCCTGATGGACTTTTGGATAATAACGGTGGATGCCCTCTGCAGGGCATTTACCTCGATATCATTCTGGGGAAGAAGCAGTATATGTATATCCTTATCCTCTTTGGCCCTCTCCGTAACCTCCTCAAGGACCTTTGCCCCCTCGGGATCATCGCTGGCAGAGCCTCCGGCGAGAATAAGCTGACAGTCGATATATTTCTTAACCTGCAAATAAGCCTGGATGACACCAACCGGGTCTTTCAGCCGGTCAAAACGGGAGATCTGGGTAATTATAGGCTTATCATTTACTATCCCGTATTTTCTTAAAACTGCGTTGACTTGCTCTTCGGAAAGCTCTTTATTCTTATCGCTTAAGGGGTCAATAGAAGGCGCGATCAGAAACTGCCTTATCGGAAGTTTCTGCGAGAAATTGGGGGCGGAGAATACAGCAGAGTCATAATTTATGATAAAATCCTTTAAAAATCTCCAGACCCTCTGGTTAGGGTTTGAGACATCGATATGGCACCTCCAAATCCACTTATTATCCGCCTTCTTTTTTATCAGGGCTATTGGCTGGGGATCATGGACAAAAACTATATCCCCGTAGGTATTTACGCTTCTAATATTTTCTTCGCTTGTCTCCATAAAAATATCAAAATCGCGCTGGGTAATCTCCTCGGGCCTGCCATGCAGGACATTGTGGAATTTTTTCGTCACTTCAAAAAATTGCTCCCCGCCTTTTATCACATCCCAACGGGTATCCAATCCTAATTCATTAAGCAACGGCACAGCCCTGTTCAGTATCTCTGCTACCCCTCCCCCTACGGAAGTAGAATTGATATGCTGCACAGTTTTGCCTTGAAGCTTCTGCGCAAGGAGCCTTAAATCATTTATCGTTGACTCCCCTACTATAGGGACATAATCCTCTAATCTTGCCATTTTAAACGCTTAATCTCCTCTCGACCATGCTGACAAGGCTATTACGCAACCCCTCGAGCGTATGGGTGTAAGGGTCAAGTTTTGAAATCTTACGGGCTAGTTCGCTTTCTCCTAAAGAATTACCTATCCAGTTTGAGAAATCATTATTTCCTTTTTCTAGCCTTAAGCGAGACTCGAAAATATGGAAATATATTGAATCAATAGTAACCTTCTTTAATACATCCGCAAATTCATTTAAGTCGTTGACAACATAGCCCGTGGACATGACAAAACTAACGGACTTTATAAAGTGGAATTCTTCCCCTTCGCGGGCAAATTTTAGTTTAGCCAGGGGATTTTCTTTGAGGTATCCTTCAATCGTTTCAACAATCTTTTCTCTCAAGCTGCGGATAGTCACATATTGTATTGTGTCTATGCTAGAGAGCCTTTCCCCTAGCTCATCCTCTCCTAATATATCGGTAACCCAGTAAGCAAAGTCATTTGGAGGCTCTGGAGAAAGATACTGATGTTGCTGCAGAAACCTATGGGTATGGTGATAAATGCAAGAGCCGGGCACCTCTTTAATCAGGCTGACTAATTGCAAAAGGTTCATCGCCCTTAAACCGGTTAGCTCGGTAAGGTGTAACCTGGTATAGAAAACAAACGGCTCTTTCGCTTTATCCATATCAGCCATAGCTTATCAGTCCGGCAGGTTTAAAACCCGTTCCAGGAATTCATAAACATCCTTGGGACCCTTAAGGAAATAGTGAGCAAGAGAGGTCTTTCTTCTCCCCACAAGGACAGTAATCCCGTCTTTACTCAAGGCCTTAAACGCATCCTCGTCGGTGATATCATCACCTAGGTATATAGCCGCTACCTCTTTATCGTCGGTTAAAAACTTCTGGCGGGAGAGAAGCCATAAAACTATCCTCCCCTTATCCCACTCGATCGGCAAGCCCGCCTCAAGTATTTTCTTTCCGCCGCGTATTTTTATTTTTTTCGCAACAACGGGGATAATGGTAACCTCACCAAAAATAGTCTTAACCAGGTCAACGTCCTCTTTCTTCACCTGGCGAAAATGAACCGCCAGGGAAATACCCTTATCTTCAAGGATAACCCCCTTTATGCCTTTAAGCTTTTCCTTTAGCTGCGTTCTTATCCTACCCAGGACTTTTCTATTCTCTTCTGTTATCTCCGGATGATACTTAATCTTCGGGCTTTCTACCTCAAGCCCGTGGTTTCCGGAATAAACAATCTCCCTGATCCCTATCCTCTCCTTTATATCGGATAAGGACCTTCCGCTTATTACGGCTACCTTGCAAGCCTTTTTTATCGAAAGCCCTTTAAGGGTATCCTTTACCTGCTGCGGGATAACCGCTTTATCGGGAGCCTCGACTATAGGAGATAAAGTCCCGTCGTAATCTAAGAAAATAAAGATATAACGGCCTTTAAGGTACTCTCTTATCTTATCCCATTTACCTAGCAGGTATTCCATTTAGCTACCCCTTCTTAAGAGCAGTCAGCTCCGTAATAATATCTCCTGCCCAGCGATAAACATTATTCTCGCTGATTACCCTGCGCATATTTTCCATGCGTTTCTTTTTGTCTTCCCGAGGCAGCTCCAATGTAGCCTTGATCGCATCGGCAAATTCTTCGATGGAATATGGGTTAATCAGCGTCGCGTCGGTTAATTCGCGGGCGGCCCCGGTAAAACGGCTAAGGATCAGCATGCCGCTAAGGTCGGACTTTGATGCCACGTACTCTTTGGCCACTAAATTCATCCCGTCGTGAAGAGAGCTGACGATACAGATATCGGCCAGCTTAAAGTAAGGATTTATCTCTTCGGGGGAAAAGTGCCTTTTTAAATAAAGTATCGGCCTCCAGTTGCCTTCGGAATGCTTCCAGTTCTTCTTCTCCACCAGTTCTTCGATTTCGCTGATTAACTCATGATAACGCTTGATATGCTCCCTGCTCGGGGCAGCAATCTGGATAAACACAAATTTCTTCTTGTATTCCGGGTATTTCTCAAGGAAACGGTCTACCGACAAAATCTTCTCCACCAGGCCCTTAGTATAATCTATCCTGTCCACGCCGATAGCGATAATCTTTCCTTCCAAGTCGAATTCTTTCCTGATCTCCTCTACCACATCATTATCATCTCCTGAATTATTATAATAACCGTCTACGCTTATCGGAAACGCCTTAATAAACGTTTCCTTGCTTGACCTTACCACGCTGAATTTCTCCGTATCCACCCTGCATTCTATCAGCCTGTTTGCGGTATCCAAAAAGTTATTACAGTGGTTCTGCACATGAAAACCGATCAAGTCGCAAGCGAGCATCCCTTCCAGTATCTCATGCTGATAGGGGCAAATGGAGAACACTTCCGGGTTTGGCCAGGGGATATGCCAAAATAGGGCGATGGTAGCATCGGGCCGCTTCTCTTTAATAAACTTGGCAAGGAGGGTAAAATGATAGTCTTGCAGGAAGATAAAGGGGCTTTTTGCCGGCAATTCCGCTAATATACTTTCGGCAAATTTATGGTTTACTTTTTTGTACATCTGCCAGTCCGAGTCCCTGAAAATCGGGCGGGTATGCGTGACATGACACAAAGGCCACAGCCCTTCATTAGAAAAACCATAATAATAACCTTCCTCCTCTTCTTTAGAGAGCCAGACCCTTTTTAAAATATAACGTATATCATCCGGAGGAACGCCGAGCTTGTCCTTGGAATTTACCATACTCCTGTCCGCGCTTCCGCTGCCATGAGCAATCCATGTCCCTCCGCTCGCGCGCAGGATAGGATCAATAGCAGTTACCACTCCGCTCGCCGGCCTGACGCATTTTATTTTTCCGCTCATCTTATCCAGCATATGTATGAACGGTTCACGGTTTGAAACGACAAAAAAGGAGTTTTCTCCCAGCTTAGCATGTATCAAATCCCTTAATTTACCCTGCGTCCATATTTCATCCTTCTGCACCCGCGTATGGGCCTCTTCAGTCACTACTTTACGCGCAACCCTTAAGCCCAAGGCTACCTGCTCGACCTCGCTGATTAATTTGCCGAATTCCCCTCTCTCTTCAAAAGGCTTGAGCTTATCTATCTCGCCTCTTTGAAAATGCGAAAACCAAAGGGTTAGCCTGCGCACAGGAAGGATAAAAATCTGCCTCTGGACCAGAAAAGCAGTCAAGGCTATCAAGAATATCAAAATAATAAGGGTAATACTTATCCTCTCCCAGATCCCGCTAAGCATGGTAAAAAGATAAGAAGTATCGTAAATTACCTCCACCAACCCCAAAACATTGTTTTCATCATCAAGGATGGGCAGTATATAGCTATATACGGAATATTCGTTAAACTGTTCAAGCGCCCCGCGCGGCGACTTACTCTCGATAATGTCTTTAATATAGGGTTTATCCTTATCCTTCCAGCCGGCGATGCGCTCGGTAATTGCAACGATATCCCCCTGGCTGCTATAAAGCACACTCCCTTGCAACCTCTCTCTCTTCTGAAAACTCTCCACCAGCCGGTTAGCGGATTTCAGGTCGTTGTTCACAAATATATTCCTGGCGGCAAGTTCCATGCTTTCGTCAACGCTACGGGCCTTACGCTTTAAGTCATCCATCAGCTTTTCCTGCGTAAAACGCACCTGGAATATGCCGGATACGGTAAAAACCAGCGCGACGATGATAAGAATAGGCAAGATAAAAAGAAGAATTCTTTTCATATAATTTTACTCTTTTCCTCTAACAAAAAACCATCTGTATAGAATACAGATGGCGGCCCGACCATCTCTTGCAACCTTCGGGAGAATAAACCCTGCCCCCCGGACCCGGTTACAATTATATAGCTTCAGGGTAAATATGGCAAGGGTTAAATCTTAAAGTCCTTCTGGGTGGTGTTTAACTACCTGCGAATCAGTCAGTGCTGTTCATCGCGCGTCAATTAGAGTAATACCTACTTTTATTTTTTGCCGATTTTTTTGCTTAAGTTATCTAATCATGCGGGATTATTGAGAGATTTAGGCAAGGCACGAATCCTGTCCTCCAGCAGCAACGTCTGATTCTTCAGGGATTCACGAATCTCCCGGATCGTTTTTTCCTAGAGATTAGTATCCAGGAAAAAGGAAATAAAACCTAGCGATATTAAGGTAAGGAGAAGAAAAGAAAGGATTAATTTAAACCTAAAGGTCAACCTTATCATAATTTCCTGTTTTTATTTTCCATCCCACTGCAGGCCCTGGGCAACCGCCTGGGCGACGTTATTAAGGTGGTCACCTATCTTCTCGAGATTGCTGATGATATCGAGGAAGACTACCCCGGAGAGGACATTGCACTTACCCTCTTCAAGTCTCTTTGTGTGGTTATTTTTCAACCTGTCGCGCATAACATTAATCTGGCATTCCTGCTCCATAATAACCTTAGCTTCATTTACGTCATTTTGCTGAAGCGCCCTGACCGAACAATCGATCATCCTGATGACCTCATCATACATCCTCTGTATCTCCTCATTCGCAAGCGGCGTCAAGGAAAGACGATTCTCTATCTTTTGTTCGGTTAGGTCGCGCAAGTTCTCCGCATGGTCCCCGATCCTCTCTACGTCATTTATTGCGTGTATAAGAGAAGGGATCTTCTTCGACTCTTCTTTGCTTAATTCTTTCTGCATAAGGTCTACCAGGTAAGCGGTGATAGCCTCCCTTAAGGAATCAACCGCTTCTTCCCTTCGCGTAATCTTTTCTAATGACCTTAGGTCGTTATTCATAAAACTGTTTATCGCTATGCTTAGCATCTTCTTGGTAAGCCCCAAGGTTCTTACGATCTCTTTTATCGCAGCGTCAATAGCAATGGGGGGGGTATTTAAAAGATGCTTCTCGAGGTATTTAGGAAGATACTCCACCTCTTCCTCCTCTTTGCCCTTGATTATGAAGGTAAGGAACCTGGCAAATAAAGGTATTAAGGGAATGAAGATCAGCGTGTTGATGACATTAAACAGGGTGTGCGCATTTGCAATCTCTCTTGTAACGTCAGTAGAAGTAACAGAAACAAGCTGTTTAAAAGGCCCAAGAAACGGAAGGAATATAATTACTCCTACGATATTAAAAATAATATGCGCGGCAGCCGCCCTTCTTGCTCCAATACTCGCTCCTATGGAAGCGATAAGCGCAGTAACGCAGGTGCCTATATTACAACCCAGCACCAACGGTAAAGCCGAACCTAAATCGATCAGCCCTGCCATAGACAAACCTAATATCATACCGGTTGTAACAGAGCTGCTCTGGAATATACCGGTAACAAAAGCCCCGGCCAAAATACCGAGCAGCGGGTTCCTGCTAAAACTGACAAGTATATCCTTAAATACAGGAGAATCCCCCAGGGGTTTTATTACCTGGGTCAAAATACTAAGGCCCAAAAATAGTATCCCGAACCCGATTAGAAATTCCGCTATATTCTTATAAAGCCTGCGCTTAGCCAAAAGCGCCATGATCATGCCGATCCCGATGATCGGCAAGGCGTAATCCGTAAGCTTGAATGCGATCAACTGTGCGGTTATGGTAGTACCTATATTGGCCCCGAAAATAACCCCCAAAGACTGGGTGAGGGTCATTAACCCGGCATTTACAAAACCTACAACCATAACGGTAGTCGCGGAAGAAGACTGGATAAGGCTGGTTATCCCCGCCCCGACCAAAACCCCTCTTTTCGGGCCGCTGGTAAGAGAATGCAAGACCTTGCGCATTTTCTCTCCGCTCGCCTTATGCAACCCCTCGCTCATCTCGCGGATACCGTAAATAAAAAGGCCCAACCCACCTAATATCCCAAAGATAATCTCCTGCGCCATTTACAGAACCCTCCTATTGGCTAAATATATAACGTACCGATTAAAAGACTATTTTTAGCTTTGAACCTAATACATTTACATCAGACCACCTATTCGATTTTTTAATACTCAATAACGTATAGTAAAGTTCGGCCTTTATATTGCTAGTTATATCAACAACTATCCCGGACGAAATCCTATTTTGGTTAAACTGATTGGTACCGCTAAAACAGCTAAATAAAACTTCATCGGAAACAAAAGGCTGCATGCCAACCCTTCCCATCTTAAATGGATATTTCAGGGTAAATTTATTTCGGTAACGCCAGGAATCCGACTTATAATCAAAATGCCTATATTCAAAACGGTTACGGCTGTTAAATAATAAATTTCCCATTTTTAGCTTTAAAGTAGCGGTAACATAAGGCTCATTTTCTTGTTTAAATTTACCGCTACTAAGCTCATAAACGTGACGATAACCTCCCCCGATATCCCAGTATTTATCAAGGGTATAATTTAATCCTAAATCATAATGCTGGTAATAGAATTCACGCGCCTCATTACCCCAGCGGAATTCTTCTTCTAAAGAAGCTTTTAGTTTATCCTTTAATTTAAATTCCTGAGCGGTTGTAATCCAGATCTGAAAAGCACCATCATCATCGTCATAAGAATAGGCTTTAGGAAACGTAGATAAAACCAGGAAGATACAAATAAAAATAAATATTCTTATGCGCACACAAGCTCCCTAGTTATTCACGCCCGGTTTCCAAAATACTTTTTCTATCTTGCGCGAATATTCGTCCCAGTCCAAGGAATCATTAAAGTCGGACCTGTTTTCGTTTACCCACTGCTTAAACTGCGCGGTGCTGTCAAAACTCTTATCGAATTTCCCGTCGTGATCCGTGTCAACCTCCGCTTTTTTAAATTTCCCTTCCTTAGCATATACGATTACGTCTGTCCGGCCGTCATAATTGGTATCTGCCTTAGCGCCGGTTACATTCTTCCCGTCATGATAATAAACCACATCAGGCTTGCCGTCCTTATTGACATCGATGCTTTTAGTCTTATTAACCGGGGCCGCGCCGAGCACGAAAAACACCACAGGGAGAATCCATACTGATCGTAATATCTTTATCATTTTTTCTCCTTTACTATAAAATTTTATTGAGAATTATATTAGGCAAGAAAATAATTATATACTAATTAACCGGCTATGACAAGGATTATTTATCCTAAGCTCCTGCGGAACCTGCCCGCGCTTAGCACGATGACGATGACGCCCATGATAAAAAGAGGGAGTATCTGGTCCCAAAGCATATCGATACCTACCCCCTTAAGGAATATCCCCCTGGTAATAACCATAAAATACCTTAAGGGGTTAACGAACGTCAATATCTGAATGAACTGCGGCATATTCTGTATGGGATAGGCAAAACCCGAAAGCAGCGCTACCGGAGTGTAAAAAAGGAATACCGACATCATCGCCTCCTGTTGAGTCGAGGCTAACGTAGAGATAAAAAGGCCTGCCCCCAGCGTAGTCATAAGGTATACGATCGTAGAAAACAGCAGTAAAAGCAGGTTTCCGCGAAGGGGTATCTTAAACCAGATGACCCCCAAAAGCGTAATCAAGGTTATCTGGACCAGCGCGATCACGGCAAAAGGTATCAGTTTTCCGGCAATAAGCTCAATCGGCCTTAGCGGGCTCACAATCAGCTGTTCCATTGTCCCGATCTCTTTTTCCCTCACAATCGCCATGGAAGATAAAAGCAGCGACATGATAGTTACGATCATCGCGATAACCCCGGGTATATAATAATTCCTCGAGATCAGGTTTTCGTTAAACCATGCCCTATCTCTTAAGTCTATAAAAGGAATATTTATCGCTTTGCCCGTTTCAAGGGCCATTGTCTTTATCCGGTCATACTGATAAGCGCCCATAATCGTCCCCGCGTACCCTAGTATGATCTGCGCGGTATTTGAATCAGAGCCGTCCAGGGCAAACTGCGCGCACGCCTCTTTTCTCGCCTCAAGATTCCTCCCGAAACCGCGGTCAATGCGCAGCACTGCGCTGGCTACGCCTTTATTTAAGAGCCAGTTCTGCTCCTTATCGGAATAAATAGAGATTTTTGGGATAAAGTATTTTGAATAGGTAAAATCCCTTATGAAATCGCGGCTTTCTTTGGTATTATCCTTATCGTATATGGCAAGCGGGATATAATTAATATCTTTATTTGCCGCATAGCCGAAAATAATGACCTGGATAAGCGGAGAGACGAAGATAATCGTCTTCATCCGCGGGTCGCGGAATATCTGCTTGAACTCCTTGATTAAAACTGCCTTTATCCTCGTAAACATTTCCTTTACGCTAATATCTTTTTCTTGAACTTGCGCACTGTTATGAATAACATGAAAAATCCGAAAATAAATAAGAACAAGGCCTCGTCCCAGATTACGTCAAACCCGCCCCCTTTTAAAAACAGCTCGCGCAGGATTACGATATAGTACCTCGCCGGCACAAGATAAGTTATCCTCTGCACAAACGCGGGCATATTAAAAATAGGATAAATAAAACCAGAGAGCAGCATCGTGGGGATAAAGGTAGTCAGCATTGCCATCTGGCTCGCTAA
>JACCDG011962189.1_pt1 | contig 14461 bp, 6 predicted proteins | sample 7442471 | NCBI WGS metagenome assembly JACCDG01 (sample SAMN15323444, study PRJNA562643) | freshwater metagenome | isolation source: river surface water | place: USA:Blue River Watershed | collected 2017-08-17
CAAGATAAGCAATCTGGATTATCGAGACTACAAACTTCAGAACTAAATTTTTCACTATCAAATTCTGACATTTGTTGAATTTCATTTTGCTTTTCTTCAATTTTGATAGTCTGTAGTTTTGATGTATCAACCCCCAAGCCTTTAAGTGCTTGAGCTTTTGGTTGAGTTCTTAGGTAATACATGCCAGTCTTAAGTCCAAGTTTCCATCCATAAAAATGAGCAGATGAAAGCTTCGATTTAGTTGGTTCTGCCATAAACATATTAAGTGATTGAGATTGATCAATAAAATAACCTCTATCCCTTGCCATCTCAAGAATTGATTTACCCTTCATTTCCCAAACCGTTTTGTAAACTTCTCTTACATCATCAGGAATCTCATCAATGTCTTGAACAGACCCATTATTAAGAATTAATTTCATGCGGACTGACTCATTCCATAATCCAATATTTACTAAATCTTCAACTAAATGCTTATTAATAATTGCATATTCACCAGATAAAGTATTTCTCTTATAAAGATTTGCCGTGAATGGTTCAAAGCATTCGTTATTGCCTAAAATTTGCGCTGTGGAAGCTGTAGGCATTGGAGCTACTAATAGTGAATTGCGCAAACCATGTTTGATAATTGAAGTCTTGAGTTCCGTGAAATTCCACATGCCGGATAAATCATTTTCTGTAAGACCCCAAAAATCGTATTGGAGTATTCCTTCAGAAGCTGGAGAGCCCTTGAATGAAGCATAAGCTCCATATTTTTTAGCCAAATCATTTGATGCTGTTAAAGCAGCAAAATAAATTGTTTCAAAAATATCTTTATTAAGTTTTTTAGCTTCATCTGACTCAAAAGGCATACCCATAACAGCAAATGTATCTGCCAATCCTTGAACACCCAATCCAATAGGTCTGTGTTTAAAATTTGAATTCTCGGTTTCAGGCGTTGGATAATAATTGATATCAATGACCTGATTTAGATTAACTGTGGCCTGATAAGTTACTTCATAAAGTCTTTGAAAATCAAATTTTCTAAGCTTTTTATCTTTACTTCGAACATTGCCAGATGGAATAATGACATATTTAGGTAATGCAATAGAAGCTAAATTGCATACTGCAATTTCACCAGGATCACATCTCTCAAGAATTTCTGTACATAAATTCGAATTGTAAAGAGTGCCAAGATTTTTCTGATTGCTTTTATAATTACATGAATCTTTGTAAAGCATGTAGGGAGTTCCAGTCTCAACTTGAGAATCTAAAATTTTATCCCAAAGCTCTCTTGCTTTTACAGTTCTTAAACCCTTGCCTTCAGATTCATATTTTTCGTAAAGATCAGTGAATTTCTTATTGTCTGGTGTGTCATAAGCATCAATTAGACCAGGCACTTGTTCGGGCGAAAATAAAGTCCAAATACCATCAGATTCTACTCTTGACATAAACAAGTCAGGAATCCATAAGGCCAAGAATAAATCTCTAGCTCTAAGCTCCTCTTTGCCTTGATTCTTGCGAAGATCTAAGAAATCAAAGATATCACCATGCCATGGTTCAAGATAAACTGCTATAGAGCCCTTTCTTTTACCACCACCCTGATCAACATATCTTGCGGTCTCATTAAATACTCTAAGCATAGGAATTATCCCATTTGAATATCCATTAGTACCTTTGATATAACTTCCCTTTGCTCTGATCTTATGAATATTTACACCAATACCGCCTGCGGATTGAGAAATTTTAGCACAATCTGAAAGTGTTTTATAAATTCCTGGGATTGAATCATCATCAACATCTAACAAGAAACAAGAAGAAAGCTGTGGCCTAGTTGTACCTGCATTAAATAAAGTTGGAGTCGCATGGGTGAATAAACCTTGCGACAACATATCATAGGTTTTTTGAACCATTTCAAGATTATCTCGCCAAATGCCGACGGCAACTCTCATATAAAGGTGTTGCGGTGTCTCAGCAGGCTTACCATCAATCTTAAGAAGATATGATTTTCTAAGCGTCATGAAGCCAAAATAATCGAAATTAAAATCTCTATCATGCACTATCATAGCGTCCAAAGCGCTGGAATTATTTTTAATAATTTCAAATATTTCATCCGAAATCATTCCGGCTTTTTCACCAGTCTTTGGATTGATATAATTATAGAGCTTGGTTGCAATATAAGAAAAATCTTTTTCTACATCTTTATAAAGTGCAGTGATAGAAATTCTGGCAGCCAACTTCCCATAATCTGGGTGCGTGGTAATCATAGAAGCTGCAGTTTCTGCGCTTAATTGATCAAGTTCAGTAGATGAAACACCATCATATAGTCCAGAAACTACCTTTGTGCTTACAAGATCAGGGTCAACAATATCGTGCAAGCCATAAGTCAATTTCTTGATTCTTGAGCTAATTTTTTCGAGCTTTAAAGGCTCCCTAGTTCCATTTCTTTTGATAATATCCATAATTAAAAATCCACATCCGTTGAAAATTCTTCTTTGACGTCACCCACGCCACTCTTTACATAATCTGCAACTCTTTTCTCAAAGAAATTAGTCTTATTAGTCATAGCAATATTTTGCATAAAATCAAATGGATTATCTGAATTATAAATCTTGCCTACGCCTAAATCAACAAGAAGTCTATCTGAAACATATTCAAGATATTGCTTCATTAAATTAGAATTCATACCAATAAGAGAAACTGGTAGCGCCTCGGTAATAAATTCTTTTTCTATCGTAAGCGCAGAATCAATAATTTCAATAATTCTTTCTTTAGAAAGCTTATTTTCAATGTGATTTCTATAAAGATGAACTGCAAAATCAGTATGTAATCCTTCGTCGCGAGAAATCAGTTCGTTGGAGAAAGAAAGGCCTGGCATTAATCCACGCTTCTTTAACCAGAAAATAGAACAAAAGGATCCAGAAAAAAATATTCCTTCAACAGCAGCAAAAGCAATTAACCGTTCAACAAATGAATCAGAACCAATCCATTTAAGAGCCCACTCTGCTTTCTTTTGAACTGCAGGAACAGTATCAATGGCATTGAAAAGATGGTTTTGTTCATCTTTATCTTTGATATAGGTATCGATCAAGAGTGAATACGTCTCAGAATGAATATTCTCCATCATAATTTGGAATCCATAGAAAAATTTAGCTTCTGTATATTGAACTTCAGAAACAAAATTTTCAGCAAGATTTTCATTTACAATACCGTCAGAAGCAGCAAAAAAGGCTAAGACATGCTTAACGAAATGTTTTTCACCTTCATTCAATTTTTCCCAATCGACCAAATCTTGAACAAGGTCGATTTCCTCCGCTGTCCAGAAGGATGCTTCTGCTTTTTTATAAAAATCCCAAATGTCATGATGCTGTAATGGGAATAACACAAACCGGTTTTTATTTTCTTCTAAGATCTTTTCCATTTCGTCCCTCGGTATAAAATCACATTGCTCAAAGAGCCTTTACTGTATTAAATTATGGTTCCAACTGCCAAAAAACGGCATATTTGGCGACAAAAAAAGTCACCACCTAAAATTAATCAGGTGTGACCAATAATAGTGTTGCTAAACACCAATTATATAAATTTATAATCAAAATACCTTAAATATTTTACAATATATAGACACAAAAAACCTAGCTTGATTTTTAAATTTTAAATATTTTTTCTATCTTTAATTGGCACATCTAAACAAAATATTTTTTCCTTCCCCCAGTCTTTTGATTCATCTAAAATAGTACCTGTATTGTCTACTATTTGAGTGTGGCCTTGAAAATACAAACCTGGGAATAACCAACCACAACAATAAGGTCTTATAATAGAAATATTATTTTCTTTCGATCTATATAATTGTGGGCACTCTTTTTCTTTATCAAAAGGATAATTTGGGAAAGGTCTCCAACCGCCAGATGGCGCAACTAAAAATTGGGCACCTTTTTCACACATTTCTTTAATAAATTTTGCATCATCCAAATCATAACAAATAGTGACTCCAATATCAAAATTTTTAGTCTTGATAGGATCTGATGATTTACCAGCTTTTACACCCCATGATATTTCAACTGGCACTAATTTATATTTAAAATATTCTCCACTTAATTTGCCGTCATCATCATAAACATAACAAACATTATATATACCATTTATTCTTCGTTCATATACTGAGCCTGATATAATTACAACTTTGTTTAGCTTTGCAACTTTTGAAAATGTTCTTTTAATTATTGAAGAAATTTTTGCTTGAGAAAGCCATTCGCCCATTCTATTAAGTTTAATTTTTAAAAAAAACCAATCGACAAAACGTTCTAATAAATTCTTAAAAATTTTGGTTTCAAAATTATTATCATTATTCATATGGATTTGTTTGAAACGATATGACTCTGTCACCCAGGCCAAACAAAATCCCAAATCTTCAGGGAAAACTATAATCTCTGCGCCCTGTGATTTTGCACGTTTAGTTAAATTCGAGATCAATTCATAAAATTGTTTTTCGCACCAACATTGCACCATATTCATTTGTATGGCAGCTATTTTGATTTTTTTCATTTTTTGACCTAAATGTAAGATATAGTTGGATTTCTTCTTGGCACTGGTGAATTTCCGTAAGTTTGAACAGCACCTACGTCTAATTTTTGTGGCAGTGTTGTTTCAGTAAAATATTGGGGTCTTGCAGTTCCAATTAATCCATAGCCTGCAGAAATAGCAGAGTTTAATCTGAAATCTTTTGTACTTGAATTTGCAAATGGATTCGCGGTAACAGAATAAAATCTTGTGCCTGATCCAAGTGTGTTATCATTTGTTACATTACCTGGCGTATTATTATAAAATGCATTACTATCGATTCTCTGCATACCTATAGATCCTGGAGATGATGGGCTTATCACAACAGCATAATCTCCACAAGTAGAAAAAATGTTATTATTTATAAATGCATGGCCTTCACCATAAACATATAATGCATTGCGCTGCATATCATGGAAAGTACAATAATGGATGTGGCAGGTAGATGCATCATCAACTCTAATACCAATACCTTTAGTTCCCGTTGCGCCGTTAATATTATTGAAAACACAAAACTGAGCTGATAAAGGCACTCCAATTGTTCGAATACCACAACCAGTAATATTGTCAAAAAAACTATGTGAAATGTCTAATGAAACTCCATTATTGAGCAATATTCCAGATGCAGAAGAATTAGCATCTGAAATATCCCCAATGTGAATATTATCAATCACTGACACGCAATTACTACTTCCATCTATTACAATTGCATTATTCAAGGAACTATGCAAATAACAATTTGACATATAAATATTGTAGTCACCTACTGAAATAATTTTTTCTGCTACATTAGAGCCATCAAATTCCAAACTCGTAATTTCTAAATGATCTCTGGTTACGACAATCATACCAGAATTAGCAAACTGAAATTGAACAGGGCTTGCCGATGGGTCTAATTTTATCAATGGTCTAATATCAGAAAAATCGTCATGAATGGTACTGTATCCATGTAAATGACAATGACTTAATGTCAATGGTGAGTCAATAATATATGTACTATCTTTGATATTTAAGTTGCTGAAATAAGTTTGCAGGTTTATAAATTCTATTGCTCTTACTATGGAAGTTTCTGCCCCGCCTAAATACCCTAACCCTCCGATCGAAGGAATGCTTGATAATATTTCTGAGTCAGGTTTATAAATTAAACCATCCCCGCTATTGATATTAATTATTTCATATCTTAGATTCGCGTTATTCTCTATCAAAGTTGTCAAATTTCCGGCAGTCCACCAATCTGTAGAATTCCATGATGCATCTATTGCCACTGCAACACCATCATTTACACTTGTCCATGTAGACGTGCCAGAATTATATAAATAATAATGTTGATTATCTATGCCAAATTCACCTGATTTTCTTCCCACTCGAATATAGTCTGTTAAACTTGGTGTATTGTCAAGATAAATTACAATCCAATACCTCCCAGGAGCACAAGAGACATTAACATTAATATCAACCCAGGTTTTTGTTGAAGTCAAAGTTGATGCATTGATGCCACCAAAACCTAAAACAGTATTAGATGGCACTCCTGAATTATCTGTGCGCAATTCTAAAAATAAATCACCTGATGGCGAACCCTCTGCCCACATTACTGCAGAAATTCTTCTAACTACTTTAGTCGATGAAGTTATATCAAACCATGCTGCAACTGGATCGTTTGTAGTTTTACAAACTTCAATGGCAGGGGATGAGTCTATGGATGTTGCATTTGCACTTCTAAAACCAATGTGATTATTTTCAATTAAAATAAAATTACCAATGTCATCTGATATAAAAGGCCTGTCTGTGCTTGATAATTTGTAAATATTACCATAACTTGGCAAGCTTGATATAGATGAACCTGCAGTGTAATATGAATTTACAAAAAATTGCTCAGTTATAGCTATATAATTTTCTGCACCACCATTAAAAAGTTGCACATAAGCAATAGATGATGCTGTAGTTCTTAATGTAATTTGATAATGCGTAAAAGGATGTATGGCATCAAGAGGTGCAGCAATGTCCAATCTGTCATTGTTTGAAACCGTAACAGTATCTTCGGTAAGCTGGCTTATTGCCTCAATTTGTCCTAACTCATCAATAGATATAAATCTAATTCCGACATAAAATGTATTAGCTGTAAAAGACCCAAGCCCTGAAGCCAGAGAAAAGTTAGGCAAATCAGGTGCATTATAATAATTAATTGCTAAATCATCATATGAAAATACTTGATAATCATTACCATATGAATAATTGACTCCTGCATTTGGGTTATTACTGTTAAATCCTGATCCTGTCTGTGAAGACCCAGAAGGAATTATTTCAAAATCTAAATTTTTTCTAAGTGACATTTTTTATACTACTCTTCCCTATTAAAACTTTTATATTTTAATTCAGAAAGCCCTTTTTATAAATTTAGTGTAAAATCATATATAATATGATTGGATTACTGACATGGCACTAGTATTTTTAGATTCTTTCGATGACAGGTATTTTGCAACAGGAGCATCATATGCTAGTTATCATACAAAATGGACAACAGTTACTGAAGATTCAGGAGGTGGGTACCTTCTTGAACAAGTAACTGGGCGAACTGGCAAAGCTTGTAAACTTGGCGGGACATCATCTCTTAAAAAAAATATTTCCAATCAACCAATATCAATTACTTGGGGTATGGCCATCAAAGTAACCTCTGCTCCTGTATCTGAAACTGAAATAATTTCTATTGAAGTTACATACAATGAAACTGAAACAGATTACTATTATTATAAATTAACCCAAACACTTGATTTAAAGCTTTACAGAAATGGAGATTATTTAGGTACTTCAGAGCCTGACAATCCCTTAGTAATCAACGAGTTTGCTTATGTTGAATCTATTTTTTCTGTATCTGGAACTCCAAGTCTAACTCTTCAAAAAAATGGCACTAACTGGGTTGATAATGCGGCTGCAAGCATTCAAGCTTCTGGAGTATCTTACGCAGAAGTATGGGTTAATTCAATAACATTCAAAGGAGGAATTACCATTGATGATCTATATTTATCTGATTCAGGATCTTATATTGGACAAATCAAAATAGATGCTTTAGTGCCGACAAGCAATGGAACAGCTGATACAAACGCATGGCAAAGTATAAGTTATACTGATGTAGATGAGTGCTTTCAATTAAATCATGATGCAAATTCTACTTATGATGAAAGCAATACTGCATCCCCAAGCAGAGTTTCTTATAATTTTGATGATCAGTCAGATAAAACAATTTATGGTGTACAAACAATTTGCTGGGTTGCTGGATTTTGGAATAGTATTGGATTTGCAACAAACGTTGATATTACTGCCATAACAAGAGTTGCAAGCACTTATTATGAATCAAATACTATTAGTGCGTCTTCAAGTTCAAGTCCAAGTTATTCTATTTTGATTGGTCTATGGGCAAATAATCCAAATACATCAACGTCATGGACAACTACGACTTTTAATGGAGCAGAATTTGGCGTGAAGGCACTGCCTTCTAGTAATAATATTGGAAGATTAACAGCTATTACTTTAGAACTTGCTTATATATCTACAACTCCTGCACAAACTTCACGAATATTTATTATTTCTTGATTATCTATAGAACACAGTCAAATGAAACTCATCTACAGTACCAGATTTTGCAGTTATTTCAACCCAAATAAAACTATCAGCAGCTGGCGTTGAATTATTAAAAGACGTTACGGTTGTTCCTGTCGTTGTACTTGTAACTGTACTTCCTCCTGTAACTACCTCTGTTCCAGTTGTTCTATCAGTTCCATACTTGACAGTATATGTTATTGAAGGAACTGAACTTCCTCTCAATACTGCTTTTAAACTTGTAATTGTTAAAGCTATATTAGTAAAAAATAAAGTTATTTTATCAGTATTTGTTGGTGAAAGTATACTTACTGATTTTGACAAAGGACTTGACCAACTCATGGTATATGTGGTACCACTTACATTTGTAATTTGAAGGTATTGATTCAAAACAGGAGCAGTCAACGGCAAAATATAATTGAAATCGGTTGTCTGAGAGTTGTTTGCTTTGAAATAGGATTTTCCTGATCCTCCCTTCAAGCCAAGACCGTTAGTTGAATCAAGCAAAATTGTAGAAGCGGCAGTAGTAAGATTATTTGCAAAATACGAATTGCCTGTCACACCAAGTCCGCTGGTGCCTCTTATTTCACCCTCAACATGTATTGAATTTTTAAAATTAGCAGTTCCAGTAACACCTAGTCCGCCTGATCTTATTGCAATTGCGTCTGAGCTGATTGAGCCAGTTACTCCTAAGCCTCCATTAAGTATTATTATTCCACCAGTAACCCCTAAGCCAGTTGAAGTAATTGATATTCTATCAGCCGCAATACTACCAGTTACGCCCAGACCGCCACTTCTAACTACAATAGCATCAGTGCTGATTGAACCTGTAACACCTACACCACCTGAAGTTACAATTATTCCACCAGTAACACCTAAACCTGTTGAAACAATTGAGATTCTATCAGCCCTTAAAGAACCTGTTACGCCCAGGCCGCCACTTCTTACAGAAATGGAATCAGTACTAATTGAACCTGTAACACCTAAGCCGCCTGAAGTTACAATTATTCCACCAGTAACTCCAAGACCGGTTGAAGTTATTGATATTCTGTCAGAAGAAATACTTCCTGTAACGCCCAAGCCACCATTAGAAATAACAATTCCGCCAGTGACGCCTAAGCCAGTCGAGGTAATTGAAATTCTGTCAGCAGCAATGCTTCCTGTTACCCCCAGGCCTGCAGATCTGACTATTATTGAATCACTGCTTATTGAACCAGTAACACCCAAGCCACCCTGTGTGACAATTATTCCACCAGTAACTCCAAGGCCAGTTGAAGTAATTGAAATTCTGTCAGAAGAAATACTTCCTGTTACTCCCAAGCCACCATTAGAAATAACAATTCCACCAGTAACACCGAGTCCTGTTGAAGTAATTGATATTCTATCAGCTGAGATACTACCAGTAACGCCTAATCCACTACTTCTTACAATTAAAGAATCTGTACTTATTGAACCAGTAACACCCAAGCCACCCTGCGTGACAATTATTCCACCAGTAACTCCAAGGCCAGTTAAAGTAATTGAAATTCTGTCTGCACTTATTGAACCGGTAACACCTAAACCACCATTTCTAATAGACACAGCATCGGCACTTATTGATCCAGTAACACCTAGCCCGCCTTGGGTTATAATAATTCCACCAGTAACACCAAGACCTGTTGATGTTACTGAAATTCTATCAGCGGCAATACTACCTGTTACACCTAAGCCGCCAGTTAAAATAATAATTCCGCCTGTTACTCCAAGTCCTGTTGAAGTTATTGATATTCTATCAGCTGAGATACTACCAGTGACGCCTAGGCCACTGCTTCTAACTACAATAGAATCTGCACTTATTGAACCAGTAACGCCTAAACCACCTGAAGTTACAATTATTCCACCTGTTACTCCAAGTCCAGTTGAAGTTATTGATATTCTATCAGCAGCAATACTTCCTGTCACTCCCAGCCCACTTGATCTAACAACAAGTGCATCAGTACTAATTGAACCTGTAACTCCAAGACCGCCTTGAGTAACAATTATTCCACCTGTTACTCCAAGCCCTGTTGAAGTTATTGATATTCTATCAGCTGAGATACTACCAGTGACGCCCAATCCACCTATTGTAACAATTATTCCACCGGTAACACCGAGTCCTGTTGAAGTTATTGATATTCTATCGGCAGCAATACTTCCTGTTACACCGAGACCAGAACTTCTGACTATAATATTATCAGAGCTTATACTTCCTGTTACCCCAAGCCCTCCAGTAGAAACAATTATTCCACCAGTAACTCCAAGTCCTGTTGAAGTTATTGATATTCTATCAACTCTCAAAGATCCTGTTACACCTAATCCACCACTTCTTACAGAAATTGAATCAGCACTAATTGAACCTGTTACTCCTAGGCCGCCTTGAGTAACAATTATTCCACCTGTGACACCAAGACCAGTCGAGGTAATTGATATTCTATCAGCTGAGATACTACCAGTAACTCCTAAACCACTACTCCTTACAATTAAAGAATCTGCACTTATTGAACCAGTAACGCCTAAACCACCTGAAGTTACAATTATTCCACCTGTTACTCCAAGTCCTGTTGAAGTAATTGATATTCTATCAGCTGAGATACTTCCTGTAACACCAAAACCAGCATTAACAGACATCTGGTCTGAATTGATAGAACCTGTTACCCCAAGCCCTCCTTGGGTTACAATTATTCCACCTGTTACTCCCAGACCACCAGACTGTATAATTAGTCCACTGCCTGGTCCGTGGAAAAGCAAAGAATCTGTGTCATCGACAACAGTGCTATCACTTATATAATAAGCCAACCGATTAGTCAATCCACTATTTACTGTTCCACTGCCAGTGGATTGTGGCCCCCAAGTAACAACTCCAGCGCCATTAGTAGTAAGTACATAATTATTTGATCCATCTACAGTTGGCAAAGTATAACTTCCGATGGTAACAGCGCTTCTGAAAATGGAAAGACCTGTTACCCCAAGACCTCCAAACACAGCCAATGAATCTGTGCTAATTGAACCTGTAACACCTAGTCCACCAGTTGATACTACTATTCCACCTGTTACCCCAAGTCCAGTTGAAGAAATACTTATTCTATCAGTTGAAATACTTCCTGTAACACCTAATCCACTAGTCACAGAAACTTTATCCACAGCAATACTGCCAGTAACTCCAAGACCACCAGATCTTACAACCATCGCATCAGTGCTTATTGAACCAGTTACACCCAGCCCCCCAGATGATATTATTGCTCCACCAGTGACACCTAAGCCAGTTGAAGTAATTGATATTCTGTCTGCAGCAATGCTGCCAGTAACACCCAAGCCTGCAGATCTGACAATAATTGAATCAGTGCTTATTGAACCAGTAACCCCTAGACCACCAGTTGAGACAATAATTCCACCAGTAACACCCAAACCTGTTGAAACTATTGTTATCCTGTCAGCTCTTATTGACCCTGTAACTCCAAGACCACCAGATCTTACAACCATCGCATCAACGCTTATTGATCCAGTTACACCAAGGCCGCCTGAAGTTACAATAATTCCACCAGTTACACCTAAACCTGTTGAAGTAATCGATATTCTATCAGCTGAAATACTACCTGTAACACCAAGCCCACCTGAAGTTACAACAATCCCGCCAGTAACACCCAACCCAGTTGAAGTAATTGATATTCTATCAGCAGCAATGCTGCCAGTTACTCCTAATCCGCCATTTCTAACCACAATAGAATCAGTACTTATTGAACCAGTAACACCAAGTCCTCCTTGAGTGACAATAATTCCACCAGTAACACCCAATCCAGTTGAAGTAACACTTACTCTGTCGGCTGAAATACTACCTGTAACACCTAACCCAGAAGTTCTAACAATAATTGCGTCCGAACTAATGGACCCTGTTATACCCAAGCCACCTTGAGATACAATTATTCCACCAGTGACTCCAAGACCACCATTTTGAATAATTATATTATTTTTGAATAAAGAATTCCCAGTAACCCCAAAACCACCAGATATGGAAAAATCATTTGTTACATTTTTATTACCACCAAAACTTTGAGTAGTTGTATTAACTAAACCTGCGATTATAGGTGTCGCCTCAGGTATCAATTCTGCAGTGATAGACCATGAAACGCCATCATATATCCAAGTTTTGCCATTTTGTGTATGAGTTGTGCCATTAATTGCACCTGGTGGAAAATCAATATCTGCCATTTATTTTATAATCCATATCTTGATTTATTACTGTTGTAATTCCTTGCTACTTCTGAGGCAGTTAAACCTCTATTATAAACCTGGAAGCTACCAACCCTCATGTTGCAATAAGTTCCATCACCCATATTTGTGCCATCAGCTGCCCCCAAAGCATAAAATAAATTATACCCGTTATTGTAAGGAGCGACTCTTGTAAGAGAAACAGTGCCGACTGATACACCATTGATATATGCAGTTAGAGTTGTGCCTGAATAAGTCCAGCCTAAATAGTACCAATTATTGAAAGATTTTGCAGTGCTTGAAACTTTAGAAGCTAAAGAATTGTGCCAAACACTGAAACAAATTACTCCAGTACTCAATATTTCAATATTTGAATCATGCCAGGCAGAAGCCAAAGATGAAATTCCTAATTCACTGATAATTACCCCTTGCTCCAAAGGATAACACCAAATGAAAATTGAAGTTGCAGTTGATTTATTTGGAGATGTTCCGCTAAATTGGCCCGTCAAAGCTGTTGAAGTTAAGATATATTGATTAGTTCCATTCAAAGTAACGTAACCACCGTTGTTACTTGAATAAGTTGGTGAATTACCTAAAGAAGCATTGCTATTGCCAATTTCATCGGTCCAAGTTGAGCCTGATGAAGGTGCAGTTTTAAGATGACAAATCAAACCTGATGTTACTAGTATATCACTAGAAAATACACGCTGCAAAGGTTTATGTTGACTAGAAAATAAATTAATTGGCATAATAATTATCCATATGTAGAATATTGGCCCAATACTGTCCATGAAGAATCGACCCTTATTAAACTAAACCCTACAACATCAATTTTGTTTGAAGCTCCAGACGGCAATGAATTATTAACCCATTTGATAGTTTGAGAGCTGCCATCAATCTCTATTGCATTGACCATATATGCTGTCGCGCCTTGCGCTAAAACTATTGTGACTCCGATCGCTCTGCCTGGAGTTGTTGGTACATTTGTAATATTTGCGGTGAAATTATTTGAAATTGAACTATGATAAAATATTGAACCAGTGGATAAATCATGTATTACTGTTCCAGTTGCAGAAGATTTAGCATTTAATTGCTCGGAAGTATATGTTAAAGTAGTTAGACCGGATATGCCAAGGCCAGATCCAGCACTTATACTTCCACTTACACCTATTCCCCCATTGATAATTAATGATCCATTAGTAGACGATGTTGAATTGGTATTGTCATTAATATTTAAAATTTGATTCGATATTGCGGTATATGCGTCAACCCCTGAAGTATCAACCCAATAAGAATCATAATATATTTTAAGATTGCCATTGGTAGAGTCCCACCAAAAATCACCTGATGACGCTCCCGTTGGAGCTGAACTTGAAATCGCAATATTTGAAATTTGTTTTCTCACATTAGATGGAGTAAAATGCAAATATGTACCATCGAATTCTAAAGCTCCAGTTTCTGGTATAGTCAAATTTGAGCCACTTGTAAAATATAATGGGGCACCCCCTGCAGATGATAAGCCAGGACTAAAAATAGCTGGGCCAGTAATTCCTATTCCGCCTGATCTAATAACAATTCTTTCAGAAGAAATTTGTCCTGTTACACCCAATCCGCCTGAACGTATTTCGACATTATTATTAAATACAGATTGTCCTGTAATTCCTATGCCACCATTAGAAACAATTATTCCACCTGTTACTCCAAGTCCAGTTGAAGTTATTGATATTCTATCAGCTGAGATACTACCAGTAACACCCAGGCCACCAGTTCTAACCATAATCGAATCTGTACTTATAGAACCTGTAACACCAAGGCCACCTGAAGTTATTACAATTCCACCAGTAACCCCAAGTCCAGTTGAAGTTATTGATATTCTATCAGCTGAGATACTGCCAGTAACTCCTAGGCCGCCAGTTCTAACTGCTATTCTGTCAGCACTAATTGATCCTGTTACACCCAATCCGCCTGTTGATACAATAATACCACCTGTGACACCAAGTCCAGTTGAGGTAATTGAAATTCTGTCAGCGGCTAAACTTCCTGTAACTCCTAAACCGCCACTTCTGACCACTATTGAATCAGAGCTAATGCTTCCTGTGACGCCTAGCCC
>JACCDG010927815.1_pt1 | contig 14453 bp, 9 predicted proteins | sample 7442471 | NCBI WGS metagenome assembly JACCDG01 (sample SAMN15323444, study PRJNA562643) | freshwater metagenome | isolation source: river surface water | place: USA:Blue River Watershed | collected 2017-08-17
TGACATTGTTAACCTTCCTTGATTCGGCTCTGTCTGAGGGCAACGAAAAGAACATCCCCTCCAAAAGACTTGGACCTCTCTCAATAGTATGCAAGTCTTCGGTCGATGCCAACTATATGACACCGAGATGTCTTCAGAGGGTGTGCCATGATCAGCGAACCGACTGATTTTCTCGTTATTGGCTCAGGTTTGTCTGGGCTGGCCGTTGCTTTAAAGCTGGCAGGCAGCGGCTCGGTACTGATTGTTTCTAAAACCTCTGTTGTGGCTTCGAATTCGGCCATGGCTCAAGGAGGGATTGCCGCGGCAGTATCTGTGGATGATAGCTTCGAGGAGCATTTGGCGGACACACTGACGGCCGGGGCGGGCTTGTGTTCTGTGGATGTGGTTGAGCAGGCCGTAAGTATGGGGCCAGAGCGCATTCAAGATTTACTCGATTGGGGTGTGGAATTTGATCGGGACGGACTTGCATTTGATTTGGCCCGCGAAGGTGGACACAAGAAGCGCAGAATTCTTCATGTCGCGGATCAAACTGGAGCCGCCATTCACCAAACCCTGTTGAGGCGTGCTCAAGAACACCCACGTATTTCTTTTTTAGAAAATCATTTGGTAATGGATTTGATCACCAGTCGCCATGTGCATCCGGTTTCCCTCGGAGGTCCGAGTGTTTATGGTGCCTATGTTTTGAATTTAGTCGATCAAAAGCCCTTAGCCATCGTGGCTCAGCAGACGATATTGGCCACTGGTGGCGCGGGCCGTATTTACCTTTACACATCAAACTGGAGCGGAGCAACGGGTGACGGCATAGCCATGGCCTATAGGGCAGGCGCGCGGGTGGCCAATATGGAGTTTATGCAGTTTCATCCGACCTGTTTGTACCATCCACAAGAACGGCATTTTCTTTTGACAGAGGCATTGCGAGGTGAGGGCGGAGTATTGGAAGATGCTAAGGGTAACAGATTCATGGATCGCTACCACCCCCAGGGCAGTTTAGCTCCCCGAGACATTGTCGCTCGGGGAATTGATTCCGAGATGAAAAGATCTGGCAGCCATTGTGTGTATTTAAACATATCTAGTAAGTCTGAGAATTATTTAAAATCGCGCTTTCCCTTTGTCTATACCCGCTGTTTAGAGCTTGGATTTGATATGTCTCGCCAACCCATTCCGGTGGTGCCTGCGGCTCATTACTTGTGTGGTGGGGTGCTCACTTCAATCAGTGGCCAGACGGATTTGCAGCGGCTTTGGGTGTTGGGCGAAGCAGCTTGCACTGGACTTCACGGCGCCAATCGGTTGGCTTCCAATTCGTTGCTTGAGTGTTTGGTGACAGCTCATTGTTGTTCCGAGGAGATTAAGCGTTCCCCCGCCCAGGTACTTTCACACCAGATCCCAGATCTTGATATTCCTGGATTTCAAAATCCCGACGAACTCAATGTGATCCATCATTTGTGGGATGAAATCCGCCGCACGATGTGGAACTACGTTGGTGTGGTTCGATCGACACGACGTTTGTCGCGGGCGGCTCACAGGTTGGATGTAATTCAACAGGAGTTCGAGGATTACTATCTCGCTGCCACCTATCACCCCACGGTGCTGGAGTTACGCAGCCTTTTGCAAGTTTCACAACTCACAGTTCAATGTGCCATGGCTCGCAAAGAATCTCGCGGCATACACTATAGCCTGGATTTTCCCGACACCTTGGCTACGGCCGCCAACACAATAATTTGAATGATACCAATTCCTATGTGTTCGTAGAACGAGGCATTGAGAACTCATAGGAATTGGTGTGACTCATTAACAGGCTGATGAATTTTTTGATCAGCCTGTTAGTTTGCCGAGCCACCATCGGTAAAACGAAACACAAATCCCAGGCCTATAAAAAGCGACGTGCCGGGGTTGATCGTAAAGCGCATCTCGCCGCGAAACCACACTAAGCCAGACAATGCTGCCATCACTCCTCCGCCGACATGTCCCCCGCCGAAAAGTTTGGTGGATTGGCCTGCGCCCTTATAGTAAGTTGCGTTACCGCCCACATAAGCGATCCCAACCAGAGTTTCCACGGGAATATCTAAACGAATGGAGGCGCTAAGATTTTTGTAAGAAGCTCCATAACCTTGTCCGGTCAGAAAGCTACTCTCAAGAAATCCGTTTGGGCTCATGCGGTAGCCAGTGTGTATGCCTCCTAAGCCCATGATTTCGGTGATTCCAGGGAACTGGTTAGGCAGTATATTGCCAATTTGAACACCTGTCTCCCAGGCCACATTGGCGCCCAGTAGATCTTGTTTCTCATCACTTGCAGCCTGCGCCACTGGAGCCCACGCCATTGGCGTCCATAGGATCACGTGCAAAAACCATCCAAGGATTGATTGAGTCAAATTGCTTTTCATTGAATCATGGTAGCGTGGGGTTGAGCACACATCAACGACCCATGATATTTATTGATCAGGAAAGGCAACTATGGCCAACGAGATAACACGGTTTGAAACTTCATTTACGAGTTTTGATAAGACGGACTTATTTGTCCAGGGCTGGTCCGCGCCGGAACCAGTGGCGACGATTCTTGTCACCCACGGTGTCTGTGAGCATTCCGAGTGCTATCACACCTTTGCTCTGGCGATGAACCGCCATAAGATCAGCGTTGTCGCTTGGGATCTCCGCGGCCATGGACGATCTCCGGGTAAGCGCGGGTACATCAACGATTTTATGGATTTCGCGCGCGACTTGGATGGGCTTCGCTCAATGCTGTGTCGAGATGCAGATGTCGCCAAACCCCTGTATCTTTTTGGACACTCGATGGGCGGTTTGATTTCGCTGCGTATGCTCCAAGAATTTGGTCAACAGGGAGTAGCTGGTGTGCTTCTCAGTTCTCCGGCACTCGGGGTGGCGTTGGAGATTCCGCGATGGAAGGAATTATTAGCTGAAACTTCAAATCGCTTTTTTCCGAAACTGACTTTGCCCACCGGGATTCGCTATGAAACTCTCACCAAAGATGAACAGGTTTTAAGAACAATTGAAACTGATCCATTGCGCCACGACAAGGCGAGTAGCGGGATTTACTTGGGCATGAAGAAGAACTTCCAGTTGGCAATGTCAAAGGCCAATGAGTTGCACATTCCTTTGTTGATGCTTTTAGCAGGAAGAGATCAGCTGGTTTCTGTTTCTCAAGCTGAGGAGTTTTTTGCTAGATTGCCCGCTGGCACCTACAAAGAATTAAAAACTTTTCCAGATAGCTTCCACGAAATCTTCAACGATTTGGATCGAGAAAGTGCTTATGAGATTCTTAGAATTTTTCTCAAGACAGCTCGTGCCAAAGATGAATCAAAAATAGAGGGCGCGGTATGAATTTTCTGGCAAGGGTAGATAGATTTAAAGTGTGGATTTATTTGACCGCCGTGGTGGTGTTGGGCTCGTGTGCACAGAAACCTGTGGTTTATAACAATACTGTCGCTCCCATGGATGAGAGTCAGTACACCGATTTGGTCGCGCAATTTACGCGAGCAACTCAAAACTACGATGGTTTTCATCAAACCTTTGCGGTGCATTTGACCTGGCTGAATTCGCAGGTGACTGACGTCCTCACTCGGAGGCGGGCCCACTATCTGGGATGGGATCAGCAAAAACTGCGTCAAGACCGAGACTTCAAAATTAACGAACAGAACACTTACGCCAATGCTTTCTTAGCGTTTTTCTCACCTGAGAATCAGCACGATGATTTAAATAAAGCCAATTCCATTTGGAAAATCTACTTGGAATCCGGAGGAAAGCGGATTGAAGGAAAAATCAAGCGATCATCAATGAAATTTGTAGAATCAAAAAATCTCTTTCCCCATTTTGATCGCTTTAAGACGGGGTACGATATTTCTTTTCCCATTCCAATGTCTGTTGTGGAGAAATCTCCAGCCAAAATAATTCTTACAAGTTCTCTAGGTTCGGCCATTTTTGATTTTCCAGCACTTCCCTGAGATTTGTGGACTCAATATCCAGACTGCACAAATGCGCGCGTTGCACCTGGGGATAAATAGCAGCAAGATACACGCGGTTCGCTGCGAGTGCCTTTGGCGGATAGCCAAATTCTTTAAGAGCCAGGGCGTATAAGGTCAACTGCTGCATGGCTTTAGTAAAATCGCGGTCTGGTCCTGTTTTGTAGTCAATCACCCAAAGTTTAGCGCCGAGAGTTTGATCGTTTTCAATTCCCCACAAATCAATTTGACCGACGAATCTCTGCTGACCTGCTTGAAGGCAAAATCCCCATTCGCAATTTCCATATCGCAAAAGTTCTTTCATGGGGGGGCGAGTGAGGTGATATAGATATTGATTGGCGGCCTGCAAATCATCAGGAAGATTTTTTGCAAAATCCTCAAATGCACGCCCCGTCTTTAGCCAGCCACTGAGAGACTCAAAGGTGAAATGCCATAACTGCCCTCGAGCTTGCGCGGCCAAGACATTCAAGCCAAAAATTCCACTGGGCAAGAGCTGCGAAGCCGTTCTCTGTGAGCCTTGCATGACCTCATCAAGGTGCCGATAGGGCCGCCGAAGAGGTTTGTCGGTGTCGACTCCGGGGATTTGGTCGAGGGCATTTTTTTGCGTATTTTGCGAATCGGCACCTGCGGGTTCAGCAGCTGAGTTTTCCTGGGTGATCACTTTCACTGCGTAGTGTGAAGTTTGTAAAAATCCTGGGTTGCGAGCCATTTCAGGGAAATGTTCTGCCCAAGAGCCTTTGGCTGGATCGGTTTTCGAAAAAAAATGCACAGACTCTTTGGCTCGCGTAGTGGCTACATAGAGAAGGCGTTCATTTTCTTCTTGAACACGCATCAGCTCCGCTTGCTCTTGCTCCCGATCCATAGGCAGGGCGAGTCGTTCTTCAGTCTCACGAAGACGCAGGCGAAATCCATAGGACAAATATTTTTTGTGTACTACCATGGGCGAGTCGTTGCGGCCCCTGAGGGATTCGCCACAGTAAGGGATGAGCACATGATCAAATTGCAAGCCCTTTGAGGCGTGAACGCTCATCACCTGCACCATGGGGGCGTTGCTCAAAGACACAGACTCACTGTCTTCTTCGCTGCCAACGGCAGAGAATTTCTCCCACAGGTTTAGCCAATGATGGATTTCAAAAGCCGGCTCTGATTCATTCATTTCCAAATCGGTCAAAAACCGCCACAGATTGGCTTCCCTCTGGCCCGTGGGATCCATGGCTTTTGACATCGAAAAAACCCGCGAGGATTTCAATGCTGTCGCTAACACTTGGCTAAAAGGCTCGGTGCGCAGCTTCTCTCGCCAACTCTTGAGGCAATTTAGCTGCAGCTGCAGTTCGGGAGAGACTTGGGATTCAAACTCATGCAATTCCGATTTATCAGCCGTGTGCAATAGCTCTCTATATTTCACTAACTCCTTGTCACTCACTTTAAAATACGGTGAGCGCAAGACTTGCAGTAAGGCTTCAGAGTCATCTGGCTCCAAAAGGCAACGACAAAGACTCAAAGCATCTTGTATTTCGGGTTTTCGAAAAAACCCTCGCGCGAGGGACAAACGGTGAGGAACTTTTGCCGCTCGCAGCGCGGATTGAACTTCTTGAATTTGACTGAGTTTGCGACACAGAACACAAATTTTTGAGGCCGCCACGCCCTCGTCGAGCAACAACTGAATCCTCTTTACAACGATTTCTGCCTCCACAGCTTTTGCGGCGACAACACCCGTTGCGGTATCGTCGACAGCGTTCGAAATCCACACAAATTGTGCGACGATCGTTTGCGGTTCAGAGCAGGGACCTTTGGCTCGCATTCTTTGGAACTGCTGGCTCACCGACATTGCAGAAAAAAAGTCGTTCATAAACATCAAGAGTTCGGGCCGGGAACGATAGTTTAGACTCAAAGAGCGCACCGCAACTTTAGGTCTAGCTTCTAGACCGTCAGGAGGCTGGGGCGGTGGCGACTCAAACTCATGATTTTCCATCAGGGCGGCATTGTCCCGTTGCGCTGCATTTATCTTCCCAAGAAAAATATCAGAACGGGCACCACGAAAGAGGTAAATACTCTGTTGCGGATCGCCAACCAAAAAATATTTAGAAGAGCCCATTAAATACTCTAGGAGTTCCACTTGCGTGGGCGATGTGTCTTGATATTCGTCGATCAACCAGCAATGCCACCGATCTGCAAATGCGGTTGCTGATTCGGGCTTCTCGCGCACCCATCGTAGGGTCAGGTTCTCCAAGTCAACCATCTCAAATTTGCAATTCTCTCGTTTCCAGCGCAGCCAATCTTGAGAAAACTCCAATGCGACTTTTTGAAAAACAGCGATACGTTCGAGCCAAATGTCATAGTCTGGATTCCAACACAGCGCTTGAAGTTCCGCTTTGGTTCGGGTGTGCAAGTCTTTGAGTTGCTCCTCTAGATTTTCGCAGATGCCCTTTGGCTTGTTGGGTTTCCGCGGCCATCTATCCATAAAAACTGCCAATTCGTTCAGGGCCGCGAAAATTTCGGTGGCCGACAGATTGGGCCCTGAATCAGCACAGTCCTTTTTGTACCCGGTCATTGGCAAACGTCCGAGGTTGAGGGAAATTTCCCTGAAATGCTCAAGGTACTTCGCAGGTAAGCTTTCTGTGTTTAGGTGAAGCCATTCCCTTTGAAATCCTTGGATAGCCCTTGTGAGTCTTGAGCTGAGGTGGTCGAGAAGGTGGAGCTTGGAGTGGGGCTGAATGTCTGGAGCCAACAACCATTGTTCGTAAAACTCCCGCAACCGGAGGTGCCACTCTTGGTAACTTTGTAAGGCCGTCATTTCTTCGGCTGATAGATTCTTTTTTAAGACTTCGAGAGCCAGTATTTTTGCCTGTACTCGTGCCTCAGGCTCGTTAAGAAGTTCAATTTGTTCGGGTAAATCAAAATCGGCACCAGATTCCCGAAGAAATCGGTGCAAGACTCCATGGATTGTCGAAATAAATAAGCACCCTTGCGCAGCCGTGAATCTTAGAAAATCTGGATCGCCTTTTTTCAAGGCCCTGCGAAGCAATCTTTCACGAAGTTCCTGAGTGGCTTTGCGAGTGAAAGTGCACACCACAAAGCGAGGAAGTTTTTTTTGACGAGCAAAGTGCTCATCAAAGAGTCGCTCGACCGTAACAGTCAGTTCAGTGGTCTTTCCCGCCCCAGCTCCGGCGTGGACAATCTCATGCTGTGAGGTGCTCATTGGCTTTAGTTCAGATGTGGGGCTCGGCACAGCGGTCTCCATCGACAGGTTTCACAGTAACTCAAATCAGCTGGACGGGGGGTGAAATCACCTTTCATCAATTGCTCAACTTCTTTGCCAACACTTTCTAAGATCTCCTCAAAAAGCTGCCGCTTTTCTGCGGGAGAAATTCGCAAACTCCGTGAGACTGAGGCCTGAGCTCCATCGAGCGTCGTTGGTGCAGAGCCTCTAGCGGATTCAAGAGCGAAGCCCTTGCCGCGAGAAAAATCTTTGAGATCGAAATAGACTGCGGAAACCACTTGGCCCTGAATGCCATTCACCCAACCCTTTTCGATAAATGCAGAGTAAAGTGCCAATTGGTACTCTTTATTTTGCAGCCATTGGGCATGACTGCCATAGGAGTGCGTGGAGAGCTTGTAGTCCATCACCAAGAGGCCGTCGCTATCATCCACACCATCGATTCGATCGATCACCCCTTGAAAAGGGATGCCATTGCCCTCGTTATTAAAAGTCAAACTCTGAGGATCAAAATGCACTTTGAACGGCACTTCAACTCCCAAAGTGTGCACCAAAGGGTGAGCTTGCCGAAATTTGCTTTCGTAGCTGTGCCAACTCCGCAACCATTTCTCGAGACGGTACACGTCTGTTCTCTGCAAAAAATCAGCGCGCTTTGGGATCTTGAGTTTCGTGAGTGTTTCGGCAATGATTTTTGGAATCTCGATGTCTGAGGCCAGATTGTGCTTCAGCATTTCTTCGAGAAGGTGATGGTGGATGCGTCCAGCTGTCAAACGATCCCAATCTAAATCCAAATCTGGTTCATCTTTGAGTTTTAACAGGCGTTGTGCATAAAAAATAAACGGACAACGATGAAATTGGCTTAGAGCTGAAACTGACAATCGCTTCGGTGTCCACGGACCTAGATTCACCTGGTGGGTTTCATCATTGGCTTGCGAAGCCCGTTGCATCGACATTGAGTGCTGTTCTTGATCAAATAGCAACTGTTTTTCAAAGGAAGGTTCTTGCAGATGATCAGAGGATTCGCCCAGTTCGGTGGCAGCCATCATCCAAAATAGGGAGGGAGTTAGGCCGTGGGCCTGATGATCAAGCTCGGCAAAATGCAATGAAATCTGCTGCAGGCCCTCGTGAGAATTCACCGTATCATTGAGATTCCATGCCAGGTGAAACTCCAAAGCTCTGGCGAGTGGGTCTTCAAAGAAAAATCCGAGGTCGGTTGCCAGTTGCTCTAGCTCTGTGCTGTTGAGGAAAGGTGGTTGCGAATCGATGTTTTCAGCGCACAGACCAAGAACAAAGAGGTACTTAGTTCGCGGACCAAGTTGCGTTCGCAAGGGTTGCAGCTGCAAGTTGCCTTCGTTTTGTTGTGTGTACGATGTGCGAGCCGCCAATTTTTGTAACCACTCTAACCACTCAACAGCGGTGAGATCAATTTCCGCTGGTGATTCACGAAGCAACTCCACAAGAAGTGTTTGTGTTAGCTCAAAATCCTCGCCCTGCAAAAGCAATGAAGTCCAGGCAATAAACTCTGAGACCGACCACCGCGTCTCTGGGCTTACAAGATAGGTGGGGTCTAAGAGCTGCTGGCTGAGATTTGAATCCCGAGAAATATCTTCTTTAAATAAACTTTTTTTAAAATTTTTGCGAAACTCATCAAAAGCTAATTCACTGCCTGCAGCCGACCGCTCCCATTTGAGATCCTCAAAACGTATTGGTAAGAGTCTAAGCTTGAGCCGCGCCAACCAACTTTGAACTTGAATTCGCGATTGTACTGCGAACTTCTTGCCAATTGACAAAGGGATGCCTTCGGCTTGAGCGAGATGAGAAAAGATTGGCAAGTATGAGTCTAGATTCCCCACCTGAACACAGATGCTTTCAGGGGCAACACCTGAATCCAAGAGTTCTCGCACCGAAGCCAGGGTGAACTTGATTTCATGGATGACGCTGAGAAATCTTCGCACTGCTGTGTGCGGGGGAAACCGCCAGGGCGTTAGTGCTGCGGAATCAGAGAGCTCTGAAGACGTGTGGCGAGAGGTCTTCTTCGAATTGATGTCTGGAGTGGCACCCAACCAAAAATAAGCTTTAGGCAGCTTAAAGAGAGCCGAGTGAGCGTTGAGGTCGGGTGTTAGAATTGTGACAGGATTGTTTAAAGATATTTCCTTGAGGACTTGCCCTTCAATCGAAGTCAATTGCGTGCCCAAGTCTACAACCAAATTGACTCTGAGAGCCCCTAGATCCTCGTGTTGGCTTAGCAGTGCAATAGCCCAGCTTTCTGGCAAATGACCGACAGATCCTAACCATTTATAAAATGCGAAACTGTGTTGTGCTATGTCGCCCCAGCGGGCCTTGGACTCGGGGTTAGCAGTAAACCATTCCGACAGTAGCTCAAGGCCCTGAGAATGAGCCATGAGGGGCAATAATCCTGAGGTGGCCTCGAGCAATGTCGACGGCGACGGCAATCTAACGCGGGAGTCGCATTGAGCTGTTGTTGCGATTTTATGTCGCCAGTGACTCGCATAGCCATACAGGCTCTCACCATGGATCCATTGCACTCCCGGTTCAATTTGTGAGTAGAGCTTGCGCCATAGGTGAGGGGCTCGCATCACAGCGGATTGCACCAATGTCTTGCGCCTTGCAAAGAGGGATTCAAAAATTTCGTTTACATTGAAAGAGTCGGCACAAATCCAGATGTTCGACTCTGGGTCGAAGTCAGAAAGATAGGCCAGGCGCTCCTGGGGCGACTTGATACGAAGGCAATGCAGACCTTGAGACGCTGCCGGCGCACTCATTGAGACTTCTAAAACGCTTTTTGCCAAGAGACGCTCCTGGAGCTGCTGTGGATTTTTGCGTTGCCTGCTGCCAATGATTTTTTTCCCTTAACAGTGGCAAACTGACCCAAACAGCAATGACTATCACACGAGATCTAGGTTTTTAACAAAGGTCTTGATTGATTAAGGTGGGACCTTGTGGCGAACTTGGAGGAGATGACATCGTTGGAGTTTTATCAAAATCTGATTCCGATCACCGCTTTCACAGATATCACCAAGGACTCTGGGTTTGTAGACGTTCCGCAGGACTGGGTAGTGATTCTGACCGATCTTCGAGGCTCTACCAAAGCGATTGAAGAGGGGCGCTACAAAGAAGTGAATTTGCTCGGTGCTGCTGGCATCGCCGTGATTAAGAACACTATCGGCACGCGGGACTTCCCTTTTGTTTTTGGCGGCGATGGTGCGACTTGCGTGTTGCCAAGCACCCAAGCCAATTTAGTGAAGTCACCGCTGCAACAATTGCAACGCCATGCTTTAGATAATTTCTCGTTGAGTCTTCGAGTGGGTGTGGTGCCGGTGTCGGCGGTTTTGGCCCACGGCGGCCGCATTCAAATTGGTCGCTATCAGTTGGCCCCTGGATCAACGATTGGGATTTTTCGCGGTGGAGGCTTGCAGATTGCTGAGGATCTCGTCAAGAAGGATTCGGCTGATAAGTATTTGCTGGTATCTCAGGACCCAGCGTCCATTTCCTCGGCACCGCCATTGAATGATTTGTCTTGTCGGTGGGCGCCAATTTTGAACCGCAATGGCACTGTCGTGGCGGTTATGATTCAGGCCAGAAATACTGAGAGTGCCTCAGAGATTTTTCGCCAGATCCTTGCGGAGATCTATCCCATTTTTGAAGCCGAAGAATTTTCCCCGGTCCACACAAAAGGTCTGCGTTTGGAGCGCTTTTGGCTCAATCTCAAGCGGGAACTCAATTTGCGCAGAGACCTCGGCTGGTGGCAGAAAATTATACAAGTTTTGTTTCCGGTCATCGCCGTGAATGTCATGCGACTGTCTCCCTGGCGATTTGGAAAATCAACGTTAGAGAGTTATTTAGATGAGAGCATGCGGGTGTCAGATTATAAGAAACTAGATGACACGCTTCGTATGGTTCTGGATTGCTCTGTTCAACAAGCCAACGAGTTTGAGGCCGTGCTTAGGAGTCACTTTGACCGTGGGGAAATTTTCTACGGAGTGAACCGGTCGGACTCCGCGCTGATGACCTGTATTGTCGAGGGGTTGAACCAAGGAGAGCATGTGCACTTTATTGACGGCGCTGATGGGGGGTATGCTCTAGCGGCTAAACAGATGAAGCAGCAAAGATCTAGGGTGACCGTTTAGGGGCTCCTAGCGCCGCTGTTTGAGTCGCCGTGCACTTGATCCGCTGCTTTGGGCAGAACTTCCTTTGCCTTTACCACCGGTGAAATTGAAAGCCGTGTCAAATGCCAGTTCAAACGTCATTTGGATGGCATATCGGCGGTCTTCGCGTTGACCTGGATATTCGCCCATCTCAACTCCGTAAGAAGCTGCATCGACGCGAATGACTCCGAGGTCTACACCTGCACCGAGGGTGTAGTAGCCTTGATGAAGTCCCGCCCGTAGGTCCACGAGGGGCAGTGAAATTTCTGCGCCTAAATGAATTTTTTTTGCCAATTGGATTTCTTGACGATTGAGATGCTTGAATTCCACTGAGGGCGAAATTGTAATAAACGGCAGGTTGACTGCGACGGCAGCTCCGAGGCTCATCTCTTGTTCTTGTATTGGCGGCGCTTTTATCCCCAAGCCTGGTGTGAAAGACGTTTGCCCGACATCTTTCCAAACCAAAGCCACAACGGCCGTGATTGGCCCTGGAAGGACAAAATTGAGGCCTGTATCGAGTCCGTATCCGGAACCTTCTCTTTCAATTTCTTGGAGAATTTGTTTTGTGTCCAAGTCGGCAATCAAGGAGGCGCCAATAGGAATGTTGGCACCCTTGCGCTTGACTCTGCGAGCGGCAAAACCCAAGTGGACCAAGGGAAAGACTGGAAACCCGGCACCGAGGACGTAGCCAAAATCGTTGACCACATTGGCATTGAGAGCGGGATACACCGGGTTCTCCACATCAACGCTGGCGTTTAGTGAATTGTAAATTGCTGCGGCAAAAAATGGAATTGCGATCCCAGTGCGTGCCGACGCGCCAAGGCTCACATTTTCGCCGTAGAGGTCTTGAACCGATTCTTTGAAATTATCATTGCTGGATAGCTTTTGAGCTTTTTGGACCGCATCGAGACCCCCAGCGTTGACGTGGGGATCCATAACGAGGAACTGAATATTTGAGTTTCGCGCGAGCCCAGCTGGGTTGAAAAACAGGGATTGAATATCAGACACCACAGCTGAGTAGGCACCTCCCATCCCTAGAGCACGGACATTAACCACTCTTTCAAATATTGGTTCGGAGTGGGCTTTTGAAGTAAATATTATAAATATGCATATAGTAAATAAATAAAATATAAGTTTGAATATTAGGCCTTGGAATGAAATTGAGCTTATGGGCATAGGCATGTGACAAAGTTTCCTGTGCACGATCCCAAGCCCAGGGCGGCATCCTCGGCGATGAAAGTGCGAATCCCTCTGAGTTGGGTGGCATCAAAGCTCGCGGGTGTGGTGTTGGTGCAGTCTCCCGAACCATCAGGAGAGTCTGTACAAAAATCATAAATCTCTGCGACCGAGTCGAGCAGCGTGGTGATATCGGTGAGTGCTTCTGAGCCAACTGTTGAGGCGCTAGAAACTGCAGTGAGACTTGAGAGAGTGTGCACCAGAGAAACACCCACCTGTCGGGCATCGTCTTCTGGCAATGATCCCGAGTTGCAGGCATTAAAAGTCGGATCCACGACATCATCGCTATTGGTGTCGCCATATAGAGAAAAGACAGCTCCCAGCTTAGCAAGGGCGATAAATGTCATAAGAAAATTCTCGTTGGCTGTTCGGGCGCTGGCCAAGCCAATGGTCGAGAGAATCGTTTCAGCCTGGGTGCAGGCGCTGATGCGTGCCGTGGTGCCTCCGGTAAAAGCTTTCATTAGCAGGGGAAACAGTCGTTCAGTTCCCAGGTCCTCTAAGCCAGTGAGTAGATCCAGAAAGTTTAGCCCGCAAAGGCCGGCATAGGCCGAGGCGTAAAGTGGAATCACGGTGCGCTGAGTGCGAAATTTGGTCGACATGGCCTCGAATTCGGTGATGGCCTCTGAATATAGGGTCTTATTGATGAGCTGGCGAGCTGAGTACAATCTAGCTTCGTCTGTGGTTTTGTTGCCAAACTCAGAGAAGAGATTTGCGCCTGAGCATTGCACCAAGCCCAAACACAAAATGATTAGGCCAAAGACCAGTTTTTGGATGTGCGTGGCTGTCATACCACTATCTTACAAAGGCCTGAGGGGTTGGGTGTAGGCCAGTCGTAAGTTCTAGACCCTCGTCCCCGTCAGGCTTTCGCGACGTCGCGGGATTGTCACGTCTTTGAAATTTGATATTTAGAATCGGTAAGAGAACTTGAGTATGTAGCGACGATCTTCGCGATACTCTGTGTCGGTGCCAATCTCTTCGCCGTAGGAGCCTGCTTGCATTTGAAAATTGGCCACAGCGATCTCAAGACCTGCGGTCCAATATCTCTGGTTCATGCCTCCACGTAGAAAGAGTGCATCACCGATATTCCACTCCAAGCCGCCATGGACTCGCTTCATGGGATCCTTTTCTTCATAGACATTGAGGACGTCGCGGTACTCGCCGGTGATGCTCATGCGTCCGCGCTTCCCCAATATTGGAAATAGGGCAAATGCGGCATCGAGTGTTTGCTTTGAAACTTCAGGTTTGTTGTCTTCATCGGTGCCGTAAAACATACCGTCTCTCAAAGTGTAGGTTGTGTCGCCGATGTCTCTGACAACGGCGGAGAGAGTCGGCAGAAGGGTCCATGGGGCAGTAAGGATCAAGCCGCCATCAGCAGCGGCCCCAAATCCCTCTTTGGCTAAATCTTTTAATTTTAGGTCTGTAGATGAAGAGGGCAAAGTTTTGTCAATCTCTACGCGATTGATAAAGCGACCATTGAACCCAAGTTTGATTCGGCCATCGAATAGACGAAAGTTAAACGCCACAACTCCGGCAAGGTCGTTATGGTAGTTGAGTTCGTACTCAGAGGTTTTTGATACCACCTCAGCGTCCATCACGTATTTTGCAAAGACTCCGATTCCAAAATTAGGGACCACGATTGACGGAAAAAGTTGTCCTTTGGCGTGGTATCTCTCGTCTAAATGGTCATCGTTGAGTTTATCGAGAATTTTTTGTGGATCCAGGGCGCTGGAGACGTCAGTGCCCAGAATACTTTGGGTCTTTGGTCCCAACTCGATTTCGGGGTCTGCTACCGTAATAATGTAGTCGCGCAGCTTTCCAAGTCCTGCTGGGTTGATCAACAGCGAAGTTTCGTCGTTGACA
>JACCDG010554145.1_pt1 | contig 14450 bp, 6 predicted proteins | sample 7442471 | NCBI WGS metagenome assembly JACCDG01 (sample SAMN15323444, study PRJNA562643) | freshwater metagenome | isolation source: river surface water | place: USA:Blue River Watershed | collected 2017-08-17
GGTCGGGATGCGGCCGATGGCGTCGACGTAGAGCCGCTTGAGGAACTGCTCGTCGGACGTGAGCGGGTTCGGTTGCTGGCCATGCTTGGCGAGCACGGCGCCGACCACGCGGTCGATCTCGGCCGCGGCGACCGCGACGGTGTTCTGGCCGAAGGTGCCTGACTTGGCCTTGGCGGCGCACTGCCGGGCGAACTCGATGTCCTCGGCGCATAGGACGTTGCCGTTGAAATGGTAGACCTTGCCGTCGCGACCTTGGAGGGTCAGGAACGGACCGGTCAGGGCGCAGAACATCGCGTCGACGCTGCGCCCTTGGTTGTCGCGCCAGGTATGCCAGATCGCGTCCAGCGGCGGGATCGGGGCCACGGCGACCGGAGCCACCTTCGGGGCGGGCACCGCGGGGGCGGCGGTCTCGTTGGCCTTGGCGGCTTTCTTGTCACCCTTGGCGGCGAAAGCCGGCGGCAAGACGCAAAGACCAAAGGCGACCACGCAAAGGGCTAGGAGGCGCATGAAGGGGTTCACACTAAGATTAACCCCGGGTTAAGACCAGAGGTTTCACCCTAGGGGTAGGGCCCGGGCTAGGGATAGGGCCTGGGCTTGGAGAATCCATCAACAAGACCGGGTCAGGGACAGAAAAGGGGTCGGCTATCTGTTATCCTTTAGGCAGTGATTGCTCCTCCCCCTGTCCCTAGCCCTCGCCCCGGCCCTATCCCCGGCCCTAGCCCCGGCCCTATCCCCGGCCCTATCCCCGGCCCTAGCCCTGTCCCTATCCCCGGCCCTAGCCCTGTCCCCAGCCCTTACTTCTTCCCCTTAGCCGTCACCTCAGCCTTGAGCTCGGTCACGGTCACGGGCTCGGGCTTCACACCCGTGAAGGCGGCCTGCTCAGCTTGGATGACCTCGGTCGCGACCAAGCCACCGCGGGCGACCAGGAAGCGGTACTTCAGCGAAAGGGTTTCGCCCTTCTTGAGGTTGGCGCGCGGGTAAGCCCCGAATCGCGCGTAGTCTCGATAGGCGGACCAGCGGGTCCCGCGCGGGTTGGCCGGGTGGTCGATCTCCACGACGCCGAAAGTCTTCTCGCCGAGGGCGTAGGTCATGCCGACCCACGGGTAGTCGACATCTTTGTGCGGGAGCGGTTTGGCGACCGGGAAAAAATAAGCCGTCTTGGCGGCGGTGACCTCCTGCGGGGCGCGGTAGTGCACGCCGCCGTGCTCGGGGTCGGCTTCGAGCGCAAGGTCACCGGCCTCGGCCTTCACGGTCGTCAGGAAATCAACCCGGAGAAAACCAGGGGCCGCGAGCGGCGAGAGTTCGAGCGTCCGCTCTTCCGAAAGGATGAGCCGACCTTTCTTGTCGCTCCACTCGATGGTCGAGACGAGCCGCGCCAGCCCGCGCTCGGCGGTCTGCTGCTTGAAACCCGTGTGCACCTGACGACCCGACCCCATCGACCAGAGGTCGAGCTTCTGGCCCTCGAGACCGACGCGCATCCAACCGAAGAAGATCCCGCGGTGATGCGTGTACGTGCCGCCGGGCCCCTTGGTGATGGCCTGGCCATCGACCGGATCGACGACGCGCAGGTAAGGTTTGTAGGTCTCGTTGGCCCGGGCCGGGGTGGAGACGTCGTTCGCCGTCAGGTAGGCCGCGACGACCTTGCCGTCGACCAGCACCTCGAGAGCCCCCTCGCCAGGCCGCAGGGAAACCTGCGGAGACTCCGCGGCGAAAGCGGAAAAGGCGACGAGCGAAGCAAGCAGCGAGGGGAGACGCATCCCCTTCCCCTAGTCAACCCAACCACCCTCTGGCAACCCGTTTGACCCTTCTCCCCGCTCTCCCCCGTCCCTGTCCCTTTCCCTACCCCTATCCCAAGCCCTAGCCCTAGCCCTCCCCTACGCCTTCCCTTCCTCCTCAATCAGCCTTTGCAATTCGGCGGCCGCCGGGGCCACCAAGCCGCCGCCGTCCACGGCCATCGCGCTGGCGGCCTTCACCGCGCTTTGCTGGGCATAGTCCTCGAACAGCTGGGCCTTCTGCTTGATCAGCAGGACCAGGTGCTCGTCGATCGTGCGCGCGGCGATGAAGCGGTGCGCGATGACCTTACGCGTCTGCCCCATCCGGCGGACGCGCGCGACGGCCTGGCGTTCGGTGGAGGGCTTGAATTGCGGCTCCATGAGGATGACGACCTGGGCCGACTGGAGGTTGATGCCAACGCCGCCCGCCTCGATCTGCAGGACGATGAGGCCGAAGCCGGTGCGGGCGGTGAAACGATCGATGACCGCCTGCCGCTGCTCGGCGGAGAGGTCGCCGTCGATGCGGTCGTGGTCGCCGGCGATGAGGCCGACGTCATCCAGCACCTGGCGGAAGAAGGAGAAGAGCACGACCTTGCGCCCTTCCTCCCGGTAATGGCCGAGGAGGTCGCGGAGGCGGTCATACTTGGCGGCCTGCCGGTCGCCGGCCCCGATGGTCGCCGCGAGCCGCTTCTGCATCAGGTTCATGGGCGCCTTGGCGTAGGCCTCGCGGTCCGCCGGCTCGAGCGGGATGACTTCGTCGACCTCCTGGAGGTCGGGCAACTCCTTGAGCACGTCCTTCTGGGTACGCCGCAGGTAAACGGGGGCGAGCTTCAGACGGACCTCGACAGGCTTGGGGCGCGCTTGTCGCAAGAGGCCGCCGAGGGACTCCTTGAGCCCGGGTTGCACCGTGAGGACGAGGTATTGCAGTTCCTCCAGGCGGTTCTCCAATGCCGTGCCGGTGAGGAACGTGACGAATTCGGCGCTGGCCGCCAAGCGGGCGACGGCCTGGCTGCGCTGGGCTTCGGGGTTCTTGACGGAGTGCGCCTCGTCGACCGCGACAAGGTCGACGGGTCCGATCCGGTCGACCAGCTTGCCGAGCGTCGCGAAGGTCGTGATGGCGACCCCGCCCTCCCGCCGCCATTGGTCCAGTTCGTCGTCGCGGTCGAAACCGTGGATGACGATGGCCCCGAGTTTGGTGTGCTTACGGACCTCGCGTTCCCAGTTGATGAGCACCGCGTTGGGGGCCACGACGAAGCAGTGGCGCTTCCCTTGGGCGGCGAGGTGACACATGGCCGCGAGCACCTGCACGGTCTTGCCGAGCCCCATGTCATCCCCGAGCAGGGCGCGCCGCTGGTGGATGAGGTACTGCGTGCCGAACAGCTGGTAGCGACGGAGCGTCGCGGTGAGCAGGGAGAGGTCCAGCTGCGTGGCCTCGACCGCATCGGCGATCTCGGCCGGGAGACCGCCGCGCTGATCCGCAGGGGCGACGGGTCGGACCGCCGGACCAGGCGACCCTGCGCCCGCGCCTTCGATGAGCGCGATGAAGCCGGCGGCGTTCTCGCCGTACCGGCGCCAGACCTCGGGCTCATCGACCACCAGGTCGCGCGCGTAGCGGTTGAGCAGGCGGGCTTCGGCCAGCAACCCGGCGGCTTCGGAACGGAGCGAGGTCTCATGCGCGGCATGGGCCGCGCGCTTGGCCGCGGAGAAGAAATGCTCGCCGGGGACGGTGCCGTCCCGGAACAAGGCCACCTCCCGCCGGAGAGACTGACGTCGACGCTCGACCCCTTCGGCGCGGGCGGGAAATTCGCGGAGCAGGATCTCGTAACGCGCCACCGCGAGCAACAAAGCGGTATCGCCCGGGCGACGCTCATCCGGATCCGGCATGACCCGCACCGCGGACCGCGCGTCATCGAGGAAGGCCTGGGTGGCGGAGACCGCCGCGGCGGCGGTGACTTCGCCGATACCTTCGCGGGCCATCAAGGAGGACAGACCCTGCCCCCGGAGTTCAGCCACGGTGCGAAATCCCGCGGCCTGGAGCGGCCCGATCCGCGCGCCGAAATCCGCCAAGGCATCGACCGGGGTCGCGGCGGCCACGGTCGTCACGGTCGATTCGACGAGCGCGTCGCGGGCGGCGGTGATCGCCCCTTTCGCGGCCGGAATCACCCGCGCGACCTGAACGGCCTCGAGCTCCGCCGCCTCCGCCTCGCGGAAGAGCGGACCACGACCGCCCTTGGCCTGGTAAGCCGAGGAAAGCGCGGAGAGGTATCCGGAGAGCGGGCCGAACATGGTCTTACTCGACGATCAGCACGCCGCGCATGATCTGCGCGTGGCCGGGGAAAGTGCAAAGGTACGGGTAACGGCCCGGGGTCCGGGGGGCGTTGAAGTAGACCGTCGTCCGCTTACCCGCGTCAAGGAGACGCGTATGGCAAAGGATATCCGGCGAGTCGGGCACGTAATGACGCGAGTAGGCGTCCGGCTCAGCCGCCATCCTGGCGGAGAGCAACGACACCGCCTCCAAGGCGTCCGGCTTGGTCAGCACCCAGTTATGCGGCATCGAATCGGGGTTCACGACGGTGAGCGCGACCCCGCGGCCGGCCTTCACGCGGAGTTCCTTCTGCGCGAACTGCAGGCCGGTCGCGGTCTCGAGGGTGAGCTCCTGCGGGGGATTGCCGCAGACTTCCGTCTCCCAGCGGACCGGGCGCATCATGCCGGCGACGCCGGCGTTCACCGCCGGGCTGGCGTGCGCATGGGCTTGCTTGGGGATGGCCGCGTAGCCCGGGAACTCCTTGAAGGGCTCCGCCAAGGCATGGGCCGTCAGGAAGATGTCGGTGTTGCGGCCCGGGACGAGCGCCAGGTTGAGGTGGACCTGATGCGCGACGGTGAGCTGCGGGATCTCGACGAAGAGCTCGCGCCCATCCCCGAGCACGTGCGCGCTGCGGACCTCCAGCACGTCGTGCCCCACGACGCCGGGGTGAGCGACGGAGAACTCGGGCGAACCATAGGCGGCGGCGTAGCGGTAATTCCAGGTCTGCGCGAAATGCCCGGCGGCGCGACCGGCGGACCGGCCGTCCAACGCCGCATCGAAACGTAGCCACACCCCGTTGTCCCGGACCTCATGCGCGACGAGCACAGGCGTGCCGCCGACATGCCGGAGTCGCTGGAAGCAACCGTCATCCGTGGTGTAGGTCTGCCAGCCGGCGATACCGGTGACATAGAGATGGCCGTCCTTGGGGTTGAACCGGCCTTGCTGCGAGCCCGACAGGAAATCCGCGGCGATCCGTTGCGCCGCCCCCTGCCACTGTCCGCCGACCTGCTGGCGAGTGACCATCAGCGCGGCGCCGGCGCCGAAGGAGAGGTGGACCAGGTTCCCGGCCCCGCGGAGGGCCGGCCAGGCGGCGTCCCCGAGGAAGACCTGCCCGGCGCTGGAGTTATCCTCCCCACGAGGAAGGTAGAGCAAAGGCGGCTTCGGGGACTGCCCGCCCTTCGGACCGCCGTAACCGAAATGCGCGCCCTCGTCCTTGCCCAGTTCGACCTGCACGATCGCGGAGGCCGGGGTCCAGTTGCCTTCCTGCAGGCTCGAGGTGAAGAACCGGTCGTCCGGCGAGAAACCGGTGCCGTTCGGATTGCGCAACCCGGTCGCCAGCACCTCGACGCCCTGGCGCCCGCTCAGCCGCAGCATGCCTTGGTTGCCCGAGGACGTGTAGAAGCGACCCTGGGCATCGGCCTCGAGGCCGATGACGTAATCGTGGCCGCCCTGGGACGTCGCATACCCGTTCGTCACGCACTCGTAGAAGTCCGCTTCGTCGTCGCCGTTCAGGTCATGCAGACGCGTCACCTGATCGCGACCGAGCACGTGCACCCGGCCCCCGATGACCTTGACGCCCAGCGGCTGGTGCAGCCCCGTGGCGAAACGCTTCCAGCGCACCTGTCGCAGTTCCGCGTCGAGACCGCGCACGAGCCAGACCTCACCCGTCATCGTGCAGACCGCCGCGGTGCCATCAGGCAGGAAGTCGAGCCCGGAGAGGAACATCAGCGCGCCATAGGGATTGGCGAAGGGCACGGGGATCGTGTCCGTGGCGAACGGCTTGCCCTGTCCGACCGAACCCTTCGTCTCGATCCAGGTCGGCCATTGCGTCGGCCCGCCCTGGGTCAGGTGCGCGAGCTTCGCGGGCTCCTGCGGTCCGTCCCACGCCGTGGCGAGGAACTCGCGACCGCCGACGGAATAACTGAAGACCGTCTGCGACCCATGGCGGTAGAAACCATGGTAGACGCCGTCCGGGGCAGGCACGCCGGGGGAGCCGCGCCGTACGACCTCACCGAGGAGACGCCCGCCGTCGTTGAAGCCGTGGCGCATCTCGCCCAGCCGCACGAACCCGCCCTTCCACTCCAGCGGAAAGGACAACGTCGTCGGATCGAAGCAAGCGCTGCGGTCGCCTTCATGGACGCAGACCGCCTTCGGGACCGTCAGCCCCTCGCCGCGGAAGACGCCGGAGAACAACGACCCTTTATCTGCCTGCTCCCAGCGCCGGTCGCGCCACGTCACCTGGTCGTTCTGATTGCCTTGATGGCCGTAGAGTCCGCCATCGAGTCCGGGATACTCCGGCAGCAGCGTCGGCGCGGTGCCGCGAAAAGCCGCCGCCTGCTTCGCGTAGAAATCGTAGATGCGGTCGCGATTGACGAAAGCCTTCCAGAGACGCGTCTCCTCGGGATGCAGCGGCGGCTTGGCCGGGCGGAACTCCGCCGCGACCGGAGCGGCCGCGAAAGGCTCCTCGAAAGACCATAGGCCCAAAGTCGCCCCCCCGCTCGTGCGCGGCCCCGTGGAACGAACCGGCGCGCCTTCGCCGCGGGAGATCCGCACATCATCGATGACGCCGTCACAACCAATCGAACCATCGACGAGCCGACCAACCGCCAGCTGCTCCGTCTTCGCGGCCGGACGCTTCGTCTCGGGCGGCAACGGACGGTCGAGCACGAGCTCACCGTCGATCCAGACGCGTACCCGGTCGACCCCGATCGTCGCGGCGTAGTCGTGCCACTTGCCATCGACCACCGGACGCCCCGTCGGAAACTCGCCACCCCGCCCGGGGATGTACAAGCCGAAGGCGCCGGTGCGGGGGTCGGTCTTGAACTCCCAGTGCCCGAGCTCGGGTTTGTGATTGCAGGCGATGAGCACGTTGTAGCCGGCCTTACCATCGAGGCGGGCCCGGCATTCCACCGTGATCGGCCACGCATGGAACTCCGGCTTGCCCGGGAACACCAGACCACCGGCCAGCGCCGAGCCGAACTCCGGCGACTGCGAAGGTACGGCTTGGGCGCCGACGAGCCGACGTTTCGCGGCCGGCTCACTCCAGGTGCGGTAACGCGGCGCGGGCGGAGCGACCGGCTCGTCCAGCTGGGCCGTCAACCAAGCCAGCCCGTCGAGATTATCCTGCAAGCGACCTTCGGCGTCGGCGTCCGTGTGGTTAAGGATCCCGATCGGCCCGCGGTAACCGCTGGCGCGGATCTGCCGCAGCAGGGCCAGATCCAGATGCCCCGACCCCAAGGGCTTGATCTTCCGTCCCGCGGCCTCGCCGTCGGCGTCCATCCCGTTGAGGTTCAGGCAGAGCAGGTAGGGCAGCAGTTGCGGCAGGAACTTGTCGAACCGCTCGATGACATCATGGGCGTGGTGCAGATTATAGACGATCCCCACGTTGCGGACCCCTTCGGCGCGTAGCGCCTCGACCACGGCGACCAGGTTCTCCGGGCGACCGAACCAACCGCCATGGTTATAGAGGGCGACCTCGCAGCCCTGGGCCGCGCCCGCCTCGCAGATCGGCCGGAGTCGGGCGACCTCGGCGACGACGCGGGCCCGCTGGTCGGCCGCATCCTTGACGGCGACCGGGCCACCCTGCCCCATGACCCAAAGCCGCGGGCGGACGTCATGCCGGCGAAAGAGCGCGAGCGCGGCCTTGGCCTCGTCGTTCAGGACCGTCGGGAACCACCACCCCTCGAGCTTGATCCCGTGCTTCTTCAAGGCCGCCAGTTCGGCGTCCCACTGCGGCACATGCTCGGCGCGGTAGTCGTAGACGAAACGACGGAGCCCCAGACGTGCGAGCATCGCCGCCCGCTCCTCCGGCCCGCGCTGCTTGGCGTCGAACGGCACGATGCACCACGCCACCAGGTTGTCCCGCTCGAACAACGGCTCGGCCGCCGGCAAGGCCAGCCAAGTCAGAAGAAGGACGATGAGCGCACGCATCGGGGTCACCCATAGACAAACCAGGACCGCACAGGTTGCCAGAGTAATGGGGCTTGGGCCGGGGCCAGGGCTTGGGCTTGGACTCGACTTTAAACTCATCTCGGCGATTTATTTATCTACAGTCCTGCTCCCAGCCCCAGCCCGAACCCCGGCCCTAGCCCTCTTGATTCATCATGCGCCTCCTTTCCCTCCTCCTCCCGCTCGCCCTCCCCGCCGCGACTTACTTCCCTCCGCCCGACAGCCAAGGAGGCTGGCGGACGACCAAGGACGCCGCCGAGGCCCGGGCGTTGGCGGGCATCGACCTTGAGCGGCTGGAAGTGGCGGCCCGCGCCGCGGAGCGTTCCAACGCGGATAACGGCGGGTTGCTGGTGGTGAGCAAGGGCTACCTGGTCCTGGAACGTTATTACGGCAAGGCCCACCGCAACGCCAACCCGGACATGGCCTCCACGGGCAAGGCTTTCACGAGCATCGCCTGCGGGCTCATGTTGCAGGAGTTCAAGGCCAAGCTGCCCGACGGGCTCGACACCAAGGTCTACACCCGGGAATTCCTGCCCGAAGCCTTCCCGCTGCGCGACCCACGCGAGGCCGATATCCGCCTCGGGCACCTGCTCTGCATGACTTCCGGGCACAACGGCGAGGGCGCCGCTCCTTCGGCGGTCGTGCGCGGCGTGACGCAGCCGCTGAAACCGTCCAAGGGCCAGGATATCCGCGACGTCGACGGCTCCTCCTTGCGCACGCCCCTCTGGGCGGGCCCCGGCGAAGGCTATTCCTACTCGTCCCCCGCCCCGCACATCGCATCGATGGTGCTGCGTCGCGTCACCGGCCAGGAACTGCCGGCCTACATCGACGAGAAGTTCGCGCAACCGATGGGCTGGGGGCCCTGGGGCTACTGTCTCTACCGCGGCGAGGTCACGATGGCGCACGCCAACGGCGCCGGCTCGATCGCGCTCCGGGCCACCGACACCTTGCGGTTCGGCTACTGCCTCGCCCAAGGCGGCCGCTGGCAAGACCGGCAGCTGGTCCCGGCCGATTACCTCAAGCTTTGCCGACAAGCCTCGCCCTACAACCCGCATTTTCCCTTCAGCCTGCAGTTCGAGCATAACCAGGCCGGCCAGATCCTCGGGGCGCCGCGCGACGCCTTCTACAAGACGGGAGCCAATGGCTTCTGCCTCTACATCGTGCCGTCCCTCGACCTGGTGATCTACAAGTTGGGCGGCAAGGACGGGCAGTGGAACCCCGACCTGACGCGCCTCCCGCAGCCGGCCGATAACTTCGGCACGCACACGACCCCGCCCGTCGCGCCCAAGAACGGGGCTTACGAGAACTACAGCATCCCGCGCATCCTCGAACTGGTCTGCGGAGCGACCGTTCGCTGAACCAGGACTTATCTCAGGATTGCCCGGTCTGGCCGACGGCACATCCTCTCGCCCATGCGATTCCTAGCGCTACTGTTTGCCCTGCTGGCCGGCCTGCCCCTGCCGGCCGGCCAACCCAACATCCTGGTCATCATGGTCGATGACATGGGGTGGTCCGACCTCGGCTGCTACGGCGGCGAGATCCCGACGCCGAACCTCGATGGACTCGCGAAGCACGGCGTCCGGTTCACGCAGTTCTACAACACCGCCCGTTGCAGCACGACCCGGGCGTCCCTGCTGACCGGCCTCTACCCGCATCAGGCCGGGATGGGACATCTTGACGGCCTGCGCCGTCCGGAATCGCTCGGCACCCATGGCCGGCTCCACGACCGGGCGGTGACGATCGCGCAAGTCCTCGGGTCCGCCGGCTACCACACGTCGATGGTCGGCAAATGGCACCTCGGACAGCAGGCAGGGACGACGCCTTGGAACAAGGGCTTCCAACGCACGGCGACCACCCGCTTCGGCGAACTGTATTTCCCGCGCGAAAAACATATGCCGGGTACGGAATTCGTCTACCTCGACGGCGTCGAGACGGCGGCGGAAGATCCGAAGCTCGGCACGGGCGAATGGTATTCGACGTTCCTGTTCACGGACTGGGCCCTGCGATTCGTCGACGACGCCAAGCAGCAGCAGAAGCCGTTCTTCCTCTACTTCGCCCACGGCGCGCCGCACTTCCCGCTGAAGGCACCCGCGGAGGTGATCGCCAAATACCGCGGCAAATACAAGGCTGGCTGGGACAAACTCCGGGCCGCTCGCCATGCCCGGCAGATCGAACTTGGGGTGGTCGACGCCCGCTGGCCCCTCTCCCCGCGCCCCGCGGAGGTCGCGGCCTGGGAGACGCTATCCCCCGAGGAACAGGACCGCTTCGACCACATGATGGCGACCTATGCCGCGATGCTCGACTGCGTCGACCAGAGCGTGGGCCGGGTGGTCACCGGACTCAAGGAGCGCGGGATGCTCGACGACACGCTCATCCTCTTCCTCAGCGACAACGGCGGCAACGCCGAGGGCGGGCCGCGCGGCATCACGCAGGGCGAGGAGATCGGCTCGGCGAACTCGCGGGTGTTCCTCGGGATGAGCTGGGCGACGCTCAACAACACGCCCTTCCGACGCTACAAGCACTTCACGCACGAGGGGGGCATCAGCTCGCCGCTCATCGCCCACTGGCCGAAAGGCATCCCCGCCGACCGCCACGGCAAGCTCGCGACGCAGCCGGCCCACCTGATCGACGTGATGGCCACGGCGGTCGACCTGTCCGGCGCGACCCACCCGGCGACTTTTGCCGGCCATCGCATCCTGCCGATGGAAGGGATCAGCCTCCGTCCGGCCTTCGCCGGCGATCCGCTTCACCGCGTGAAGCCGATCTTCTGGGAACACGAAGGCAACCGCGCGGTGCGGAGCGGCCCGTGGAAAGCGGTGATGAAACTGAAAGGCGAGTGGGAACTCTACAACCTCGAGGAAGATCGCACGGAGCAACGCAACCTGATCGGCATCAACAAAGCAGTCGCCGGCTTGCTGATCCAACAGTGGAACGATTGGGCGGCCACGAGTTTCGTCGATCCCTGGCCGGGGCCGGCACGCAACAACTGGGGGGAGGAGCCGCGCCCCGGGAAACCGAAGTAAGCGCCGTCCAGGGCCGGAGCCGCGCTGAGCTCAGCGCAGCGGGTGCCCGCGGTCGACCAGCGGCAGCGCGACCTTGCGGCCGCCCGCGGCGAAGGACGCGAATACGGCCAGGGTCAGCTCGACGGTCTCCCGGCCGGCGAGGGGTCCGCAGAGGGGCTCGCGTTTTTCATCGATCGCCGCCAGCAGGTCACGCACCGCGCCGAGGTGCCCGCCGTTGAGAAGCTTGATGTCCGTCATCGGCTCGGCCTGACCGAGACCGGCGGTGGTGATCGGGGTCTTTCGGCCATCGCGCTCGAGGATTGCCAACGGCTCCTCATCCACCTGCAGGGAGATCACCCCCTTGGCGCCGATCAACCGCGCGCCGAACGGCATCCCCTTGTTCCCGCTGCCTTTCTTGGAATCAAAATATAAAGGGACACCGCTCGTCGTCTCATAACGCGCCCGGATCTCATCACCGACGATCGCCCCCACCCCCTCGTCGCCCGGATGGACGTCGGCCTTCGTCGCGGGACGTCCCTCGACGAGGATGGTCGCCTCGCAGGAGACGGCCGGACCGGTGAAGAGGGTCGCCAGGTTGAAACCGTGACCGCCGAGGACCCAGAGATCCAGTCCGCCGCCGCGCTGGTCCTGCTTGCCGCGCACGCGGACTTCCGCGAGTTCACCGATCTCACCCGCCGCGACCAGCCGCTTCACGACGTCGAGGACGGGGTGATAGCGGTTGCGATGGGCGATGGCGAGTTTCACGCCCTTCTCCGCGCAGAGCTTCACCACCTCGTCGGCTTCCGCCAAGGTGCGCACGAAAGGCTTCTCGACATAGATGCCCTTCACGCCGGCGGCGATGGCCGCCACGATCATCGCATGGTGTTCATGGACGTGGCGCGGGCAGATCGCGACCAGCTCGGGCCGGACCTCGGTCAGCATGGTCATGTAATCCGCGAAGGCCCTCACCCCGCCGAGTTTCCGCGCCTCGGCCGCCCGCCCCTCCGGGTCCGCGTCAGCGACGGCGACCACCGTCGTCCGCGGTACCTTGAGCCAGACCAGGTCTTCCCCGTGGCCATAATTGCCCTGCCCCGTATGCCCGATGACCGCGACGGTCAGGCGTCGGCCGGCGGGCTCCGCGCGCAGGAGCGCGGCGGTCAGGGCGAGCACGGAGGCTCCGAGGAAGTCTCGGCGATGCATGTCAGCGGGCGGAACGAGGGTTCTTCAGGAAATAGAAGCGGCCATCCTCGGCCCCGCCGACGAAATCCGGGACGCCGTCGGCGTCGAAATCGACCACGGCCGGGCTGACGTCATGACCTTCGATGTTCTGCTTCACGAGCGGGCCTTCGTCCCGGAAACGCCAGGTGCCCGCTGGCCCCTCGACCTGCCGCAGGAGATTGGCGCTGGTGGAATTCAGGAGCAGGTCGAGTTTGCCGTCGCCATCCCAGTCGACCACGCAGAGTTTGCGCCGACCGCTCGCGCCGGCCTTGCCCTTGCTCAACTGGAGCGGCTGCCCCTGCTCATCGCAGAACGCCCGGCGGGGCGATTTCAGCACGAGACGTCCGTCCACCTGGGCGCGCTCGAAATACGCCAGGTAGCCTTGCTGGTCCAGCATCACGAGGTCGGTGAGCCCGTCCTTGTTCCAATCGATGGCAAGCGGGGTCGTGCGCCACTGCGTCAGCAAGGCCTTGCCCGACGGCTTTTTCCAGCCCCAGGCGAGCGTCGGCTGCGCGCCCTCCCACTCGACCTCGATCGGCTGGGCGGCGGCGAGTTGCGGTGCGCGGCGGGTACCGACGTTCCGATACCAGACGACCTCCCCGAGGATCGAGTTCAATACCAGGTCCGGCCGGCCATCGCCATCCCAATCCGCCACCGTGAAGGTCGTGTAGCCCCACTTCGCCTCAGCCGGCCCCTGGATACTGCCGTTCTCGCCGGCCATGATCCGCAACGGCTGGCCTGCGACCGCGAGCAACACCGGGGCCGCGAACTTCGGTTTAGCCACCCCGGCGCCGCTGAGATTCTCGAAGAAGCCCACGTAGCCCGCGGTGTTCCCGCTCAGCAGGTCGATATCGCCGTCCCCGTCCCAATCGAAACCCACCGGCGTGGCCAGGGCGCCGAATTTCAACTCGTCGGCCTGCTGCTGGAAATAACGGGGAGGCAGGAAGATCGGCGTCCGGTCAGCGGTGAAATCACCGGTATTCCGGAGGAAGGCCACGCGCCCATCCTCATCGCCCACGATGAGGTCGGGCTTCCCGTCCCGATCCCAATCGCAGACCACCGGGGTGATCATCTCCAGATCCATCGTCAGCGGCGTCGCGCCCGCAGGCGTCTCGCGTAGCGCCTTCCAGGCCGCCGGTCGGGCCAACGCCTGATGCCCGGGAGGGACCGTGAGCCGTCGGCCGGGGGCATAGCGGGGCGCCGCCCGCGTGCCGACGTTCTCGAAGTAAGTGAACCCATCGAGGAACTCCCCGCAGATCAGGTCGAGATCCCCGTCGCCATCGAGATCCGCGAAGTTCGGGGATGGCCAGCCGAAGACCTCGAGATCCTTGCCGGCCGCCTGCACGCGCTCGGCGGGCCGATACTTCGGGGCCACGTCGGTTCCTTCGTTGCGGAGCCAATAGACGAAGCCGCGCAGCGGGCCCTTGGTCCAGACACCCTGGGCGTCATAGCCGTTATCCCAGCCATAGTCGGTCCAATCGCCGACGCCCACGATCACATCGGTCTTCCCGTCGCCGTCGTAGTCGACGACTTTCCACATGTTCGCCCGCACCTTGCGCGGGTGGATGTTCGCCGGTAGCGGCAGTTTATGGCCGACCTCGAGCCCGGTGCGCGCGAAGTCCGGGTACTCGACCCCGGGAGAAAGCACGCGCGGCTTGCCGTCGGCGCCCACGCTGAGCTCGACGTTCTGCAGTCCTTTGCTGATCCGGACGCCCGGCGCGAAAACCGGTAGCGGCTCTTTGGCGGTGTCGGAACCGGACTTGAACACATACACCCCGTTCGAGGGCTTGTCGGGGCAGTTCACGACCAGATCGAGTTTACCGTCGCCATCGATATCCATCGGGAGCGGCCAAGCCCAGAGGCCGACACCCAGATCGACGACCAGGCCCGGATGATTGTATTTCAGGCGCTCGAGCTGGCTCTGTCCGGAAACTTCGGAGGCCGCCTTCGGCCAGGCCGAACCTTCCATCGGGCGAGCGACGAGCTTGGCCGGGTCGATGACCACATGCTTGGCGAGTTTGCGCTTCCAAGTATAGGTCACGTGCACGAGACCGTCGGCCGACTGGATAATGGCCGGATAACTGAACTCGGCCTTGGGTTCGTCCTCCAAGACCAAGGCGGCCTCCCAGACGACCCCGTCCCTGCTCACGGCGAGGTTGAGCGGGCTACGACCCTTGGTGGTATGGTTATAGATCAGGAGATGAC
>JACCDG011860150.1_pt1 | contig 14447 bp, 12 predicted proteins | sample 7442471 | NCBI WGS metagenome assembly JACCDG01 (sample SAMN15323444, study PRJNA562643) | freshwater metagenome | isolation source: river surface water | place: USA:Blue River Watershed | collected 2017-08-17
GGCAGGTGGTCGAACTTTTCGATTTCAGGGAAGCTGATGTCCACCTGAGGGCGCTGCAGTTGCTGGCGCTTTTCCAGCATGGCGGGCAGGCGGTGCAGGGTTTGCGGGCCAAAGACCACGTCCACATAAGGCGCCCGCTCAATGATGGCGGCACCTTCCTGGCTGGCCACGCAGCCACCCACGCCAATCATCACGCCCTTGGCTTTGAGGTGCTTGACGCGACCCAGATCCGAGAAGACCTTCTCTTGCGCTTTTTCGCGGATCGAGCAGGTGTTGAACAGGATCAGATCGGCTTCTTCGGGGTCGTTGGTGGGCGTGTAGCCCTTGGCCGCATTCATGACGTCAGACATCTTGTCCGAGTCATATTCGTTCATCTGGCAGCCATAGGTCTTGATGTAGACCTTCTTGTCAGTCGCGCTCATATCAATACTTCTTCAGGGCTTGGTCCAAGTCTGGCCAACAGGGTCGAACGACCACTGGGCAGCTTCTTCGCGTGTTTTGGGCCACAGCTTGCCGGTTTCGTCCTCGCGCAGCAGCCAGATGTCGATCAACAGGCCATAGCTGTCGATGGTGTAGACCACTTGAGCCTTTTTGCCAGCCATCGCGCCAGACATGACCAACAGGTTGTCGCCGCCACGAATGCGGGCACCGGGTGCCAAACGCACGACTTGGTCGTTCAACACGGCTTCAGGGGGCTGGGTGACTTGCAATTCGCCGCGCAGGGCGTTGGCAGGAAAGGCGCGTTGGAATTGCGCTTGAGCTTGTGCCAGCACGGGCACGGCCAAGACCAGGGCGGCCAAGACCTTGAGACAGCGGTTCATGGGTTAGATCCAGGGGCTGTGGAGAGGAGGAGGGATTTTAGGCCAACGGCTCCTAGCGTAGGGCTGATATCCTTGAGAAAGTGGTGTAATTTTAAAAAGATTGAAGGAGAGGGTGATGGGGTTAATGGATTTCATCAAGAAACAGTTCGTCGACGTCATCGAATGGACCGAGTCCACCGACGGAGTGTTGGCATGGCGTTATCCGTTTCAGGATCGTGAAATTCAGAATGGCGCCACGCTGGTCGTTCGCGACTCACAAATGGCGCTTTTTGTGAACGAAGGCCAGATTGCTGACGTGTTTGGTCCCGGCACCCACAAACTCACCACCCAGACCTTGCCGGTCCTGACCAACCTGAAGAACTGGGACAAGTTGTTTGCGTCGCCGTTCAAGAGCGATGTTTACTTCTTCAGCACCCGACAGCAGTTGGATTTGCGCTGGGGGACCAGCCAGCCCATCACCTTGCGAGACAAAGATTTTGGGGCCGTTCGCCTGCGTGCTTTCGGCAACTACTCTGTGCGTTTGACGGATCCCGGATTCTTTTACAAAGAGATTTCCGGCACGCGCGAGTCGTATTCGGTCATGGACCTCGATGGACAGCTTCGCGGTGTGTTGTTGCAGCATCTGAGTGATGCTGTGGCGCAAAGCGGCATCCCATTCCTGGATCTGGCTGCCAATCAGATTGAGTTTGCCAAAGCCATCATGCAGGCGGTGGCCCCCAGTTTTGCGGCCATGGGCATTCAGATCGAAACGCTGACGGTACAGAACGTGTCCTTGCCGGAAGAGTTGCAAAAGGTGCTGGATCAAAAGATCGGCATGGGCATGGTTGGTCAGAACATGGGCCAGTTCATGCAATACCAGGCTGCGCAATCCTTGCCCACCATGGCCGCCTCAGCGGGTCAAGGTGGTAGTGTGGTGGGTGATGCGGCCGGGTTGGGCGCCGGATTGGCTTTGGGCCAGGTCATGGCGCAAACCCTCCAACAAGGTTTGCAGGCACCCGCCGCTGCGGCAGCACCGGTGTCTGTCGACGACGTGATGGCCACCCTGGAAAAGCTCGCAGACCTGAAAGCCAAAGGCATCTTGACCGAAGAAGAATTCAGTTCCAAGAAAGCCGAGTTGCTCAAGAAGATCGCTTGAGGTGAGGGTGGTCTATGAGTGATCAGGCTCCCCAACGAGCCTGGAAGGCCGCGTGTACCGCATGCGGCGCTCCCGTGCTGTTTCAATCGGCCGCCTCGCCGATGGCCGTGTGTTCATTTTGTCGCAGCACCTTGGTGCGCGAGGGCGAGGCCTTGCGGCGTATCGGCCAAGTGGCTGAACTGTTTGATGACCACAGCCCCTTGCAGTTGGGCATGCGTGGCAGCTACCAAGGTGAGTCCTTCACCTTGGTGGGCCAGATTCAATTGGCTTACCAGGATGACGACCAGTCCGAGGGACGCTGGAGCGAATGGCATGCCTTGTTTGACAGTGGCAAGAGCGCCTGTCTGAGTGAGGATAACGGCGCTTATGTTTTGACCTTCCCCCAGTCGCTGGGGGTGGCAACCTTGCCCGATCTCCAGTACACCTGGGTGGGCGACAGTGTCTTGATCGCAGGACGCCCGTGGGTGGTGTCTGCCATCCATCAAGTCCATGTCCACGCTTTCGCGGGTGAGCTGGACCATGTACCTGATCAGAGCGGTAGCTATCCTGTGGTGGAGTGTCGCAATGAGCGGGGCGAGGTATTGGCGATTGAGCCTCGCCATGATCCGCCGCGTCTGGACATGGGGCGCGCCGTCGAATTGTCGGATTTGAAGTTGCTCAGTGGCGGGGATGCCAAGGTCGCGCAAGAGGCTGCTTTGCATGCCAAGGGTTTGGAGTGTCCCCATTGCGGCGCGGCCCTCACGCCCCAACTAGACGCTTGTCAGTCATTGACTTGCGGTCAATGCAAATCGGTCATTGACATCAGCCAAGGCGTGGGTGGCGACCTCAAGTACTACCGACAACAGAATGGCTTGGAGCCCCTGATCCCAATGGGAACAGTCGGACGGCTCATGGTGGGCGGTCGCGTCGATGCGTGGCAGGTGGTGGGTTATCAGGAACGATTCGACTCCACTGTGGATAGCACTGAACATGTCTTCTGGCGTGAGTACCTGCTCTACAACCGTGGCCGAGGTTTTGCCTTTTTGGTCGACTCGGAAGACGGTTGGAGCGTGGTGCGCCCGATCACCGGTGTGCCGACGGCCAAAGGCAATCATCGCGTCTGGCAAAACGTTCAGTACCGCAAGCGCTACGTCTACAGCGCCAAAACTTCGTACGTGCTGGGCGAGTTCTACTGGCCAGTCAAGCAAGATCAGGTCACGCGTAACATCGACTACGTTAGTCGTTCTGGGCAGCAGGTTTTGAATCGAGAACAGTCCGGCAAAGAAATGGTTTGGTCTGTGGGAGAAACGCTCGATGCCAAAGAGGTCATGAAGGCGTTTGGCGTCAAGGAAAGCATGTTGCGAGCTTTCCGTCGAGACATCAGACCTTGGCTGGGTGACTTGTTTGTCAAGCTCTTGTCTAGCAGCACGTTTTGGTGGATCTTGTTCATCGTGGTGATGTTCACGATGATGCGCGCATGCACGGACGAATGCGCTGAGGTGAAGGATTACTACGGCGAATTCAGCAACGAGTACAAGCAGTGTCGAGCCAGTCAAAGCAGCGGTGGTTATCGCGGCTCGTCAGGTGGCTCCTATGGTGGCTACAACAGCGGTGGCTTTCACAAATAACGAAGAAGGAATAACGACCATGATGGGTATGGAGTGGTTCAAACCAGTGATCTTTTTTGGGTCGATGGCTTATGCAGTGATGGGCGTGGTTGTCTTCTGGGTGTGCTTCATCATCATCGACAAACTCACCCCACATGATCTGTGGGGTGAGATCGTTGAAAAGCGCAACATGGCCTTGGCCATTGTGGTGGCTGCGATGTGTTTGGGCATCGCACAAATCATTGCTGCGGCGGTGCATGGCTGAACACGATCAGAGTCCAGCTGACGACCTCGAACCACCAGCAACCATCCAGCCCGCCGAGCTGGCTTTGCTGGTTTCGGTCTTTGTGGTGGCGGCTTGCGGTTTGGTCTACGAGTTGGCCGCCGGTGCGCTGGCCAGCTATCTGTTGGGCGATTCGATCCTGCAGTTCTCGACCATCATTGGCACTTATCTGTTTGCCATGGGGGTGGGTTCCTGGTTGTCGCGCTTCATTGAGCGGCAACTGGTCGCACATTTTTTGCGCATCGAGTTGTTGGTAGGGCTGATCGGTGGCTTGATGCCCGCAGGCTTATTTTTAGCCAACTCGATCTTGCCCTTGGGGGCGACCACACCGTTTAAGGTCTTGCTCTATGGTTTGGTCGGCTTGATCGGCATCTTGGTGGGCTTGGAAATTCCACTGGTCATGCGCATTCTCAAGAGGCAGTTTGCGCAGCGTTACGCCCTGAAGGATTTGGTCGCGGAGGTGCTGACCTTTGACTACCTTGGGGCGTTGGCCGTGTCTTTGGCGTTCCCGCTGTTGTTGGTGCCTCACCTGGGCTTGGTTCGTACGGGTGCATTTTTTGGTCTGATGAATGCGGCCGTGGCCATTTGGGTTTGGTGGCTGTTTCGCTATGAATTGCGACACGTTCGGGCCTATGCACTGGCCTGTGCCGCCGTGGTGGCGGTCTTGCTGGCGGCCATGGTGGGTGCGGCGCCGATGACCACATGGGCGGAAGACCGCTTTTACGGTGAGGGTGTGATCTACCGTCAGTCCACCCCCTATCAACGCATTGTCTTGACGCATGGCCAGGACCAGACCCGGTTGTTTCTCAATGGCAACTTGCAGTTTTCGTCATTGGACGAGTATCGGTATCACGAAGCCTTGGTGCACCCGGCCATGAGTGCCCACGGCGCACCCAGAAGGGTGCTGGTACTGGGGGGCGGCGACGGCATGGCCGTGCGCGAGGTCTTGCGTTATCCCTCGGTCGAGCATGTCACCCTGGTCGAGTTGGACCCGGTCATGACGCAGTTGTTCAAGCGCGAAGGTCGACTGACCCAATTGAATCGCAACGCCTTGAACCACCCCAAGGTGCAGATTGTGAATGCCGATGCGTTCACATGGTTGGCCGCTCAGCAAACGGTGTATGACGTGATCGTGGTGGACTTCCCCGATCCGACCAACCATGCCATTGGCAAGCTCTACACCAGCACGTTTTACAGTCTGCTGGATCAGCGCCTGTCTGCCTCAGGTTATGCCGTTGTGCAAACCACCTCGCCATTGGTGGCGAGGCAAAGTTTCTGGACGGTGGTGACCACCATCGAATCTGTCGGGCTGTCGGCCACGCCGTACCACGCCCATGTGCCCAGCTTTGGGGAGTGGGGTTTTGTCCTGGCGCATCGACGCCCATGGCGTATGCCCGAGCGCTTGCCAAGTGGTCTCCGATTCTTGACGCCAACAGGCCTGACCAGTTTGTTTGATTTTCCCCCCGATATGTCGCGGGTGCCAACCGAGATCAATCGCCTGAGCACGCAGTCTTTGGTCCATACCTTTGAAACCGAATGGGGAAAGGTGCACCGGTGAGTGTGCGCCGCGATAGAAGAGATCTGATCAAAGGTCTGGCTGGTGGGGCATCGGCCGCCTGGCTCGGATCCTGGCTGACCGGATGTGGTGACAAACCTGCCCCTGAGTGGTCTTCCAAGGAGTCTGGCTCGTGGGTGGGGGGATCGGTGCCTCGTGGGCATCAGTTTCGTGACGCCGGTCATGGGGCGGTGGGCGAGCCATTGAGGCGTCGCGCTCACACGATCATCGTGGGGGCCGGGGTGGCGGGGTTGTCGGCAGCGCGGGTGCTGCAGCGCTGCGGTCTGGATGACTTTGTGGTGCTGGAGCTGGAGGACCAGGCGGGTGGCAACGCACGCGCACATCAATTGGGCGGCATGGCCTGCCCCTTGGGGGCGCACTACCTGCCTGTGCCTGGAGACCATGCCCCAGGTTTGGCGCAATGGCTGGAAGAGTTGCGTTTGATTCGTCGCGAGCATGGGCGCTGGGTGGGCGACGAGCGACACCTGTGCCATGCGCCCCATGAACGAATCTTTGTACCCGAGGTGCCTGTCCCTACTGGTGCGGTATGGCGTGGTGCGTGGCATGAGGGCTTGATGCAGTCGCAGGCGCCTTCGTCTGAGACACGCCGGCAGTTTGCGCTGTTTGCCAAACTGGTGCAGCAAACGGCTCAAGCTTGTGCGTTTGCGATGCCCACCGAGCAAGCGCGTTGGACCTCAGCGCACACAGCCCTGGATCTCATGACCTTTGCCGATTGGGTCAAACAATCCGGGCTGAATGATCCACGCCTGATGTGGTATCTCGATTACGTGTGTCGCGATGACTATGGCGCAGCCATGACGCGCGTGTCAGCCTGGGCGGGCTTGCAGTATTTTGCGGGACGTCATGATCTCCGTCATGACGATTGGCATGAGGATGCGAGCCCCGTGCTCACCTGGCCTCAGGGCAATGCTTGGTTGACGCAACAGTTGGCGCAGCCATTGTCTGAGCGATTGAAAACCGCTCAGATCGTCATGCAGATTGAACCTCAGAGGCAGTCGGTGGCGGTGCGTGTCTGGTCCGAAGCTGCTAAGCAGCATGTGCAGTGGCAGGCGCAACATGTGATTCTGGCTGTGCCCTTGTTTGTGGCGCGTCGCATGCTGGGTGATCATTGGCCTGCCTTGAGCCAACACGCTGCACGGCAAGCCTATGCGCCTTGGTTGGTGAGCAACTTGCTCATACAGGCACCCTTGTTGGATCGAGCTGGCGCCTCATTGGCCTGGGACAACGTCATTTACGCAGATCGCAGCGCATCGGCCGTTGGCGTGCCGTCGTTAGGCTACGTTCATGCAGGGCATCAAAACCTTGATATCCCGGTGGGGTCGCAAGTTTGGACGCACTACTGGGCCTTGGGCGGGACCCGTGCGTCGGATGCGCAACGTTGGCGCCAATCGCTCTTGCAATCCTCATGGCAGACGTGGGCGCAGCACGTGGTAGACGATCTGGCGGTGGTGCACCCGGATCTGCCGACCCAATTGAAGCGCATCGATCTGATGCGTTACGGTCATGCCATGGCCATTCCTGAACCGGGCGTGCGCAGTGCGCCAGCACTTCAGGCTTTGCGGCAAGCGCATGGGCGGCTTCATCTGGCGCACGCAGATTTGTCAGCCTACTCTGTGTTGGAAGAAGCCTTTGCCCATGGCCAGCGCGCCGCGTATCAGGTCTTGTCGGCTTCCGGGATTTCGCGGCGAATTGTTTGAACCGATTGGGCGCCCGGTTGGAAGCCTGCCAGCAGGGTTTGCAACAACTGCTGCGCACGCGACGTGTTGTCGTCTTGCAGGTTGCACACAAAAATGTCCAAGGTGACCACACCTTTTTCAGGCCAGGTGTGCACCGTCAGGTGTGATTCCGCTAAAAGGACCACACCTGTGATGCCAGATGGTCCCTGATCTGCGCGAGCGGGAAATGCATGGAAGCATTCATTAACGGCGGTAAGGCCTGCCGCAGCGACCGCGTCCAAGCACGCAGATCGCAGCGTGTCCGCTTGCGTCATCCAGGGGTGGGAGCCTGCGCAGCCCGCTAAGTCTGCCGTGAAGTGAACACCAAATCGACTCACGGTTGTCAGGCGCCTTGATTCAATTGCTGCAAGCGCTCAGGGGTGCCCACGTCGGTCCAGGCGCCCTTGTAGTGACAGCCAGAGAGTTTGCCCGCATCGATGGCGCGCTCCAGGTAGGGGCGCAGGGCCGCTTTCTGCCCGACCTCAATGCCTGCGACCATGTCTGGTCGATACAGGCCAATCGTGGAGTAGGTGTAGGTGGGCGCTGCGCTGGCCTCCTTGCGCTCGATACGTCCAGCCGCGTTCAATGCGAAGTCGCCTTGTGGCACATGGGCGGGGTTGTTGACCAGGGTCAGTCGGCCCCAATCATGGGACTCAGCAAAGGCCTGTGCATCACCGGCATCGAATCGAAAACCAGGCACGAAGACATCGCCAGCGAGCACCCAGAACACCTCGCCCAAATGGGGCAAGGCTTTGGCCATGCCGCCTGCCGTTTCCAGTGCGCCGCCGTGGTCACGCCCTTCGTGCGAGTAAATGATCTGCAGTCCCCATCGGCTGCCATCGCCCAGCGTGGGCTCGAACTGATCTTCCAAGTACGCGGTGTTGATGACCACGCGTTGCACACCATCACGCGCCAGGGCCTCGAGGTGCCATTCAATCAGGCGTTTGCCTTGCACCATCAACAAAGGCTTGGGGGTGTGGTCAGTGAGGGGGCGCATGCGTTCGCCACGTCCTGCCGCCAGGATGAGGGCCGGCACATTTGCGCTCATGCGTGGCTCCGCTCAAAGGCCACGACGTGACTCAAGTCCAAACGGATGCCCAGCGCTTCGCCAATGTCATGGTCGTGGTGCGATGGGACGACGGACAGTACTTCTGTGCCATCGGCCAGCGCCAAGGTGTAGAGAAACTCCGCGCCTTTGAAGGTCTTGTGCACGATGCGAGCGGTAACGGGGCTGGCGTCGTCATGCACGATGTCATCGGGCCGCATCAGCAACTCCACTTCAGCGCCTTGTGCAAAGGGCAAGCGCTCAGGTGTTTCGAACGTGGTGGCGGCATCGCCCGTGGCGCCCAGTGAAATCGACAGGTGGTGTTCGTCCACCACGTGCGCGGGTACGAATGCACCTTGGCCCACAAAGTCGGCCACACGGCGGTTACGTGGTTGGTGATACAGGCCGTAAGCCGAGTCCCATTGTTGCAAGCGGCCATCGGCCAGCACACCAATGACGTCGGCCATGGCGAAAGCCTCGTGTTGGTCGTGCGTGACTAGGATGGCGGTGGTTTGTGTGGCTTTGAGGATGTCTCGTACCTCTGCGGCCAGCCGTTCACGCAGGGCCACGTCGAGGTTGGAGAACGGTTCGTCCATCAGCAAGATGCCGGGTTGAGGTGCCAAGGCTCGTGCCAAGGCGACACGTTGTTGTTGTCCCCCTGACAGTTCGTGCGGGTAGCGTTTGGCGGCGTGTCCCAAACCTACGATGTCCAGGACTTCGGCGATCCGGGTTTGGGCTTCAGCTTGCCCCTTGATGCCGAAGCCGACGTTTTGTGCCACCGTCAAATGCGGGAACAAGGCGTAGTCCTGAAACACCATGCCAATGCGGCGCCGCTCTGGTGGTGTGATGTGATGCGTGTCACTCAGTACCTTGCCATCCAGCCGAATCTGCCCTCGCGCCAAGGGCTCGAACCCGGCGATGGCCCGCAACGCTGAGGTTTTGCCGCAGCCAGAAGGGCCCAACAAGCAGGCAATCGTGCCTTTGGCCAAGGCAAAGCTCAAATTCTGGACGACGGCGCGTGAGCCGTATTGAAGGGCGATGTCGTCAACAACCAGCCAAGGTTCCTGCGATAGGGGGGCTTGAAGCGATTTAGCCGAGGCAGACATGAGGAGATTCCACACAGACAGGGTCACATGGGGATGATAATGGTGACCTGATGATGAGATTGGTTATCAATACTATTTATCTCCGCCAGTTGCGGAGGCCGCGCTGGCGTTTGAGCGGATTGTCTACCCTGGCTTTGCTGGTGGGGGTGTTGGTTGCCTTGCCTGTGGCCGCCGTCATCAGCCATGTGCTGGCAGCGGGCACGAGCGACACCTGGTCGCACCTGTCTGCGACGGTCTTGCCCGACTACATCTGGTCGACCATCTGGTTGTGCCTGGGGGTTGGCGTGGGCACCGCATTGATGGGTGTGGGCGCGGCGTGGTTGGTGACACGCTACGACTTTCCCCTGCGCGGGGTGATGGAGTGGGCTTTGGTGCTGCCCTTGGCCGTGCCGGGTTATGTGATGGCCTACACCTACACCGACTTGCTGCAATTTGTGGGGCCGGTGCAAACGGCCTTGCGAGACACCTTTGGGTGGACACGTGCCGATTACTGGTTCCCGGATGTTCGCTCGCTGGGAGGGGCGGTGGTCCTGTTCACCCTGGTTCTGTACCCTTACGTGTACATGTTGGCCCGAACTTCTTTCATCGAGCGGTCGGCCGGCATGCTGGAAGTGGGCCGGTCATTGGGCTTGGGATCTTGGGGGAGCTTTTGGCGGGTGGCACTGCCATTGGCGCGGCCTGCGATTGCTGCTGGCGTGGCCTTGGCTTTGATGGAAACATTGGCCGACTTTGGCGCCGTGTCTTACTTTGGTGTGCAGACATTTACCACGGGCATCTATCGGGCTTGGTTCTCCCTCGGCGATCGGGTGGCTGCGGCCCAATTGGCTACTGCCTTGCTGGGTTTTGTGATTCTGGTGTTGGCGTTCGAGCGCTTGTCTCGAGGGCGTGCTCGATTTCATGACACATCTTTGCGTCGCAATTCATACCGGGGGCGGCGTTTGGGAGGCTGGCGTGCCATGCTGTTGATCGTGGCGTGCAGCATCCCTTTGATTGCTGGTTTTATGTTGCCCGCCGGGATCTTGTTGGAGATGGCGATCACCGAAGGCGATGCCCAGTTTGGTGAGCGGTTCTTTGAACTGTCGCGCAACAGCGTGACCGTGGCAGGGCTGACGGCTGTCATCGCGGTGGTGCTGGCGGTGACCTTGGGATATGCCTCGCGGCTGCGTGCCTCCTGGCTTGTGCGTGGTGTGCACCGATTGGCGGGCTTGGGTTATGCCTTGCCTGGCACCGTGATTGCCGTTGGGGTGTTGATTCCAGTCTCGCGCTTTGACAACATGCTCACCAACTGGCTGTCGCAGAACTTTGGGTGGGATTCCGGGCTGGTCATCACGGGAGGGCTCACCGGTTTGGTGTACGCCTGCGTGGTTCGATTTCTGACGCCGGCAGTGCAGTCCGTTGATGCTGGTTTGCAAAAAATCACGCCCAGCATGGATAACGCGGCCAGAAGTCTGGGCCTCACACCCTCGCAGACCTTACGCAGGGTGCATTTCCCATTGTTGCGTGGCAGCTTGTTGACTGCGGGATTGCTGGTGTTCATCGACGTGATGAAAGAGTTACCCGCGACCTTGGTCATGCGGCCATTCAACTTCGATACCTTGGCCACGCAAGCCTACACATTGGCCTCCGATGAGCGCTTGGCGGAGGCCTCCACATCGGCGCTGGCCATTGTGGTGGTGGGGTTGTTGCCGATGATTTTCCTGAGCCGTGAGATCGCCAAGGCCAGACAAGGTCAGGCTGGTTGAGCGGGCATAAAAAAAGCACCCATTGCGGGGTGCCTTCGTGGTGATGGGGAGCGCGAGCCTGACGACTCGCTTGCCGCTCAACGCCAGCCTGCGCGGTCAAAAGCCTTTTGTGCTTTCACCGCATTGCGTGCCAACTCGCCAACAGGCAGGGTGTCGGGCTTGAATTGCCCCAAGCTCTTGAGTGCAGGGTTGTCGATTTTGACGGTCGAGACAGCGGGCCATTCATTGTTGCCATCGGCAAAATAGGCTTGTGCCTTGTCACTGGCCAAATACTCCATGAACTTCACAGCGGCACCCTTGTTGGGTGCGTGCTTCAGTACACCAGCGCCTGAGACGTTGATGTGCGCGCCCCATGTATTTTGGTTCGGCCAGACGATGCCCAGAGAATTGATGACCTTGCGATCTTCTGCCTTGGTCGATCTCATCAGACGAGCCAGGTAATAGCTGTTCGAGATGGTCACGCCACACTCACCAGCGGCCACCGCACGAAGTTGGTCTGTGTCGCCACCTTTGGGTGGGCGCGCAAAGTTACTGACCAAACCGCGGGCCCATGCTTCTGTTTGACTTTCCGAGTCGTGGGCAATCATGGCTGCACCCAGCGACAAGTTGTAGGGATGGGAGCCTGAGCGCACGCAAACCTGCCCCTTCAGTCGAGGGTGGCTCAAGTCGCCATAGGTCTGCACCCATTCCGCCTTGATGGCCACTTTGTTGTACGCAATCACGCGGGCACGGGTCGAAAACGCAATCCAGTTGGGCGTGCGCAAGTTGGCCGGAATGCGGCTTGCCAGCACCTTGGACGCGATAGGCTGAAACAGGCCGGCTTGGTCGGCCATTTCCAGTCGTGCAGCGTCGACCGTGATCAGGATGTCAGCAGGGGAGTTGGCGCCTTCATTTTTGATGCGCTCCAGCAACTCGTCTTCTTTGCCATCAAGGCGATTGACCTTGATGCCAGTTTGCTTGGTGAAATCGTCATACAAGGCCTCATCCGTCTGGTAGTGGCGGGCCGAGTAAATGTTCAAAACGTCATCTGCGGCGTGCGCTGCCGGTTGGCAGGCCACGGCGATCAATGTCAGCGAGCAGATGCGGCGTAACGAGAAGGCCATTGAAATCTTCCTTTGAAATTGCAGTCTTCACCAAACGGCACAATAACAGGAATCATTCGTATTTGCGATAGGCGCGCATCAACTCCTTGCTGCAGATCAGACTTTTTGGTGTTCATCGAGCTGAAAAATCGCCACGGTCTGAACCAATTGCTGGGCCTGATTGCGCAGGCTTTCCGCTGCGGCGGCACTTTGTTCGACCAGGGCAGCGTTTTGTTGGGTGGCGGCATCCATCTGGCTGACCGCGCGCCCTACCAGCGCCACGCCTTCGCTTTGTTCGATGCTGGCTTGACTGATTTCGCCCACGATGCTGTTGACCTGACTGATGGCGCGGACAACCTCATCCATCGTGGCTCCGGCCTGGTCGACCTGGCGTGAACCTTCTTCCACGCGCTCTACGCTGGTCCCGATCAATTCTTTGATTTCACGAGCAGCTGCCGCTGAACGTTGCGCCAGTGAGCGGACCTCTCCGGCCACCACCGCAAATCCACGGCCTTGTTCGCCTGCCCGAGCGGCCTCGACGGCGGCGTTCAAGGCCAGGATATTGGTTTGAAACGCGATGCCATCGATGACGCTGATGATGTCGGCGATGCGCTTGGAGCTGTCGTTGATGCCTCGCATGGTGTCAACCACCTCTGCCACCACAGATCCGCCGCGCGTGGCAACCTCTGACGCGCCTTGTGCCAGTTGATTGGCTTGGCGCGCGTTGGCCGCGTTTTGGCTCACGGTGGCGGCCAATTCATCCGCTGAACTGGCCGTTTGCTGCAAGTTGCTGGCGGTCTCTTCTGTGCGCTGGCTCAAGTCGGCGTTGCCTGCCGCAACCTCTGCAGAGGCTGTCTGAATGCTGTCAGCTGCGCGCCGGACATCTGAGATCACCTTGATCAAATGGCCTCGCATGAGGTCCATGTCATTGAGCAACTGTGAAATCTCGTCCTGTCCATCCGTTCTGACCGACTGCGTGAGATCGCCTGCTGCGATGGACTTGGTGGCCGCATCGGCTTGTGCAAATCCGTTGCGCAAGCGCTTGAGTACGTGCACGGATGCCAGGCTGGACGGGATGCCCATTCCGATGGTCAGCACAAAAAAGGCGAGCATGGCATTCCTGTGCTGCACGTCGGCTTCTTCTGCTGCTTTGCCTGCGGCCTCTTCTTGATACTGATGCAATGCGTTGATGGCTTGCAGTAAGGCTTCGCCTTCTGTTCGCCCGGCCTTCAGGTAGGCGCTCATCACGGCGGGAGTGAATGCGTTGGCGCGAACCGCATCCAGGGCTTCGCTGGCTTTGGTCATCCAGGCTGAGCGGGCGTCATCAATCTTGCGCACCATGTCCATTTCATGTGCGTCCAGCGTGGTGCTCTTGATTTCATCCCACCAAGCATTGTTTTCAGTGCGGTGTTTTGAAAAATTGTCGTAGTGCACATCGAGTGCATGGTCATGCACCGAATGCAGTTGACCTTGAGGGTCATGCTGGAAGGCCAGCAAGACTTCCATTCTGTTGCGGGTGACGTTGAGCGCCATATCCCCCAGCGTATCGGCTTTGGCCATGCGGTTGTCGTGCACGGTGTGAAGGCTGTCTGCGGCGCTGCTTAACCCCCACCAGGCAAATCCTGCCAGTGTCGTGAACGCGATCCAGAATGAAACGATGATGGCGCCGAAGTACTGCACCAATTTGATGTTTTTGAGCATGACGCTTTTCTGCCTTGAAGCTGTGAAACGCACAGAATTGCTTCAAGCTTAGTCATGCTTGCTGACGCCTATGGCGTGGATAAAGCAGGTTCTTGCCCTGCAAATTCGCCCCAAATAGAGGCGCAAAACAAAAAAGGACTTGGTCGTGAAACCAAGTCCTTTTGAATTTTGGTGGCGCTTCAGGGATTCGAACCCCGGACCTGCGGATTATGATTCTTGGACAGACGCTAGGCGTGACAATCACTTAGCTCGAAAAGCTGCGCCAACTTGGGCGAAATCACGAGTAGTGTTTCCCTGGGAAACACCTGCGTTTGCCTGTTTTTTGTAGAACGCATGGAGCCACCTAGAATGCAGGCTTGGTTCAGCCCTAACCCAGATGAGCGCATCAGACTCCAAGCCCCCTGAAGAAGCCAACATCCTCACGCAGTTCGTGCCCGAGGAGCCCTCCTTTGTTCCAACGCCCATGCAGGCGCCAGCCGGTCAGGCACCTGAGTCCTTGCTCGGTAAACGCATGGCTGCTGCGAGGGGCCATTACTCGCTCAACATCGAGGCACTTTCTCGTCTGACTAAGGCTTATGACGAAGCTGAAGGACGAGGCATTTCTCCTGCGACCTTGGCCCGTTACGAGTCAGGGGAGTCGGCGCCCGGTGCGCGA
>JACCDG011703700.1_pt1 | contig 14442 bp, 13 predicted proteins | sample 7442471 | NCBI WGS metagenome assembly JACCDG01 (sample SAMN15323444, study PRJNA562643) | freshwater metagenome | isolation source: river surface water | place: USA:Blue River Watershed | collected 2017-08-17
GGCGTCAGGCGCGACGCCGGCGCTGTGATCAATCCGTGATTAGCCCGCGATCGGCGGGACGGTGCTGGGGTCGACCGCCATCCCCATCGCGTGGATGCCCTTGTCCACGTAGAGCGTGACGCCGGTGATCGCCGAGGCGAGCGGGGAGCAGAGGAAGGTCGTCGCGGTGCCGACCTCGGTTGCCTCGAGCCGCTGCGTCAGCGGGGCGTTCCCCTCACAGTACTTCACCATATCGTCGATGATCCCGATGGCACTCGCGGCGCGTGAGGCGTACGGACCCGCGGAGATCGTGTTGACGCGGATGCCGTACTTGCGCCCCGCCTCGTACGCGAGGACGCGGGTGTCGCTCTCGAGCGCGGCCTTCGCCGACGACATCCCACCGCCGTAGCCCGGGATCGCGCGCTCGCTCGCGAGGTAGGTGAGCGAGGCGACGGCGCCGTCCGGGCGCATGAGCGGCCCGAACTCGCGCAGCATCGCCACGAGCGAGTAGGCGCTCGCGCCGACCGCCGCGAGGTAGCCGGCGCGGCTCGTCTCGAGAAGCGGCTTCTTGACCTCGGGGCCGTTCGCGAGCGAGTGGACGAGGATATCGATCGATCCCTCGCCGAAGTCCTCGCGCACGCGGGCGGCGAGCCCGGCGATCGAGAAGTCGCCCACATCCTTGTACCGCTTGCTCTCGCGGACATCGGCGGGGGCGTCCTCGAGTCGGTCGTAGACCGCGTCGAGCGGATAGATCTTCTCGAAGGCGAGGAGCGAGCCATCCGCGAGGGTGCGCGAGGCGTCGAGCTTCCCGCGCTCGAGAAGGTTCAGGAAGATGTTGAGGGCGGGTGGCCAGGTGGCGACGCAGACCGTCGCGCCCGCCTCGATGAGGCACTTGGCGATGGCCCAGCCGAAGCCGTTGTCGTCGGCGACGCCGGCTACGAGGGCGCGCTTGCCGCGGAGGTCGATAGGAAGCATCTCGTGATATCGCCGGGCCGGTGGCCTGGGGCAAGGGGCGCGCTGCGGGAGGTGACCGATCGCCGGGGCGGCTTTGGGCGCCGTACGGCGCCACCTGCCGCCGCCCGGTGCGGCACTGCCGTCTACCGATGCGCTGCGCGGGTCAGTCGGTCGCGCACGCCGTCCCAGTCGTGATCCTCGGGGACGCGCTCCACTAGAATGGTCGCGCAGCCGGCATCGTCGATCGTGTGCAGCGCGTCGTAGAGCCCGGCGGCGTAGGCGAGAGGGTCGTCGCCCAGATGGAGATGCAGGTGCCGTGCCTTCGCCGCCTCGCGGCCTGCGTCGCTGCAGGTGATTGCCGCCACGTCGCCCGTCGGATGAACCGTCGTATGGCCCGTCGTGTCGCGCTTGCTGTCGCGGCGCTGCGCGCGGTGATCGGCGGGTTCGTGCCCGAGCTCGGCGACCGTGACCAGCTGGACCGTCGCGCGTGGCGCGTAGTGCCGCGCAATCATCCCCGGCGCCGGACGTGGGGCCTCGGTGTCGGCGGGCAGCGTCGGGTCGGCGAGCGGCCCCACCACCGCCTCGAGCGCCGCCCGGGTGATGGTGCCGGGCCGGAGCAGGGTCGGCGGGCTCGTCGTGCAGTCCACCACCGTGCTCTCGATCCCCACCGACGTCCGCCCGCCATCGAGGATGAGGTCGACGCGATCGCCGAGGGCGCGCTCCACCTGCGCGGCCGTCACCGGGGAGACCTCGGTGAAGCGGTTTGCACTCGGCGCGGCGATCGGCAGCCCAGCGGCCGCGAGGAGCGCCTGTGCCACCGGATGCGCCGGGACGCGGATCGCGACGGTGTCGCGCCCGGCGGTGACTTCATCCGGGATCTCGGGACGCTTGGGGAGCACCAACGTGAGCGGGCCAGGCCAGAAGCGCGCGGCGAGCCGATCCGCCGTCGTGGGCCACGCCGTCACCAGCGTGCGGGCCGCGGCGACGTCCGGCACGTGCACGATGAGCGGGTTGTAGGCGGGGCGACCCTTTGCCGCGAAGATGCGCCGAACGGCGACGGGGTCGAGCGCGTGCGCGCCGAGGCCGTAGACGGTCTCGGTCGGAAGCGCGACGAGCCCACCGCCACGAAGGATGGTAGCGGCCTCCGCGATCGCGGCAGGATCAGCGGGACGACGCAACGCGTGCACACTCGGCGAGGACCGCGCCTCCCACGAAGAGCGCCTCCTCGTCGGGATCGAATCGCGGCGTATGTACCCCCGCCGCACTGCGGCCAGCGCCGAGGGTGCCGATGCGGAGGAAGCAGCCAGGGATCCGTTCGGTGTAAAAGGCGAAGTCCTCGCCACCCATGTTCGCCGTGGGGAGCGCCGTGAGGGCGCCGTCACCCAGCACGGCCTGCACCGCGGTGCGCGCCCATCCGGCCGCTGCGGGGGCGTTCAGCAACGGCGGCGTCCCCTCGCTCAGGGTGCACGTCGCGCGGACGCCGTGGACGGCGGCGACCGCGTCAGCGATCTCGCGGACGCCGTCGCAGAGCAACGCGCGCGCCGCTGGCGTCGTCGCGCGAATGGTGCCCGCGGCCCGGGCGCGCTCGGGGATGACGTTCGCGGCACTCCCCGCCTCGGCGATGGTCACCGAGACCACGCCAGGGAGCCCCGGATCGAGCCGGCGTGAGACGAGGGTCTGCGCCGCCATCACGAAGGCGGCGAGGGCGACGATCGGGTCACGCGCGTCCTGCGGGCGGGCGCCGTGACCGCCCCGGCCGTGAAAGACGACCTCGAAGGTGTCGGTGCTCGCCGCGATCGCCCCGTCCGTGGCGACAACCTCGCCGACCGGGAAGTGCCAGTCCACGTGGCCGCCGAAGATCGCGTGCGTCCCATCGAGCGCACCGCTCGCGAGCACACGCGCGGCTCCCTCGCCGACCTCTTCCGCCGGCTGGAAGACGAGCGTCACGGTGCCGGCCGCCGGGTCCCGTGCCAGCAGCATCCCCGCGGCGACCGTCCACGCGGCGTGCATATCGTGGCCGCAGGCGTGCATCACGCCGGGGCGTGTCGACGCAAAGGGGAGGCCTGTCTCCTCGGAAATCGGCAGCGCGTCGATGTCCCCACGCAGGGCGACGCGCGGCGCACCCGGATCGCGGCCCGGGATCGTCGCCACGAGCCCTGTGCCCGCCACCTCGCGCACGTCGGTGATGTTTGCCGCCGCCAGCGCCTCGCGGAGCGCACGCTGCGTGCCGTGCTCCTGCCAAGACAGCTCCGGGGCCGCGTGCAGCGCCCGTCGCAACGCGACGATGCGCGCGCGCTCCTCCGGCGTGAACCGCGCCACCGCGAGCGCGACCGCCGCCGCTCGTGGCGTCCCGCCGTTCGCCGCCGCCTCACTCACGCGTGCAGCTCCTCCGTGCGCACCGTCAGCGACTCGATCCGTGCGCGGTCGACTTCGACACCGATCCCCGGTCGGTCGAGCGGGACCCGCACCATCCCGTGCGCATCCATCGTCCACTCGGGGGTGACCACGTCCTGCGCCCAATAGCGCGCGCTCGGCGAGAGGTCGCCAGGTAACGTGAAGTTCGGGAGCGAGGCGAGCGCCACGTTGTACGCGCGTCCGATCCCGCTCTCCAGCATTCCGCCGCACCAGACGGGGATCCCCTCCGCCTGGCAGAAGTCGTGGATGGCGATCGACGGCGTGACGCCGCCCACGCGCCCGGGCTTGATGTTGATGATCCGCCCGGCCTTCAGCGTCACCATGTCCTGCGCTCGGTCGAGCGAGATGATCGACTCGTCAAGGCAGAGCGGGGTCCGGAGCCGTCGCTGCAGCTCGGCGTGCCGCACGAGGTCGTCGTGCGCGAGCGGCTGCTCGATCATCATCAGGCCGAGGGCATCGAGTTCCGCGAGATGATCCGCATCAGCGAGGGTATAGGCGTTGTTCGCGTCGGCCATCAGGTGCGCGTTCGGCCCGACGGCCGCGCGCACCGCGCGCACCCACGCCACGTCCTTTCCCGGCGCGATCTTGATCTTGACCTTCTGATACCCGGCGGCAATTGACTCGCGCGCCTTCTCGATGAGGCGTTCCACCGACGGCTGGATGCCAAGGGAGATGCCGGTGGCGATCTGCTCGCGGGTGCCGCCGATCATCCGGGCGAGCGGGAGCCCCGCCTGCGTCGACGCGAGTCCCCACATCCCCATCTCGAGGGCGGCCTTCGCCATCAGGTGGCCGCGGACGTCCTCCTCGAGAATCGCGAAGACGTCACCCGGCGCGGCGACGGTGCGCCCCAGCAGGCGCGGCGCGAGCACGCGCACGATCGTCGGCCAGGCGGTGTCGAGCGTCTCCGGCGAGTAGTTGGGGAGGTCGTCGACCACGCACTCGCTCCAGACCGAAGCGCCATCGGCGTCGGTGAGCTCACAGAGCAGGATCCGGCGGTCGCGCATCTCTCCGGAGGAGATGCGGAACGGCTCCTTGAGCGGGAGTCGGATTTCGCGGAGGACGAGTCGGTCGAGTCGCATCACGCCTCCCGGCGCGAGAGGAGATAGGTGCCGCCGTCGTGGTCGCGGACGAAGCCGGTGACCGCGTACCCGCGGGCCAGGTAGTGCGTGAAGGCGCGGCGAGTGGCGAAGCGCCACGCGCGGGCGGCAGGGAGATCGGTGGCGGCGAGCGCCGAGATGTCGCGCGGGATGCGGACGCCCACCATGACCGCCTCGACGAGCGCGCCCTCGGTTGCCTCCGGTCCGACCACGAGCGGCAGGGTGGTGGGCAGGCTGTCGCACGGCGCCGCAGCCCGTGCGGGATCGACCGCCCACGCGACGACGAATCGGTCGGTCGGCATATCGCCCTGCAGCGGGGAGTTGGTGGCGTCGCCGTACATCGCGGGGACGTACTCGTCGGCGCGCGCGCTCATCCGATTCAGGTTGAGGTGCGCATTCTTGGCCACGAGCGGATCGTAGGTCCAGTAGATCGTCTCGACGCCGCTCGCGCGACACCGCTCGCGCTGGTACGCCTTCAACCGCTCGCCCAGGTGCTGTCCCTGCATCGCTGGCCGCACCGCGAGCATATCGGACCAGTGGATGAGGCGACCGTCCTTCACGCCGGTGACGCCGAAGACGAACCCCTGCAGCACCCCGGCGTCATCAAAGGCGCCGGCCACCACGCCCCCTGTCTTGAGGGCGACGAGAAGCATCGCGGCGGGAATCTTTTCCGTGAAGCCGCGGCCCCAGGTGAGCTCCTGGAGCTCGACGCAGGCCGCGCGGTCGGCGTGGGTGGTCAGGTCACGGATCAGCACGAGGGTTAAACTACGGCGCATGCACAGTGAATGGATGTGGGGGCGGGGACGTCAGTCGGCGCGGGCACCGCACCTGATTGGCGCACGGCTACCGGCGCGTCCGACGATCGGATCGCTGCGCCTCGCGTTCGCCTCGATGTTCACGGCGGTCGCGCTTGTCCTCTCGAGCGTTGGCCCGCTCGCCGCCCAACCACTCGATCTCCGCGTCCGTGAGGTGGTTCGCCGCGACTCGTGGCAGGCGAACCCGGTGCTCGGTGCCATCAACGACGTCGGCAACACCTGGGGGTCACCCGGCGTGCTCCTGCTGAGCACCGGGCTCTGGCTCGGGGGACGGCTCGCCGACCAGCCCCAGGTGGCGACCATCGGGTTTCGCGCCTTCGAGGCGATCGGGGTGTCCGGCGTCGTGACGGGGACGATCAAGGGGATCGTCGGGCGGGCTCGTCCACGCATCAGTCCCGACGACGCCGGCGATCTCCAGTGGATGCGCGGGGCCCGCGAGGGGAACGACTACCAATCGTTCCCGTCGGGGCACACGACGGCGGCCTTCGCCTTCGCTGCCGCGGTCACCGCCGAGACGCGTCGCCTCGCGCCGGAACACGCCCGCGCGGTCGGTGTGACGACATATGGCCTCGCGACGGCGACGGCCTTCGCGCGGATGTACAGCGACGCCCATTGGCTCACCGACGTCCTTGCCGGCGCGACGATCGGGATCGTCACCGGCCACGCCGCCTCGCGGTGGCACGTGAAGCGTCCTGGTCATGCGATCGACCGTCTCTTCCTGGGCGGCGACGTGGCGCCACTCGTCGTCACGACGCCCACCGGGCGCTCGCTCCTCGGCGCCTCGGTCACATGGCGGTAGCGGGCATCTTCGTCGTCATCGAGCTCGAGGGCGCACTCGCCGAGCGCATCCACGCGCAGCAGCTCGTCTTCGATCCGAAGATGGCGCGCCATCTGCCACCGCACATCACCCTCATCGGGTCCTCCGGGGCCGGACCGATCCGCGCGGACACGCCGATCGAGACGCTGCGCGCCCACCTCCTGCCGATTGCGGCGGCGACGCCCCCGATCACGCTCCGCTTCGGCCCGCCCGAGCGGTTCGTGCAGCGGGAGATCGTCTCCCTCCCGCTCGATCCCCACGGACCGCTGCGCACCCTGCACGAGCGGATCGCGACGAGCGGACTCGCCTGCGCCCAAGCGCGGTACCCCTTCACCCCGCACTGCACGCTGACGATGTACCCCACCCTCACGGCGGAGCGGCTCGCCGCGGCGATGGCGGTGCGCGAACCCGAGCCGTTCACTGTCTCGCGACTGCGGGTCTACCTGACGCGTGAGCCGCAGCCGGCGCGACATCTCTTCGATGCGCCACTCGGCGCGCTCCCGGAGGTCGCATGATGGTATCGCTTCGCGTGGCGCGCACTCGGAACGTCATCCGTTCCCGATGCGCGCGGAGCCGAGCCCCGTGGCTGTTGTTGTGCATCGCGAGCCTCTGGTCGAGTGCACTCGCCGCTCAGGTCCGGCTCCTCCGGGCCTCCGACAACGACACGCTGCCGTCGAAGCCGGCCACCGCGCGGCTCGCCTACGGCAGCGATTCCCTCCAGTTCGGTGATCTCCGGCTCCCCGAGGGCCCGGGACCGTTCCCCGTCGCCATCGTGATCCACGGCGGGTGCTGGGTCTCGCGCTTTGCGACCCTGCGCAACAGCACCGCCTTCAGCGATGCGCTGCGCGACGAAGGGATTGCCACGTGGAACATCGAGTACCGTCGTGCGGACAGCCCGGGCGGGGGGTGGCCGAACACCTTCCTCGACGTCGCGCACGCCACCGACCGACTCCGGGCGATGGCCCGGACCTACCCGCTCGACCTTTCACGCGTCATCGCGATCGGACATTCCGCCGGCGGGCATCTGGCGATGTGGCTCGCCGCCGCGGACCACGTCCCGGTGGCCAGCGCCATCGCGCGTCCTGATCCGCTGCCCCTCGTCGGAGCGGTCGCCCTCGCCGGGATCGCCGACCTCGCGGAGTTCCGCACCTACTCCCGATTCACCTGCGGTGATGTCGTCGATGGCCTGATGGGCGGGTCGCCGGATCAGGTGCCCGATCGGTACGCGGCGGGGTCGCCGCGCGCGCTCTTCCCGCTGCGCGTCCCGCAGGTGCAGGTGGTCGGGAGCGAGGACCGCGTGATGCCCGCCGCGGCGCGCGAGGCGCACCGGGCCGCGGCCATCGCCAGCGGCAGTCCCTTCACCCTCGTCGTGGTCGACGGCGCGGGGCATCACGAACTGCTCTCGCCGCGCAGCGCGACCTGGCGTCCGATCCTCGCCGAGGTGCGACGGCTGCTCAGCCCGGCGGCGGCGACTCCCGGTCGATGACGCGCAGCGTCCCGAGCCACTCGTTGAGCGAGCCGAAGTAGGTCGCGGAGTCGGCGGCGAAGGCACGGTCGTGTCCGCCGGTGAGGGTCACGAAGGTCTTGGGGGCGGTGAAGGCGCCGAAGAGCCGCTGACCCATCGCGAACGGGATCGCGGTGTCATCCTCCGCGTGGAGCATGAGCTTCGGCATCGCGATGCTGTCCGCGCGCTCGAGGCTCCCGAAGCGCTCGCGTGCGAGCCAGCGCACGGGAAGCCACGGATAGCGTTCCGCCCCGACGTCCGGGATGGAGGTGAACGCCCCCTCGATGACGAGCCCCGCCGCCTCGACCCGCGCGGCGAGATGGGTCGCGACCCCCGACCCGAGCGAGTGGCCGAAGATCACGATGTGCGCCGGGTCGATGCCGCGCGTCCCCACCATCCAGTCGTACGTCGCCTGTGCATCGCGGTAGAGTGCCGCCTCCGTGAGGGCGCCGTCATCACTCGCGCCATAGCTGCGATAGTCGACGAGCACGAGTCCGACGCCGGTGGCGCGCATCGGCCGGATCCACGCCTGACGGAGCGGGACGGAGATGTTCGCGGCGTTGCCGTGGAGGAAGAGCACCCAGAGGGGTGCGTCCTCGGTCGCGATGGGATCGCTCGTCGCTGATGCGACCGCGCCCGCCTCGCCGATGGGCGGAATCTCTCGCTCCGCTGCACTGAGTGGCGGGATCACCCAGGCGGAGAGCGTCAGGGAGTCGGCCGTCGGGATCCGCACGCCTTCCACCGGGAGGTCGGACGCCGGCGCGACCATCGTCCGGCCTCCGTACTGGTCTGGATGGAAGACGAACGAGGTCTCATTCGCCCGCATATACCACGCGGCACCGACGTAGCCGCCGATGGCGACGACGAGTGGGATCGTGATGAGCCAGCGCCGACGGCGGACGGGGGGCCGCGCCGCCGCGGCGCTGACCGTCGAGGGCGTCACCCCGGGCGTGGCGTCACGCCCGTCCGCCGCGCTCACCGCAGCGCCTTCTGGATCGCCGCCTCGATGTCCTGCTCACCGCCGAGTCCGGTGTAGACAACCTTCCCGGTGCGGTCGGTGACGACGACGTAGCTCGTGGCCGGCACATCGTAGTCGCCGACGGCATCGCCGCGACGGTCGTAGAAGTGCGTGAAGCCGGTGAGATGCTCGGCGACATATCGCCGGACGCGCTCGGGCGACTGGTTCACGCTCACCGCCACGCCGACAAAGGCGACGCGGCTCGCGTACTTGCGCTGTGCCGCCTGCATCCGCGGCTCGAGTTCGCGACAATTGCTGCACCAGGTAGCCCAGAACTCGATGACGGCGGGCTTGCCGACGATCGCCGTCGCGAGTCGGGCGGGCCGTCCCTCGAGCGTCTCCAGGGCGACGTCAGGCGCGGCGGCCCCGACCTCGATGCCGAGCTGCGCCTGCACGTCGCGTGGGAGCGTGAGGCTGAGGAGCACCGCGAGTATCGCGGCGAGCCTCGCGACGAGCCGCCGGTGGCGGTGGGGAGCGGCAGGGAGTGTGGTCATCAGGTGCATCGACTCAGAAGAGGAGTTTGCCCATCTCGATGAGGTAGTACTCGGCGACGCCGAGCATCACGAGGGCGAAGAAACGCTTCACCTGCACCATCCAGGCGCCGGCGCGCGGGAGGCGAGCGACGGCGCCGCTCGAGAGCCCGACGACGACCAGCAGGGTGCACATCCCGAACGAGAAGGCGAGGAGGTAGACAAAGCCGAGGACGCCGCTGCCGGTCCGGGTCACCCAGGTGAGCACCGCCGCCATCACCGGGGCACCACAGGGGGCGGCCACCAATCCTGACATCGCCCCCATCACGAAGGCGCCGCCCATGCGGCCCCCGGTCCCGGCGGTGGCGGCGCGTCCCGCGAGCGCGGCCGGGAGCCGGATCGGGATCACGTCGAGCATCGCGAACGCGGAGAGCAGCAGCAGGTTCGCCATGCCGAAGTAGAGCCACGGGTTCGTGCTCACCGTCCCGAACATCGTCCCGGTGAGCCCCGCGAGCACGCCGAGACCCGCGTAGACCATGGCGAGCCCGACGACGTAGCTGAGCGTCAGGAGGAGCGTTCGGGCCATCGGGGGTCGCGTGCCGTCCGCATTCGCCCCGCCCACGATCGCCGCGGTGAAGGGGATCATCGGGTAGATGCACGGGGTCAGCGAGGTCAGCACGCCGGCCAGATACAGGAACGGCAGCGCCGAGATAGGGCTTTCTGAAAGGCGCTGGGCGAGGTCCATACGGGAAAGATGGGTGGGGGGCGGAAGGGGAGGGGAGTGGCCGTCTCGTGAGGCGCCGTGCTAGCCGGTCGTCGCAGCGTTCCACACATTCCGCTGCGTAGTCAGGGCATCCCTCTTACCCCACAGGCGAATGCGCATCCTCCGTCGGCTGGTTCCCCTCCTCGTCGCCACCCCGCTGCTGGCGCAGCGCGCCCCGGCCTCGGCCGCGCGCCCCGACACCGCCACGGCCATCGTCACCCGCCAGTACGGCGATCTCGCCGCCGGTCCGTACAAGCGCCTCGTCATCCGGAACGCGATGGTCGTGCCCGGGCACGGCGGTCCAACGGCTGGCCCCTACGACATCGTAATTGTCGGCAACACCATCGCCGAGATGATCCCCTTCGACCCCGTCGCGGCTGAGCGGCGTGGTCCGGGCTCCCGGCCGACCGGGGACCGCGTGATCGATGCCACCGGGATGACCGTGATGCCCGGGATGATCGATCTGCACACGCATCTCCGCACACAGCCGATGGAGCTGGACTATGTGTACTACCTGAAGCTCGCGCACGGCACGACGACGATGGTCAACGCCGCGGACCGGGGTGTGGACTCCGCGCTCACACAGGCGCGTCTCTCCGCTCGGAACGAGATCATCGCGCCGCGGATGTTCCCGCTCGTGGGTTGGGGCGCGACGACGCGGTTCTCGCGGCTCGAGCTCGACGATCCCGCCAAGGCGAACGATGTCGCCAAGCAGATGGCGGCTAATGGGATCCGCGTTATCTCGATGGACAGCAATGGTTGGAGCCGGGCGATTATCAAGGCGATCGCCGACGCCGCGCGCGCGAACGGGATGATCACCTCGTTCCACATCCCGCCCTCCACGGTGGCGGTGGCCGATGCGGCAGACGTGGCCTGCCTCGGCGTGACGATGATCGAGCACCACTACGGGTATGCCGAGTCGGCGCTCGATCGGACCACGCAGAACTTCGAGCGCACGTACGAGTTCGGGAACGAGAACCATCGCTTCCGCGCCGCCGGCCGGGTCTGGACCGAGACGAACCGCGACCGGCTCCTCACGCAGATCGCCGACTCGCTCGTGAAGTGCGGCGTCACGATGCTGCCGACGCGCGTGGTGTACGAGGCCAATCGCGACGTCATCCGGGCGACGAGCCTGCCGTGGCACGAGAAGTACACGCACCAGGCGCTGCTCAACTGGAACTATCCGAACCCGGCGTTCCACGGGGCGTTCCACTACGACTGGACCTCGGATGACGAGGCGTTCTGGGCCTCGGCGTACGAGCTCTGGGGCAAGCTGATCTTCGAGCACAATCGGCGCGGCGGGCGCGTGGCCTACGGCACCGACGACAACTACATCTGGGCCACACCGGGCTTCAGCAGCGTGCGTGAGCTCCAGCTGCTGCGCGAGACGGGGATGCACTCACTCGAGGTGCTGCGCGCCGCGACGAAGTCCAGCGCCGAGGTGCTCGGCGAGCCGCGGCTTGGGCTCGTGCGGCCCGGCTATCTCGCCGACCTCGTGCTCGTCGACGGGAACCCCGCGAACAATCTCAAGTTCATGTACAGCTTCGGCGACCTGACGGTGGACGCACAGGGGCGGATGTACCGGACGCGCGGGATCGTCCACACCATCAAGGATGGCGTCGTGATGGAGAACGCGAACCTGATGCGCGAGGTGGAGCGGATGGTGCGCCAGTCGAAGCAGGGGGTGTCGCCGTCGAACGTGATCACGGCGCCGTTCCTGCCGGCGCGGCCGTAGCGCATCGATAGCTCCGCTCACGGTGGGTCTCAGGGGACCCTCTCCGACCCCTCGAGTGGTCCCCTGGGGTTGTGGTCCGGTAATATTGATCCCGAAGGAGTGGATGAAGACCACCCTGCATCCCCGTCCTCACGTCTACCGGACTTCGTCGATGTTTCCATCGTCTTGTCACCGCTCGCACCGTGCTGTCCCACGCTCGATGGGTCTTCGTTGGGGCGGCGATCCTGTATCGGGTTCTGAGCGAGCGCCTCGCCGCGGTGTGCTCGGACTGCTGGCAGGGGTCGTGATCGCGGTTGCGGGGTGTGCATCGGCTGATCGCCCGACGGCACCGGCCGCAACGGTCGATACCCTTCCGACCCTGCCGGCCCCGCTCGTTGTGCGTCGCTGGTCGGATCCCGCGGCGTGGCCCGGGGGGCGCGTGCCGGTCGCTGACGATCTCGTGACCGTGCCTGCCGGCACCTTGATGCAACTGGACATCTCACCGCCGCCACTGGCCGGTCTCGATATCCAAGGCGAGCTCGAGGCGGACACGGCGCGGGACCTGACGGTGACGGTCGGGTGGATCCGCGTCGCCGGCGCGCTGCGCATCGGATCTGAGGCGATCCCCTACACAAAACGGGCCCTCATCACCCTCACGGGGACCGGGAGTGGTGACGCCATCACCGGTATGGGGACGCGCGTCATCGGCGTCGTACCGGGCGGTCGCCTCTCAATCCATGGCCAGACCCGGCGGGCATGGACACGCCTCTCCGGAACCGTGGGCACCGGGATGACCACCATCACCGTGAGTGATGAGGTCGATTGGCGGGTGGGCGATCGGATCGTGATCGCGCCCTCGGGATTCGATCCGCTGCAGGCGGAGCATCGTCGCATCAACGCCATCGCCGGTCGTACGCTCACGCTGGACCAGGCGCTTCGGTTTCCCCACTACGGCGAGATCCAGCAGATCGCCGGTCGGCCCGTCGATGAGCGGGCGGAGGTCGGTCTGCTCTCCCGAAACATCACCATTCAGGGTGCCGGACCGTTGGTGGATGGCGTGCCCACCACCACCGATGGACTGGGGGGGCACATCATGATCCTGGCCGGGGCGACGGCCAAGGTGCACGGGGTGGAACTGGTGAACATGGGGCAACGTGGTCGCCTGGGGCACTACCCGATCCATTGGCATCTGGCGGGCGCGGTGTCCGGCCAGTTCATCCGCAACAGCGCCATCTGGCGCAGCAACAACCGCTGCGTGACGGTGCATGGGACCCAGCAGCTCTCCGTCGAAGGAAATGTCTGCTACGACCATCTCGGTCACGGGTACTTCCTCGAGGAGGGCGCCGAGACCGGCAACCGGTTGTTCGGGAATCTCGGGCTGCTCTCCCGACGTCCCGAGATGCCACATCGCCTCATCCCGAGCGACGAACGTCCGGCGACCTTCTGGGTCACCAATCCAGACAACAGTCTCGTGGCGAATGCCGCCGCCGGGTCCGAGGGGATCGGATTCTGGTACGCGCTTCCCGATGCCCCGATCGGCATGTCCACCGGACAGCCCCATCGTCCCAACCGCACCCCGCTCTGGGAATTCCACGGGAACACGGCACACTCCAACCACCAAGCGGGACTGTTCGTCGACGATGCGCCCCGGGCCAATGGCACCACCACCGCGACGTCGTACGTGCCGTCTCTCATCCCTGGGCAGGCTGGATCGCCGATTGTCCCGGCCCGTTTCACGGGATTCACGGCATACAAGAACGGCAATCGCGGAGTCTGGCTTCGGGGAAATCAGCACTTCCTCGAAGATGCGATCCTCGCGGACAACTATATCGGGGCCACTTTTGCGAGCGTCGAGAGCTACATCACGGGCTCGCTGGTAGTCGGGGCGACGGCCAACACCATCGGAACGCGAGATGTCTACCGCGGCTTCGAGTACTATGACGGGCCCGTCGGCGCGCGTGACGTCACCTTCGTCGGCTTCCGTGGCTCCGGGTCGATCCCGTGGAGCGCGCTCGGATTTAATCGTCACAACGCCTTCTCCCTCAGCACCGCCAGCGCGTCGCAGAATCTCACGTTCGTACAGTCCAATCCCCTGTACATCGAGCAGCCGAGTCCCACCAAGGATGGGGATAAATCCGCGGTCTTTCAGGATGTCACAGGGTCTGTGACCGGCACGGCGGGGCGGTGGGTCACGGCTAATACACCATTCCTCACGACGGCAGACTGTGTCTTGCAGCGTGACTGGAATGCCAGCGTCTGTCCTGGGCCCTACCTCAAGCTCGTGGTTGAGGGAGTCGGATCGCAGGTCAACATCGTGCCGGTCGATGTGGTCCGCGATGACGCGGCCTCCGAACGATTCGTGGGGGACGGCACCTCGACCAACCGGATCGCGATGTCGGCGATGCCGGGGCATGAGTACGCGCTGACCTTGGGACAGCGGCCGATGGGGGTGTCCATCCGCGTGATGGAGGGGCGTCTGGGCGATTCCATTCTCCTGTCCATCGCCTCCTCCTCTCCCCCCATCACCGTAGGCAGCAACACCGCACGACTCACGGAGGTGGCGCACCCCTCGGCCGTCGCACAGGGGAATGGTACGACCTATGCCTACGACCCGGTGCAGGGTCGCATCTACGTCAAGATCGTCGTCACCAATGTCGCCCAGTACGTGCAGGGTACCGTGGGTATCCAGCTCACGCCGTGACCCACGCCGCCGCCATCAATTGCGGCGTGCGCCCTGTTGGATCCAGATCCTGAGATTGGCGACGTCGATCGAGTCGAGCGGCAGACCACCGAGGGGCATTCGCGAACCGACCGCCTGTGTCCCATCGACCCGGCGCATGAGGTAGCTCGCGGTCACATCGCCCGGCACGACTCGGATTCCCACCTCCGCGACGGA
>JACCDG011166099.1_pt1 | contig 14441 bp, 20 predicted proteins | sample 7442471 | NCBI WGS metagenome assembly JACCDG01 (sample SAMN15323444, study PRJNA562643) | freshwater metagenome | isolation source: river surface water | place: USA:Blue River Watershed | collected 2017-08-17
TCATGGGGGCAATTCCTTCCCGCATCCTCTATTTCCCCCGCGCCAATGGTAATTTAGACCAATTGTATCGCAACACCACCCTTATGGAGTTTTTTACAGCCAACAATCGTCTACAGGCAATTGCGGACCTCCTGCTTGCCCTCCAACTCCTACATGAGGCCGGAATAACCCATAACGACGCCCATGCAGGCAATATTCTCTACATATACGATGAAGCCACCCAGTCTTTCAAGTTACGTTTAGCGGATATTGGCCTTGCGCTGTTTGACCAAGAAGAAGATATGTTTGATTATTCAGTGCACGGTGATATTAAAAAACTAGGCAATTCCGTCTTTCCGTTGGCCAGCATATTCAGTTCGGACCCGTCCCTTTCGGCCTTTTTCCGCGCATGGCGCGGAGGGTCGTTCCGCACCGCTGCGAACGCTTATACTACGCTTCGTCGGATAATGGGGGAACGGGTGTAGCGTTGCGGCGTTTGTAGGCCTCGCGACGCTTTGCGTTAATTTCATCGCGCTTCAAGCGATAGCGATTGCGTGCCCGCTGTCGCGCACTTTCGGGGTCGTCTTTGTCGCGCTGATGGAGCTCCACCAGCTTCTCGGCGTCTCGTTCGGCACGGATACGTGTTAAGAGTGCCGGTAATTCGGCTTCTAGTGCACGGAGTCGTTCCAGCTCCGCTAGAAGCGCCGCCAACTGTGCGGCACTTATTCGCACAATGTCCTCATCGGCATTCATTTACTATTTAACCGGAGACCCGTTTTTTAGGACACCTGTGCTAACGCTATTAGTGGTCGGTCAATGTGAGTGTCGGGCTCCCCCCTTCAAGTTGCAATCGCCTTTGTAGCATTTTGTCCTCGGTGTTTTCCATCTTACGGACACGGTGTATGAAGTAATTCTTACGTCGGATTTCATTGACTTTCACGGGATCCGCCAAATGACGCTTATTCAATTCTTGGCACCGCTTGGTGGCCACTTCCTTCCGTATGGCTTCCCATGATAACAGAGACTTCCGCTTGATTTCCAACAGCTCTTCGTATTCGGTCTTGGGAATTGTAACGGTTTCTACAGCGATAGTTCGCGCATAGTTTGCACAAGTACGAAGTGCCGTTTCGCCACTCATTCTTGTTTTAGAATCGCGAAGAAATTTTAGGTCGCGGCCAGCCATGCACACAGTCTAAAGACATGGCAAGTGACTTCACTTGTGGAGGTCCTTTCTCTCCACCAAGCCCCGTTTGGCCTTCGGCCAAACAAGGGGCATCCTGGTGCTATAGTATAATTTGGTTAGTACATGGGACTTTGAATCCCGTAATCTCAGTTCAAATCTGGGTAGCACCATTAAATCAAACACATTTTGTTGGAAATGCAGAATTACCAACAAAATGTAAACGCGATACCTAACTAGTATGCAAAGGAGCGCATTTTCTCGTCCAGCTCAGGTCCGGAACGTTCAAAGGCATTCTCACCCATATCTTCGGAGGGCTTGTAAGGAGCCGTGACGGTCTGGGTTTCGGGTATGTCTGCGAGGGGTCGTGGCTCTTCCAGGGGGTACTGGCCCTCCTCGGAAACGGCACTCAAGACAACGATGTCCTCTTTCTCTGCGGGTTCCGGTACACCCATAACCTCGGCGCTTGCGCTTGCACCTGCGTCTCCAAAATTCTCGGTATGCTGTTTACCATCCGCAGCCTGAGTAGCAAGTTCTACCGCCTTTCGTTCAGCAGCGGTGTCATTGTATTGTTGGATAGCTACGGCATTCACATCGGGAACCGCGGCTGCCTCGGCTGCCTTTTGGGCATCAATCACATTCTGGCGCTTCACCATGAGTACGACAAAAAGGACAATGAGCCCTGTGCCGGCCATAGGGGAGACGACGAATACCGAAAGGGTGATGATAAGCAGGACCGCCTGTGTAAGGGGTGATAGCAGAATATCGGAAGGCACTTCTATTACACCGGTGCCAATGAGTGTACATAGTGTAAGAATGGCGAATGCCATTGCCGTCTCAACATACATGGTATCTCTCTTTAGGGAACCGCTTTTTCTTCTACAGCTACGGGGATTATGCTGTAGAAGATGTGGCTCTCGGGAAAAATTGACGGCAGCTCACACGCCCTTCTCATTTGTTGTCCGAATCCCGTTCCAACTACCTTTCCTTTCTCCACCAACGAAACCCAAAATGATCTCTTTCATGTCCGTTCTTCCTTATGGTCTTATCGGTTCTGTTCTCGCTTACCGACTGTTAAATGGTAGGTATTTAATCACCAGTCCATCGGTATCCGGAAATAGATTAACCGCTACCATTTCGCTTCGCAACTACCCAGGTGTTCAACTCGTGAACAAGGAACGCCTTGAAGAAAAGGGCTATTTGGTGGACATGTATGTATCCAGCGGATGGCTCTTTGGCTCTATTACGTATGTGAATGTCATTGAATCCGTGAAAAATCCACAATCCGTCCTTGAGACGTCCATGGATAAATTGCGAAAGGATATTCGTGAAGCAAAATTTGGTGTGACCTATGTGCCAAAGGGTGGCAAAGAACCAAAGACGTTGAGCATCCCGATGATTGATGACAATGAGAAGAATGACCGCACGGATTAAAACCTATTACTTTCTACAAAAACCAGAAATACCAACAAATTGTCAACAGATTTTTGGTTTGGTTCAACCAGATAAAACCTGCAATAGGATGTCGTAGATTTTATCTAAGAGTCCAGGCTTTTTTGGCACCGAATGGACAGTAGCGGTTACCACAGGTGGCTCCAGGGTGCGCCTTGCGCGCAGCACAGGTGTAGAAGGAATAGGCAAAGATTCTTCGTCTGTAGGAGGAATGGATACCGTTACAGAGGGAGCTGCCGCTTGCGCTGCCCCTGTTGTTGTGACAGAGGGCGAAGCCGAGCACGCATACACCGCAACGGAAGACGGAGCACTATCCACGTAGCCTGTACACTGCGTGTACCGCGGTGGTGTAATACATCGGTCGGTGTTGGAAGGCGTAAGAATCGCATCGCGTATCAGGACCTCCGAATAGAAACTCGGAGACGGATCCATGGGGTTGTGGTAGTAAGACATGTTGAGTGTGTTGGTGGTTGTAGTTACAAGAGGATTCTTCATACATATCATTTTTGGATTGGCTAAAGCTGCTCCGTAAATATACATACAATCCACATGACCTTCACACCCTCCATCCAAGCGCACCCTAAAACACTTACCTTTTCCACAAACACATCCTCCCCGTCCACCATTAAGTTAAGTGTACACGGTCAAGGCGTTTTTGTATGCGAGCATACGGATATATATATACGCTACTCGCCTTTACCATCGCTGACAGTTCAGAAACCGCCCATTTGTCTGTGGTTTTTCAACAGGAAAAGGTTGTCGTTATCCGCCATGAACAGGGACAGTCTACACCCCTCACAGATCCAAACAACACCAATGGATTGGATGCTACACCTGGTGCCTATTATTGGTTCAGTTTGGATGCACCCAATCAACGTCTACTGGCCGGTGTAGGAGAGCCTCGACAAGAAACGGCTATCTACACTTACCAGCTGGCAAAGACCGACCGCGCCTGGATGGAAACCCTGGCTGCCGTGCACATTACCAACCCTGTCACCAAACCCCTGCAACTCCTCCGCGATCCCATTACTCGTCAGGTCCCCCTTCATGTGAAGCCCACGGACGCCTTAACTATGTTGGATATTGCCAAGGGCACGAGTCTACCCGCTGCCAATCTGTCCACGGTAGCCCAGAAACTCTACAATTGCATACGTGGTGCCCAGTTCACCTTGAATACACCGGATTTTCCGGATTTCGCCGAGGCCATTGCCTACAGTATTCTGACGCCTACCTGTTGGTGTTATGAGACGCTGAAGGCAAAAAGTACGGAGTTTGGGCCTGTGCCGAATACCAAGGAAACCTACTTGCGCATTACGCTCAATGAGAATAACGGGGAATCCCCTGGCATTCCGTATGTGATGGAGATTTGGCCCGCGGGTCATTATTCCCCCGTGCATAACCACGGGGGTGCCAACGCCGTTATACGCGTCTTGAGTGGCGCCATCCGTGTCAAGCTCTTCGCGTTTTTGGGGGGTCCATCCTTTGGCGAGGCCACCTTCCAAGAGGGCGATGTCACCTGGATTAGTCCCACACTCAACCAGGTGCACCAGCTGGAGAATCCGGACCAGCCAGCAGCAGGAACAAACACAAACAAGCTCCCCTGCATTACCATCCAATGTTATATGTACGATGCCGAGGACAAGGCCCATTATGATTACTTTGATTACCTGGACCAGGCCGGCAAGATCCAACAGTTTGACCCCAATTCCGATATGGACTTCGTAGAGTTCAAGGACACTATCCGCACCGAATGGGCAGCCAAGAAACCCCGTCGGTGTAATATTTTCCAACGCATGTGGCGGTTTTTGAGAGGAAACAAATGCAAAAAATAAGCATGATGATATGCATTACACATTGTTGGAAGTGTCGGTCGTTTTCGGTTTCAGCAGAACAACCCGTGATTTTTCTGCAGAAAGTATTTCAAAGTCGCGAATGGTCGTGGATACATAGGCCCCATCCTCATTCTGGAAGAACCGAACATTCGTGTGCTGTGTAAGAAGTGTTGTAAAGACGCCAGGCGAGCAAATGGTTCCTACAGAGACCGTCATAGCGCCCTTGTCGGACAGCCATGCATTCGCAAAGGTGCCAAAGATATATTCGCATGTCCCGAGACTGATGGCAACCGGTAAATCAACCATGACCGCATCATACTTCGTATTGGGTACTTCGTGCATGATTTCTGTTGGATTCTCACGGATGACGACAAGGCGATCGTCTGATACCCGACAGTTAACGCAGTAAATGTCAATCTCGGCTGTTGGGGATGCCATGTCTAGAACAGATTGGTGGAGTTCATGGGAGCCACCGAGAATCGCAATGCGGTTTGCATCAGGAGAAAGAGAACGTAGAAGGAGGGAATTCATTGTGTTGGAAATGTTGAAAATATAGGACGACTTTCTGCTGGCACCGAACAACTGCCTCTCACTTTTTTTGTTTGCGCGTACGCCTATGCTTTCGCCTATGCCGACGTGTTCTGCTGCCACCTCTGGCAGCAGCAACAGCAGCCCGACATGCCTCCATATCCCTAAAGTGTTCAAAGGTATACCCAAGAGCCTCATAGGGTGCTAACATCTCCCCACTAGCAACCTTTGGAACAAACAAGGTATACGAGTATTGTACGTGGGTAGCACCCGCAGCCAACCATTGTTGACTTACTGCATCTCTGTAGAAATCGTCCACATCCGTTGTGCGATACTTTCTCCGAAATACATTCATGGCGTGCGCCATATAGGTTCCAGATTCCAAATTAAACAGAACCGTGCGATTGGGACCGATGCGACATTCACCGGCGGCTACAAGTCTCCGTTCGGGAGCTGCTCTGTGTAGGTTTTTATGCTTACTCAGGATTTCCCTTGGCGATAGAACACGTGCTGCCATGAACGAATTGTCGGCAAAGAGCACCCATGTATAGTCCCCAGGATGTTCCAGAACTTCCTGCATTGATGCATATCTCACCTGTGGTAAATTAGCAACATTGGGAAGCGGTGAAGGCGCCACAGCACGCACTACATTCCCCGCAGTCGTCGGCATACAGTCAAAGTCAAACATGGGACGATTTGTGTTGGTATTGTAGCGCAATTCAATGAGTTTGGGTACATTTTTGGGTGCGTTGGCAAAGCGTGGGCGTTTCCTGGAAAAGAAGGCGTTCCCATTACCATTCTCATCCAAATTCCCAAAAAGGCGCTTGCCGAGCATTTCTACATAGGTATACCAAAAAGATGACCATGTATGTGACATGAAACAATCATCCAACCAACAATGCCAAAGCACCTTGCCGTAAACGATATTCTAACCGCCTGGAATGAGAATGCCTCCATGGGCGATATGTACCACATGATCCTGGCATGGATGGAGGCGCATGTAGGGGATGTAGAGATTACCAAGGAGGTCCAGACCTGGCTCCGATGGGCCACCGATGGCAAGGAAACAAATGATATGGTGGAAGCCTTCCTCTACGACGCAGCCTTCGCCAAGGTACGCACCAGGTCCTAAATTCAAAACCTGGAGAAGCATAGCATCTTAAGGTTTTTTATTGCAAGCAATTGCTCTTTACACGGAACAGCAGGAATACTGTTTGCCGGCGACGGGGTTCCCTACACAGCCACCCGTTTGATAGGTGCATACACCATCCGTAAAATAGTAATTGAATGTGCCCAGTTGATTGGCGCAGTAATTGCACATCCAGGCGCAACCGGTTCCCGCCGCCACAGTAAACTGGATACAGGCGTTTGTGTGAGAAATGCCGACAGACGTATAGTTCTCATGGTGCGGCAACAAGCCATTGGCAAACGCGGCTGCGCTAGCACTAGCAAGAACGACGAGTTTGGAGAGCATGTTGGGAATGTAGGCATCATGGTGAAACCACTTTAGACAAGGTTGGTCTAAATTCGGTAAGCGAAGGAATCACAAAGACAAATGGCAAATACTGCAGCAGCAACAGAACCACAACCGCAACCAAAAACCAGTACAGGAACCCTGTTGAAGGCCGCCATCCTCACAGGCGCCGCCGGTGGTTTCCTAGCCTTTGTAGCCATGCGTTACAGGACCTCGCAATCCAATCAGTGGCTGGTACGTACGGGGGCAGGTGTAGGAGATATGGAAATTGCCAAAAAGTTCATCCAATGGCCGTTCCAGAATATACAGACTGTGGATATGACCCCTAAAAGTTTCAAGCTCGCCGTGAATGCCATGAGCAGGGAGAAGATGGAGTTCAACTTCCCCGCGGTATTCACCATCGGTCCAAAGAATGACCAGGACTCCCTACAAAAGTACGCGCGGTTCCTTCTCGTCCAGGAGGACGCGGCAACCGACGCCCTCATTCGCGGTATCATTGAGGGTGAGACCCGCACACTCTCCGCTAACCTCTCTATTGAGGATATTTTTACAGGTCGCGCGGCATTCAAGACCGATATTGTTGGGAATGTGAAGGCGCAGTTGGACCAGTACGGCCTGGAAATCTACAACGCCAATATTGAGGAGCTCAAGGATTCCGCTACGAGCAACTACTTCCGCTCGCTCGCCCAGAAAATCAAGGCGGAGGCGGAGAATAAGGCAAAAGTGGAGGTCGCCGAGCAGAATAAGAAGGGTGATATTGGCGCGAAGGAACGCGAGGCGGAGACACGGCAACGTGTGGCCGTCGTGGAGGCGGAGACGGCCCTTGTGGAAAACGGCCGCCAACAGGAAATCCTGAAATCCAAGGCCGACCTGGAAAAGACTAAGGCGGAGCAGGACCTCATCATTCAGCAGGCCAAGATTCGTGCAGAGCAGGAGGCCGATTCCCTTCGTATGCAGCTCCTCCGCGACGTGGAAGTACGCCGGCAGGAAATGGAGCTAGAGAAGCAGCGCGCCCAGGAACTCATCAAGGCGACCGTGGCGGCCGAGACGGCCCAAAAAGAGGCGGAGGGCCGAGCTGCGAGCCAACGGATTCTCGCAGAAGCCGCGCTCTTCCAGAAACAGAAGGAGGCCGAGGGAACCACCGCTACGTATGCGGCACAGGCCGAGGGTCTCCAGCGTCTTGTGACCTCCTTTGGGGGCGACCCGCGCGCCTTACTATCCTATACCATGTTGGAAAAGGGGGTTTACGAGAAGTTAGCGGAGGCGAACGCCAAGGCCATCAAGGATATGCAACCCAAAATTACCGTGTGGACTCATGATGCCCAGAACCCCGCCTCGGCAATTCAGAACTTGGGCAAAGGCCTCATTCCTATGTTGGAGACGATTCATGACCAGACGGGCTATCAGCTCCCTGGCTGGCTTGTCCAGAAAGAGAAGGAAAAGGAACTTGCGTAGAAAAATTGAAGAGCATCTATGGGACATATGTTGGGAGATCCGGAAAATCCAGCTATCGCCGAATACCGCTAAAAATACAATAGGCGCTTCCAGGCTGGGGGAAGACGGAAAACGAGGAAAGGGAAAGGCAAAACTAGGCGGGGACATAGTCGCCGTTAAAGGCATTGCGAATATAGGCGGCATCGTGGTGTTTGTAGTGCCCCACGCTATTATCCAGATCGTGTAGTAGTGCAAGGGCAGCCCATAATTGCAGAGGTTTTATGCCGAGGAGTTTGAAGACGGATGCATTGATGGCGAGCCATTCTTGGGAAGCGGGTAAAGCAAGGAGTGTCAGTTCCCATGGGGATACCGGTTTTTCCATGCAGACGCGACGGAGTTCCTTCAAATAAACGGGTATATGCTTGTTCAGAATCTGTTCAAGCATATGCTCACTATACACGTCAGGTGATTGATTGTAGGAAGGGAGGAGGGCAAGGATGGCTTGTTTCAAGGAAAGGGCGTTGGACATATTGGTTGCGAAGTGCTGCGGTTGCGTCGCGTTGCGTTGCAAAGCGAAGGAAGGAAAGGAAGAGGAGGATGTGTAGGGAATGTTGGTTGTGTTGCCACGTCAGCTGCAGACCCTGCTATCCTACCTTCAATTTTTCCAGACCATATGCACATGCAAAATGCCAGTCGTCACGCTTGAAGCATTCTACAAAGACCCCTTATCTGCACCATTGGTATTCCTTGCACCATGGGTATTCCGCGACACCATCATTATCCGAGTCTGAATCCGAATCGTCTACGACATCTGGAATATCTATGCGAATGCTGTAGGAATATCCAACATTTATATCGCTGGGGCGTTTTTGTATCTGGATGGCAAAGTCAGGGAAGGCTTCTGCAAAGCGCTTACGGTAATAGGCTTCGGCATCCTCAGGACTTCCAACAATATCCTTGAGATGTCCTGAGAGGAAGCGTTCTTGGCCGTAGCGATAATAGCGAAAGGCACCAGGATCAAAGGCGTAGACGGGTTGCTGCTCATTGGGTTTACGATGTTGGAAACGTGAGCAGAGCATATTTGCCAACGACTTCCAATGGGCCTGCAAACCATCTTCGTGGACTTGACGGAGATAGTCAAGACTATTGTGGTAGTTATCCTGAACTTCAGGATAGGGTACGGCACCTGGAAGGGCGTACTTCTTGGAAAGGAGTTTTTTGGAAAGGAAAGCCATGATGGATAAAGGAAGGGAAAGGGAGGAAGGTGTTTGTGGCGAGCACGACACCTGGCAGGTATCTGGAACTGCCTTCAATTTTTTCAGCACCATGGATATCCGCAAAATGTATCGGTCCTAATTAGAATATACCGGCCCTAAGTACAGAAGAGTTAAAAAATTGACACACCTGTGTCTTTTTATGCAGGTCATGCCAGCACTCCCCAGCACTCCCCAGCACTTCCCAACAACAATGTCCTCCATCACTTTCATTCTGAACGACCGCATCCAAAAGACGTTTGACGTCGTTTGGATAGAACATACAGCAAACACATTCACTATTCAACTAGCCTATAATCAACCGGATAACGCAACATCTCAAAATGCGATTGCGTATACACGCCGCAAAGTCGTGCACACCCTAGAGGATGTCAAAGAGTACGTGGAAGCTGTGGCCCACATGATTGACGCAGATATGAAGAGATCCGAAACAATTGACATCCAGGCAGACGGTTTTCCCTGCATTATGATACGTGGTTCCGCTTTCCTGGAATTCGTAAAATCCAGTACAATGAAGACCATATTCAAACACGCCTTTGATTTCAAGCGCATCTGATGCGTTTCATTTCACTATCCACCATCCCACCATCTTAACCTTTTTGCTTAAGACAAGAAACCCCCATAAGAACAAAACCCGCGCTATGCAGCCCGTGTTGGACCGTTGGCATATCCGTATATCCGAGCAGGATATCCTGGCGATGTGGAATGCCCCCCATCGTAAATATCATGCCAAAAGTCACCTCCGAGACCTCTTGAAACAAATAGACGCAGATACAGCAACCGACGAGCGCGAAAAGGATATCCTACGGCTCGCCGCCATTTTTCACGATATCCTTTATGACCCAACACGAACGGATAATGAAGAGGAATCGGCCAGGTTCTTTTTGGCTCATTGCAATAACCAGGAATCCCCTGATATCCAGCACATCCATCACATTATACTGGATACCAAGACGCACGAGCCGCGTTCGCACCTAGCAACCCTTTTTTGCGCAATGGATATGTCGGTCGTTCTGAAACCCTACGATGGGCTCCTGACATGGGAGGAGGGTATTCGGTACGAGTATAGCCATCTACCGGACCATGTATACCGTCAGCAGCGCATCGCCTTTCTACGAAAAATGGTAGCGGCCTATCCACAGAATGCCGCCGCGCTCACACGACTCATGGAGCATGTTGGGAGTTCCGGTTTTTGCAAAGTATGTCCTGAGTAGATAGGGATGCTCCCGAAACGAACCCGACGCTTGCCAAGCGCCAAATATAGCACTAAGCGAAGGAATAGACGAAGAGGTGGGGCAGGTGTTAATGATCCTCTGAATGCCCGAGGCAGAACACAACTTTTTATTGCTGTACGCGATGGAAAGGAACAGGAGGTGAAACGTCTCCTTGCTGCTGGCGCTGATGTGAATAAAGCCACAACAAACACTGGTGCGACACCACTCTATATGGCATCTGAACAAGAGCATGTATCTATTGTAGAACGTCTCCTTGCTGCTGGTGCTGATGTAAATAAAGCAACAACCACTAATACAACACCACTCTATATTGCATCTGAACTAGGGAATGTATCTATTGTAGAACGTCTCCTTGCTGCTGGTGCCGATGTGAATAAAGCCACAACAAATACTGGTGCTACACCACTCTATGTGGCATCCGAACAAGAGTATTTATCTATTGTAGAACGTCTCCTGGCTGCTGGTGCTGATGTGAATAAAGCCACAAAAAATGGTGAGACACCACTCTATATTGCATCCCAACGACGTTACGTAGATATTGCAGAACGTCTTATTACAGCCGGAGCAGATGTGAACAAAGCCACGACAAACACCGGTACAACACCATTATATTTAGCATCAAACAATGGATATTTGCGAATAGTGGAGCTTCTTATTGCGGCAGGGGCATATGTTAATAATACAAATAGAGACAGCCCTCTCTTTGCAGCGTCTATAAATGGTCATGCAGATGTCGTAGAACGTCTTATTGCTGCTGGAGCAAATGTAAATTATCAAAACGTAACAGGTACAACATCTCTTTATTGGGCATCTCAAAAGGGTTATACACAGGTTGTGGAACATTTGCTTGCTGCAGGTGCCGATGTGAACAACGATGCGTCAGGCATGACACCTCTTTTCACAGCATCCAGAGGGGGCTATATAGATATTGTAGAACGTTTGATTGCAGCTGGAGCTGATGTGAATAAAGCTAAGACAAATGATGGGTCAACACCTCTCTATGTAGCATCTCTAAATGGACATCTCTCTGTTGTGAAACGTCTGCTCATTGCTGGTGCTGATAAAAATATTACCAACAAAAATGGACAACTTCCTATAGATGTTGCAAAAACACCTGAAACTCGCAAATTACTGGAATCCCATGATCGCATACAAGGTCCTCCCTTGAAATGGCAAGGTTGGACACGCGGGGATGCCTCCATGTTGGACGGTATTTTTGGCGATGATGCGACGGCCAGGAACTTCGCCCTGTGTCCCGTGTGTATGAAATATGTTGAAAGAGCCGAAGCCTGTATGTACATGAGCCACAATTGTTCTACGGCGAAGGGCTACTACCACGAGGAGCTCTATAAAAAGTATAAGAACCGAGACGGCATTGTGAACTGGTGTACCATTTGTGGTCGTATTTGTAAGGGGCATAATCATTACAATCTAGCACCTGTACAAGGACCCGTGCCAGCCATCATTATGGGCAAAGACCCCTTCGCAACCTCTTGTGAGGGTGAAGGCGGTGGTGGAACAACGGAAAAACTCCTTCGTTTCCGTCGCTTGCGCGAATACGCCAAAGAACTTCAAGCACGTGTTGGGAATATAGGATGGTGGGAGGCCATGGATGCGTTGTGCGAGGCGATGTGGGATGCACCGATGTTTCATACAAATGCCTTGCATACCATGCTTGCCGAAAAGAAGTTCAACATTCCTAACACGAACTTCCCTCTGACGCTTCCACCCACTGAGAACGCTCCCAATGTACCCAACACAGCCGAACCGCCCATTGTGCATCCGAGCGAGACCGAGGCCTTCACGAATGCATTGTACATTGACGATGCCAACATTATCCAATTCCGTCACAAGAAAGCCAATGGTGCCTGGAACCGTCACGAGGGCCAAGGACAGCAGATAAGTCGCGAGGCGTTCATAGCTTTCCTGAAGTCCATGTTGGAAAACCCGACAGCCGAGGAATTCGGAAAGTGCTGGCAGTACAAAACCAGAAGCCAACAGGCCGCCCTAAACGCCACCCAGAAGGCCTTGGTGTGCGACGCACCCCTGCATCCTGAGGAAGTCAAGGCGGCCCTGGACCTCACGGATGCCGAGCAAGCTCGGCTTGCCGAGGGATATCGCAAGGCGTTTAATGCTGCCATGGATACTCGTAAAATGTACCGGCCCTAAAGAGAGAGGCCAGCAAATCTCGCGCCGAGCCTTTGCGTCCTGGCTGGACGATATACTGGGGGACTATGCCTCGGCACGATTCGGTCATTGTTGGCAGTATAGTGAGGCTGAGTATGGCACAAAGCGATGATGGGCGAAATTATATCCGCAGGAGGTGTTGGTAGCTCTGGGACTCGCGGAAACCCCACAGGCCGATGAAAATGCAGAATACCGTAAACTCTACGAGGGATATCGTAAGCTCTTCTTGCGTAAAGAGCGAGGAACATTATAATGTGCAGGTGACCCTAAAGCCAAAAATTTAGGATATCAAAGAAACTCCACTGTCTTCCGTATGAGATCCACAGGTAGCCAAGGAATGGCCGTGAGTTCCACAAGGCACTTGGAACGAAGGCGCTTCCGCTCCTCTGCTACTACTTCGGCTACCGCTGACGTCAGCGGATTTCTCAGAAATGATAGGACTGCTACATGGCGCAACGATGTGTGCAAATGTCGCATCCTCCTGAAAACATGTAGGGGCATCATCTTAGGGGATGTACAGAATAGAGAATCCAATTCATTAGGTTCAAAGCTTATATTATCCCAACAGTTTTTAGGCACTTCCAATGGTTTATTGATTGCGTGTAGATGTTTTACATCTTCGTAGGTAAAAGAAGGATTCGCGCCAAGTCTTAAAGGATCCCAAGGAATGTCAGGATGTTCTTTCACAATTGCAGGTGTGATACACGGATGCATGGAAAGCACACTGTAATTCCATTCAATATCCGAATTTTCTTGAATTATTTTCCACGTGAGCATAGGATTATAACAGAGCATATTTATGCAGTCTAATTTATCCCTTTTAGCCCAATAATACTCATGAGAGCGATCTCCATACCGGATGTATTCCCAAAGGTGGGCCAAGCAACTCTTCCGCGGTGGGTTCCTCTGCGGCGCGTTTAATATTATGCGAACGGTTTCAAACCATTCGGTAAGAAAGGATGCAGGTATAGACATCATGTTGAGAATTCTGGTTGTAATTCGCAATCAACTCAACTTTGTCAACTTTTGGAGGTATCCTGTGCATACCATGGTTCGCACGCCGCTGCGCGGCGTGCTCACGGGTGGGATTTTTTTGAGGTATCGTGACTTTTAGGGATTTTGGAGGGATCCTATGCATGCCATGGTTCGCGCGCCGCTGCGCGGCGCGCTCACGGATGGGACTTTTTTAGGGTATCGTGACTTTTAGGGATTTTGGAGGAATCCTATGCATGCCTTGGTTCGCACGCCGCTGCGCGGCGCGCTCACGGGTGGGACTTTTTTAGGGTATCGTGGTTTTGGGAAAAAATGAAGGTTTCTAGTACGATTCAATTATCTTTCACACACGCTGAACCGAACTACATCCCAAACATTCCACAATGCTCTCCTTTCTTATCCGACGCGATCCCATTAAATTCCTTGGCAGATGGAACGTTGATTATTGTCAAAATATTCTAAACACCAAGGTCCGCTTTGCAAACGAAGACCATTGCGGAACATGTCATTATGCAACCATTGAACAAACACTCAGAACTAGAAAACAGTTTACTAAGAGTGTTGAGGAACTTAAAATGAAAACAGATTCTATTCGGCGATACAATGAATATATTAACGTTGCTGTTCAATCTAGACGAAGAATGAATGCGGCGCCAATAAATTCTAAAGATGTTGACAGACAAATTGATTATTTCATTTGTATGAACTAATCAAATCAAGAAATAGCGCACAAAAAGTATATCAAGAAATACGCTACAAAATGATTTCCGAGAAATAGCGCAAAAAAGCAAAAAACACCGAAAAAATCCAGAAATGGGAAAATTTGCATAGAATTTTTCTTAATGTTTAATCCTAGGATTAAACATTAAGAAA
>JACCDG011906073.1_pt1 | contig 14439 bp, 15 predicted proteins | sample 7442471 | NCBI WGS metagenome assembly JACCDG01 (sample SAMN15323444, study PRJNA562643) | freshwater metagenome | isolation source: river surface water | place: USA:Blue River Watershed | collected 2017-08-17
AACCAACAAACTAGTGATTATATTACTGGTCGTTTTGGTTAAAAATTCAGATAAATGAAGTATTTACATTATTTATCCATCACATTTCTACTGTTAATTTCTTCCTGCCAACATTCTAATCAGATGGTGGTCATTAACTCCGATGCGCCAAAATTAGCGATTGATAAATATTATAATAAAAAACTCAATCTCAGAGTTGTTGATAGCAGAGAAAACAAGGATTTTATTGGTTTTAAAACCCCAGTTTCAATCTGGCAGTTTACAGAGGAGTATAAAGATTCCGATTATCTTTCTGATGATCAATCCTCAATTGCCATCCTCAGCAATAACCAAGATTTAGCAGCAATTATACAAAAAAAATTAGCAGAAAATTTGAATTCTCGCGGGTTGAAATTAAAACGCTTTACCATCAATCAATTATCAGGGGAAATTTTGGAATTAAGCGTGATCCCAACAACGTATCGCACTGGTATTTATAGCAAAATTAAAGTTAAAGCTATCAATAAAGCTGGGGATTTAGAGAAGATCTATGAGAAGAAAATTATCAGCTATAAACCAATGTTGAGTGCTATATTTCTAGGCCCTCTAAGCCCAGATCTGGGTGATGAATATTACAACCGAATTATTAATGATTGTTTGGATCAAAATATTCAGTCAATTATTAGTGATAATCAATTATGGAATTTCTTAGACTAAATTTTTACCTTTCTTGCCTAAATTTTATTTTTTATTAATTTAAATTTGGAGACTAAAAATGACTAAAGATATCGAAAAGCATAATGAACTTTTAACTCTCTACAAACAAACTCTTTGTGAAATTACCCACAATAAAACTCTGCCTTGGAAGATTAACATTGCCAATGCAATTCTGACTGGGTTTTTAATTGTAGTGATTGTGAATATCAAAATAAATTCCTGCTTATCTTGTTTCACCCCTTTCGTTTTTGCCATTTTAATTGCTTATCTCAGCTTCGTTTTCTTCACTTGCTATGTGGCGGGAAGCTGCTTTGATAAAGTTATGGCGGGCAAGTTAGTTTTGTCAAAACTATATAACAAATTCAGCAATGAATTTAATCATATTGTTGGCAATCAAAGACCAGATAAACTTGAATTTGGTGAAATAATTTCACTGGCAACTAGCATTGCTTTTCCAGTTTGTTCGTTGCTGATATTAGTAATATTGTGCTTAGTTTAGTTAGAAGATTTGCTGAAATAATCAGCAATTTGAATTGCAATATTTTTACTGATTCCTTTCACCAACATTAAATCCTCTAAAGCCGCATTTCTTATGGCAGTAAAAGATCCAAAATGATTTAACAAAAGCATTTTTCTTTTACTGCCAATATTGGGAATTTCATCCAACTCTGATTTAGTCACTGATTTAGCGCGTTTGGCGCGATTAAAACCAATGGCAAAACGATGCGCTTCGTCGCGAAGTCTTTGCAGATAAAACATAATTGGTAGATTTTTTTGCAAAGTAAAACTTGGTTTATCGATTTGATGAAACCATTCTTCGCCAGCATTTCGATTTTCACCTTTCGACATTGCGATAAATTTTACATTTTTTACGGAACATTCGTTCTGCCCCCCAAGAAAATTAGGTTTGCGGGGATCCCCATCTACCAAAATTAATTTATCCTGATCAGAGTAATTTTGGCAGATACCCAACTCTTTAAATACTTGGTTCGCCGCGTTTAATTGACCTTTTCCGCCGTCGATAATTATTAAATCTGGAAAAATATTTTCGTTAGTTTTTTTGAAGCGGCGTGTCAAAACTTGCCTCAAAAATCCACAATCATCTTTTTTATCCAACTCATCAATTCTAATCGTAAATTTACGATAAGCATTTTTTACAAAACCTTCGCGACCAGCGACAATAAAAGCTCCAACTACGAATTGCCCGCTGGTGTGGCTGTTGTCATAAACCTCAATTCGTTCAGGAATTTTTTCTAAATCAAATAATCTTTTTAACTCAACTAGCATTTCTAAATCTTTAATTTGGCTAGTTAATTTTTTGTTTAATTCATCTTTGGCTAATTTTAAATAATCCTGCAGAAGGTTGAATTTGCTGCCTTGTTTTGGGATATGAATTTTACTTTTTCTTCTAATTTCATTCGTCATTTTATCCTCAGTCGTCATCCCGACGAAAGTCGGGATCCATTCGGTGTTGGAAAATGGATCCCGACTTTCGTCGGGATGACGAACTGAGATGGGATAACAGGCAAAGCCAAGCACAATTAAATCTGGCACTTCTTGCTCAGCATAAAATTGTTCCAAAAATGCTTCCATAATTTCGGTTTCCAAATCATCTTCACCAACGCTTAAAAAATAAGGTTTGAAACCATAATTATTGCCATTTCTAAAAAATGAAATGACAATGCAAGCAGTTGTGCCTTGTTTGACTAGAGCAATAAAATCAACATTCTCATCGCTTTGCAGGTGAATATTTTGTTTAGCTTGAATAGTTGATAAAGCTTTAATGCGATCACGCAAAATTTGGGCTTTTTCAAATTCTAAATTGTCGCTAAAAGCTTGCATTTGTTTGGCTAGATTTTCTTGCAAATGGGCTTTTTTGCCATCCAAAAAATCTAAAACTTCTTTAATTAATTGTTGATAATCTTTTTGTTCAATCAAGCCAACACAAGGAGCAGAGCATCTTTTGATTTGATATTCCATACAAGGTTTTTTGCGACTTTTAAATTCGTTGTCCGAACAACTTCTAAGCAAAAAACTTTTTTTCAGATAATCAATTGTTTCATTAATCGCTTGATTATTGGCAAATGGCCCAAAATATTTTCCTTTAACATTTCTTTTGCCGCGATGCTTGGAAACTGAAGGGAAAGGGTGAGAAGTATCAACTAAAATATTAGCAAACGATTTGTCGTCACGCAGCAAAATATTATAACGCGGCATTAATTTTTTGATCAAATTACACTCCAACAACAGCGCTTCATCTTCAGTGTTGGTGATGGTTAAATCAATTTTAGTGGCCAGCGAAATCATCCGGCGAATGCGGCTGTTATGGCGATTATTGTCAGTGTAACTTTTAAGACGGTTTTTTAAGTTTTTGGCTTTGCCAACATATAAAACCTTGTCGGATTCATCCAAAAACTGATAAACGCCAGCATCTTTTGGGGCTTGTAGAATTTGTTGTTTTAACTGCTCATTCATAATTATTTCTGTGGATCCCAAATCAAGTTTGGGATAAGATGCTCTAGCAAGTGAACTTGCAAGAGCATCTAAATTTGCTATAGATTTTTTAAGGCTGATTAGTAGAATTCATCGTTCACAATTCATAATTCATCGCTTCTCAAACAATGACAATCAAGCCAGAACAATTAGAAGAAATTAAAAATTTACGCAACACAAAATCAACTACGCTTCGCCCAGTTTCTGAGGGGCTGGAAGAGATTTTGTATAAACCATTTGAAGTGCTCGATCACGGTTTTGTGCGCGTGGTTGATTATATGGGCAACGATTCTTCAGTGGTGCAGGCGGCGCGTGTTTCTTATGGCGCGGGTACTAAGAAAGTCAATGCTGATAAAGGTTTGATTCATTATTTGATTTCACATCGTCACACCACACCTTTGGAAATGTGCGAAATTAAATTTCATATTAAATTGCCAATATTCATCGCCCGTCAATGGATTCGACATCGCACAGCTTCAGTGAATGAATATTCAGCGCGTTATTCAATTATGGAAGATGAGTTTTATATTCCAAAAGCAGAAGCGCTTGCGCCTCAATCCAAGGTCAATCATCAAGGAAGAGATGAATCAAAACCTTTAAGCCATGAACAGCAAAAGAAAGTTTTAGAGCTTCTTAAAAATGATGCCAAACAATGCTACGATCATTATTTGGATATGATTAATCAAGATTCAAAAGGCAATGTTGTTGATGAAAATAAAGAAGGTTTAGCGCGAGAATTGGCGCGGATGAATTTGCCAGTCAATTGCTACACTCAATGGTATTGGAAAATTGATTTGCATAATCTACTCAACTTTCTATTTTTGCGCGCTGATTCTCACGCTCAATATGAAATTCGTGAATATGCCAATGTGATGTTAGAAATCACCAAACAATGGGTGCCACATTGCTACGAAGCGTTTGTAAAATATAGAATGACAGGAAAAGAACTTTCTGGATTAGCAATTGAAGTGTTAAAGAAAAAACTAAAAGGCGAAACAATTTCCCAAGAAGAAAGTGGCATCAGCGTTAGAGAGTGGGACGAATTAGTAAAAATTTTCAACATTTAATCCAAGTAAATTATGTTAAGCATTTCACATTTAATCGTTGTTTTATTAATCATTCTCGTGCTTTTTGGTGCTGGCAAATTGCCGAATGTAATGGGTGATATTGGTAAAGGAATTAAAAATTTCCGCAAAAATGTCAAAGATGAAAACGAAGGCACTGCAAAAATCATCGATCAATCTCAAGACAAAAAGGAATAACCTCAAGTGAGTGAAGAATTAACCGAAAAAAGATCAGCCACCACCGAAATTTTGGAGGATGTTGTCAAAAAAACGACCACCGATAAAATTTCAATTAGTGATTTAATTATTGCTATGGATGCTGGTGGTTTTGGTTTAATCATGACCATCTTTTCCCTGCCAATCATAATTCCATTGCCGCCGCCATTTCCTAGTTTAATTTCCATCCCAATGGTGATTTTTTCTTTTCAAATGATGGTTGGCTATAAGTCACCAAGATTGCCAAAAAGACTTTCTAACCTTTCAGTGAGCAGAAATGTTCTAGCAATGATGGTCGAAAAATCTGCACCTTATATCAGAAAAGCTGAAAGCTTCGTCAAGCCAAGATTATCAGTGTTGAGCTCAGATTGGTTTCGACAAATCATCGGTTTGTTTTGTTTTATTTTTTCAATGTCAGTTTTATTGCCTTTGCCTCTTTCTAACTTCATTCCGGGAATGGGCGTTTTGATTGCCTCTTTTGGGCTTTTAGGGCGAGATGGTTTTATAATTTTACTGGGTTTGTTCGTTGGCTCGATGGGCATTCTAATCACTACTCTTGCGGTGTTATTGGGTGTGGAAGCGCTTTATATAATTAAAGATTGGATTTTGCATTTATTTTAAAATGGCTGACAACAAGGAACTTCTAATCAAAACTTTACTATACAGATCACTGCATCGCGGTTGCAAAGAAACTGATATTTTGCTTGGGCTTTTTGCTAAAAATAAAATTGCTGATTTTAATGATGAAGAGCTAGAGCTATATTCCAAGCTGGTTTTAGAAGATGATGTTTTTATTTATGATTGGATTTTACAAAAAATTCCCGTTCCCAATCAATATCAAAATTTGGTGCAATCTATCCGTCAATTTCACAAATTATAATTATGACAAATGACGCAGGAGTTGGCGGCGAGTGATTTGCATAATTCGATTAGTAAAAAAGAAAATTAATTATGAACAGGTTGAGCGAAAAGCTGATCAACAATTTAAATGAAATGGAGTTTTTAACTCAGTCACTTGCTTCTGCCCATCTTTATTATGCAAATATTAACGAAAATCTTGCCAAAATTATTGGTGAAACCAAGCTTTGTTTATTAAGCGCCACGCTAGATTTGGCAATAGATTTAGAGCATAAAATGCATCATCAAATCGATAAAAATCATTTGATAAAAAAAGTAATTCAAAATTTAGACATTGCCTCTAAAAATCTGCGTTATTTTCCCGCTGAAAATAAAATTTCTAACTTTGATGAAGTTGAAATAGAAATTTTGATGATCTGTGATTTCGCCAAAGAATACGCGGTGCATGGCTATGAGATAGTCGCTGGTTTTAGTTTAGTAGAGAAAAAAATGTTGAGTGATAAAATTTTAATCATCAAATCCCGCCGAATAATTTAGAGGTGGTAATTAAATATACCTCAATAATTAATCATTAATAACTAACCATTACTCATTATCTTCTATGCCTTTTCTAGATAAATTATTTACCAAAAAACCGCAAAAAACCACTAATAATCAGGCTGGTTTTAATTTTTTAGATAGTTGTGGTGATGCACAAAAATGGTTTTCTTATGATGATAATAATGGCGATGAACAGAGCTGCAGTGCGGTGATAAAAAAATCTGCCTTTGATTATATCAAAGAATTTGGTTTAGAAAAAAACAGCAATAATTTCACTCTTCTTTTGGAATTAAAAGAAGCTATCGCCAATTATTTTAAAAGATGCAACATCAAATGCGACACCAGCAATATAATGGTTCGCGCTGGAATCTTCGAGCTTTTGCAGGATTTATATAAAACAATTGGTTTTGGAGTGGAAGAAAAAATTCTTTTTACGCTGCCAATTTCAGGATATTTTGTCCAGCAATGTCACGATAATGAGATTGAAACTGAGTTCTTAAACACTGATATAAAAAATGGTTGGAAGATTGATTTTGCTGAATTAGAAGCGATTTTGAAAAAGCATAAAATTAAAGTTCTTTTCCTTAATTATCCCAATAGCACAACTGGTGCGGTTCTAAGCAAAGAAGAAATTTTTAGCTTGGCAGAGATTTTAAAAAATAATAAAGATTTATTAGTAATAGCTGATGAATCATTGCGTGACATTGCGCTTGATGAAAATTCTCAACCATTTTCTTTGGCTGCTTTGGATAATGTTGCTCAACAAATTATTACCATCAGTAGTTTGAAAGCTTATGGCTTGCATAATTTAGATATTGCTTTTGCTTGCTCTAAATCGAAACCAATTGTCGCTGGTTTGTTTAGAGAGATGATTAATATTTCTCACGCCAATCAACATATTGCCATTGCTGCGCTTTTAGAAAGTGATGACAACCAAAGACATTTGGCGGATATTATTGAAGAGTGCCAGCAAAATTCTGATTTGGTGGTAGAAGAATTACAAACTATCAATGAAAATTTAGGCAAAAAATTTGGCAAAAATGCTGATTTTATCAAGCCGCTTTTGGATGATGTCAAAGCTGGTAATTCGGTGCTAATACAATTTTCTGGCCTCAAAGGTAGCAAGCCTGAAAATGGCAATAAAACTTTGGAAACGGATTTGGATATTGCCGAATTTTTAAAACGCGAAACCAACATCGCCATGATGCCTGGGCAATGCTGTTTATTGCCAGAAGAGGAAATGATTTTGCGATTATATTTGTTGAAATCAAAACAAGAATTGCGCGCTGGGTTTAAAAAAATTAGTGCGGCAGTAATGCAATTGAGAATGTTAAGCCAGAAGATAACGGTTTCTAGTTCAAGCCAGCTGGGAGTTGGAAAGGGAAATGTTCGTTAAATTAAGTAATTAAATATACCTTCTTACAATTTGGGTAAGATTTTATTTACGTCAGCGGGACGGGGTTTGTAACCCCGTCCCTATGTTCATACCAATTTTTGAAATAGGAATGAACGGGAAGAAGGGGTTACAAACCCCTTCTTGCATTTATTTACCGTTTTCTAACTTATCTAAAAAAGCCAAAATCTCATCAATGTGACCATTGACTTTGACAGAATTCCAAATTTTGACAATGTTGCTTTTTTTATCGATGATAAAAGTGCTGCGGTCAATTCCTAAATATTTTTTGCCAAACATCGACTTCTCTTTCAAAACGCCATATTTAGAACATAATTCGCCATCTTCATCGCTGATTAGGTTGAACGCCAAATTATATTTTTGGATAAAATTGCAATGGCTTTTGATAGAATCGCGTGAAACTCCAAGAACAACGGTGTCTAGGGCAACAAATTTTTCGATATGTTTGGTGAAATCTTGCGCTTCAATAGTGCAACCCGGAGTGTCATCTTTTGGATAAAAATATAAAACAACATTCTTACCACGCAGATCACTCAATTCAATAACGGTGCCGTCATCGCAAGGAGCGCTAAAAGATGGAGCAATTTTTCCAATTTCAACTGACATATCAAATTTGATTCAAAATAATGTCGAATTTTTTATGAAATTCGACAGGGATCCTCACTTTTGTGGGGTGGAGCAAATGCTTCATGAAAATATTATTTGCTAGTTTTTTTAGCTGATTTTTTCTTTGGTGTAGCAGTTTCGTCAACAGCATCTAACACTACAGCATTAAATTGTGATTGGCTGCACAGGCCAAGCAACACGATGTCACGAGGTTTAAGATTTTTCATATTCCAGTGAGTTTTATCACGAATAGAATCGATCATCTTATCTGTAGTACCAATTAATTTTTTGATTTTAGCGTTGGTAATTTCTGGGTAATATTTCAACAAGTAGAAAATGCCATCTGGCTTATCGCCTCTTCTAGCAATTGGAGTATATTTGCCAGCTTTCTTTTTAGCGGTTGATTGCATCATTGCTGCAATATTTTGTCTTAAAACCAAAGTCGCATTTTTATCTTTTTCACAACGCGTAATTTCTTCCTTAGTTAATTGCCCAGAGTTAATTGGGTTTTGCCCAATAATTCCAGAAGCCACATCGCCATCAGCAATGCCTTGCACTTCAAGTTCGTGAAGCCCACAAAATTGAGCAATTTGTGCGAAAGTTAGGGAAGTATTTTCAACTAACCAAACAGCAGTTGCTTTACGCATTAATGGAAGTTCTTGAGACATAAGATTTAGTTATTAGTTATTACAGATCGTATTAATCGCGCTGTAGCAAAGCGTAAGCGGATGGTGCACCCGAGAGGATTCGAACCTCTAACCTTCTGATCCGTAGTCAGATACTCTATCCAGTTGAGCCACGGGTGCATTTAAAATTTATTCCTTAAGAACGCTTCGTCGCTTTTTAAATCAAAACAAGTTTTGATTTAAAGACGACTTGCGCCTGGGCGAGCGGCACAGCCTTCGCCCGTTATTCGTTTAAAATGCTGTTCGCATTTTATTGCACTTTCAGTGCAACCACTCATAACCCAGTTGAGCCACGGGTGCGAGTTTAATTATTAATGACTAATTACTAAAACCGATAATTAGTCATTAATAATTATTTTTTATTCTTCGTTTTTTTCTTTCTTAGCTTTTTCAGCTTTTTCGGTGGCTTTTTTATCTTTGCCAATTCCTAATTTAGCTCTAACTGCTGCTTCAATTTCGTCAGCAATTTTTGGATTAGCTTTTAAATGTTCTTTAACATTTTCTTTGCCTTGGCCAATTTTAGCGCCTTTGTAGGCGTACCAAGAGCCAGATTTTTCGATGATGTCGTTGTTGGTTGCTAGGTCGATAACTTCGCCAAGTCTAGAAACACCTTCGCCGTAAATGATTTCAAAATCAGCGGTTTTGAAAGGTGGAGCAACTTTATTTTTTACAACTTTAACTTTGGTTTCATTACCCAAAATATCTTCTTTATCTTTAACTTGCGCGCCTCTTCTGATATCTAAACGAACTGATGCATAAAACTTCAATGAGTTGCCGCCAGATGTGGTTTCGGGAGATCCAAACATCACGCCAATTTTCATCCGAATTTGGTTGATGAAAATAACTGTGCAGTTGGTTTTAGAAATTGAACCAGTCAATTTTCTAAGAGCTTTACTCATCAAACGAGCTTGCAAACCCATTTGGTTGTCAGCCATTCCGCCTTCTAATTCAACTTGTGGAACCAAGGCTGCAACTGAGTCAATGATGATTAAATCAACTGCACCAGATCTAACTAAGGTATCAGTAATTTCTAGAGCCGCTTCACCGTTATCTGGTTGCGAGATAATCATTTCGTCAGTATTGATGCCTAAATTTTTGGCATAAGTTGGATCAAATGCGTGTTCAGCGTCAACGAAAGCGCAAGACAAGCCTTTTTTTTGGGCTTCAGCGATTGCATGTAAAGTTAAAGTAGTTTTACCAGAGCTTTCTGGGCCGTAAATTTCGATGATTCTGCCTCTAGGATAACCGCCAATTCCTAATGCTAAATCTAGAGCCAAAGAGCCAGAAGGAATCACATCAACTTCAACAACGGGGCGTTGACCCAATCTCATTGCTGAACCTTTACCAAATTGTTTATCGATTTGAGCTAACGCTGCGTCGAGGGCTTTTTTTCTGTCGTTCATATTCTGTGGTTTTGGATAATTGGTTAAAAAAGATTGCAGAGGATAATTTCAATCTTGGTGGAAGTCAATATTAGATAAGGCAGCTAATGATGTTTTTTGTTTTTGGGTTTTTTGCTCTGAATTTTGGTTTTGATTTTGGTTTTGCTTTTAACCTTTTTAGTATTTTTTATTTTCACTCCTTTAACACTTGGCTCTCCAGCATAGCGAATATTAAAATTGATCTTCTCAACCATCTGATTTTGATTGTTTAATTCTAAATCATATTTTTGGCTAGGAGCAAAGCCTAGGCGAGTAGATTGTTCGTTAGAAACTTGTAATTGGTATTTGTTAAAAGGTACCTTTTCAAATAGATAAAAACCATCATAGCCAGATTTAGTGGTGGCAATGACATCACCTTTTTCATCTATCAACTGTAGCTCAACATTGGCTGCTGGGTTGGTATCGCCGTTCTTGCGTAAAATTGTATAACCAGAAATTTCTCCAATTCTAGAAACTGGAAAATCAAGGTCGGAGATAGTTCCACTGTGGCCGAAAATTTTGGTGGATTTTTGTTTAACTACTAAATAAGGATCAGGCAGGCTGTCGGTGTTGATGCTAACTTTTGCTGGGCCGTCAAATTGGAGATTGGTAATAAATGCCACGCCATCTTCATTGGTCTTCACTCTTTTGATGCCGTCATTGACTAAAATTTCGACATTTTCTATTGCTTCTTCGCCCTTATCAAACGCGCCATTATTATTAGCATCGATAAAAACTTTAGCAGCAATGGCGCCAGTATTAGCAAGTGGTGTGCCTGAAATTACACCAGTATTATGTTTGGCATCATAACCAAAGGAAGTTGATAGGTTTAAATTGAGTCCATAATTACCATTATCAACATAGTTGGCACCCAAGCTAACAATGACTTTGGTGAAAGTTTTACTGACACTTACTGAATAGCTGGTTGAAGATGGTTGAATTGTTCCTGATGATTCCTGTGCGAATTGGTGATCGATGCTAAAATTAGTGTTAAAATTATTAGCAAAATTATAGCTCGAAGCCACATTAAGAGAGTTTAAATTTTCATTTGGTTGGAGGCCATAAGATAAGATGCTTCTGAGGTTTAATTTTTCCGAAAAAATATAGTTGAGTAATGTTCTGCCATTAACAATTTTGCGTTGTTCACCTTCAATTCTACTATCATCAATTTGTTGAAAGCTTTGAGTGAGGCTGATTCTGTTGCTGAGTCCAAAAGAAATATCGCCTCCTAAATCATTTCTAAACTCGTTGGAAGCAAAATTGTCTTGAGTTGCTGTCAGCGAAACTCGCGATGGAAAAGTCATAAAAGGAATGGTTAGTGGGCCATCAATACGAATTGAATGTTTGTGAATCAACGGATCAGACAAAGTTGGGTTATCTTCGCTGACAAAATCTTTGTCAAAATTATCAAAAGTGCCTGACAAGTTATAATCGAAAAATGAAGCTTGTAGTGACAGTTCCTGAGCGTTGGATTTATTCTCTAAATCTTTCGCTACATCAAGTCGGCCAGCAACTCCTAACAATGATGATCTAAGGCTTAAGCTGGTATAATTATGTGGTTGATCGGATAAGTTAAGTGGAATTCTAAAAAAATTGGTGACGATTGAAGTGGATTTAGTTAAGCCATAACCAAGTTCACCAGAGAAACGGCCAATACCTTGGCTGGGATTCTGGGAATTATCTTGTGCATCATTTTTGATTAAATTGTCATTATTTTTATTGGTAGCAAAACGGTAATATATTTTCCCTTCTTTCAATAAATCATTGCCGATCATAAATCTTCTGGTCTCTTGGTATTGTTGACCAAACGGGCCATAGAAAATTAATTTAATAATGTTTAAGCCAGCAACTAATGGCACATCTAAAAATTCATAAACGCCATCATTGCCAATTTTTTGAAAATTAAATAAGGAATCGTTGCGATACAATTCAACATCCCAGCCAACTTGGGCATTGCCGCGAACATTGGTTTTGTTGAATTGGTTAACATATTCGAGCGGGTAGTTGGAGATTGTTGCGCCTTTGCCTGGTGCAGAATTGGCAATTAATGGTTGTTCAGGAGTATAAATATCGCCAAGAGAAAATTCAGTTGCACCAAGCGGCCCAAGCAATTCGCCGTTAGAATCTCTGCGTCCAGAAGTAATTCTGGCGCTGCTTAGAGTGTTATCTTGAACAGTGGCGGAAATTTGGTTGTTTAGATATAAAAAATCACCAGTAAATAAGCCGTTGATTTGTGAAGAAGAGGTTTTGGTTGGGCCAGATTTAGTATAGTTTTGCACATAATTTAAGTTGCCAAATGGCACCGATATTAGTTTGTAAGGAGTCTGTAGTGATTCTGTGATTTCTGGAGTATTTGGTGTTTGTTGTTTCGTACTAGCTAATGCTTGCCATTGTTTTTGCCTTTCAAACCTTGTTTCAATTGGTAAAAGCCCACCAGAATTAACCCCAATTTCTTGATTTTGTTTATTAAAATCCAAATCTAAGCCAAACCATTTTTGCAATGTTTTGGTGTTAACAAAAATATCACCACTAAATAAAATTATATCGTTAGGTGAGGTGGTGAATTTCTTGTTATTGGCTTGGCATTTGTTGTTTCTTAAATCGAGGGAAAATTTTTTATCCTCACTAATAAACCAGCCTTTGGCGGACATATTATCGGGTGCAACTTCTACCGATAATTCTAAAACGCGGATAAAATCTTTCAAAGATAAAAACACTTGGTTATCAATTGTATAACCAATTATTGGATCGTCTAATATTAAAAAACGCCCCAAATTAACTTGCAAAACCAAGAGATCATCACGATTTAATTTTTGACTATTGGCATAGGGATTTATTGTGGTTGCGCTGTTTTCTTGCGCCCAAGATTCTGAAGTAAGCATTACAAACAATACAATCAAGATCGTGTTAGTAAGATATTTGATTTTGGGGAAAAGTTTTATCAAAGAAGAGGAGTGTTTTGAGATGTGATTTACTATTATTTTATCGTCATCCCGACGCAAGTTGGGATCCATTTTTTAACATCGAATGAATTCCGATTTTCATCGGGATGACGCAAATGTTAAGTCTTGATTATAAAAAATTAATTAATTGTCAGGGAATTTTGAGACAAAACTTTTTTACTATCTAACCAGTCAGAATCACTTGGTTTGGCGATATATTTAGCGGTTAAAACTCCATCAGATAATTTAACATCGTTAGGAAGATTCAAATTAATTAAGACACTGCGTTTCGGATAAGGATAAAAAACTGCCACGCTGTTTAAAACGCCGACCTCATACTCCTTGCCAGTTTTGTTTGATTTAAAAGTGACCAAAATATTGCCATAGGTAGAAGCATTGCCGGTTCTAATTAAATCAAGTGATAACAGTTTTTTATGTTCTTTCTCATCAGATTTAATTGCTAAATTTGTAATAACAGATGTGGCTTTGGCGTCGCCATTAACAACTATGACAGGAATTGAGATGCCAAAAAGTGGTTTTAGGACAACTGATATTTTGTTGTCATTTTTCTTTTTGTTTTTAACTTCGACATTGTTATCTGGCTTGAAATCTGCAGCTGGTTCTTCTCTGAATAAGAAATGCGCTCTATATTCACCAGCAGCGAGATCAGCAGGTTTTTTCACCATCACCCGAATAGTTTGCACTTCATTGGGTTGCAATGTGACTCTTCTTGGAGAATATCTTAATAAATCATCCGCGAATTTTTCTGGTGAATTTGTTTCAGTTTCAGGAATTTCGGTATAAGCACCTTTTTCATCCATCCGTAAATGCTGTAAAGAGACCCGATAGGTAACAGCCTCATCGCGTTTATTTATTAATTTTACCTCTTGGCTTTCAACATTATCGTTAAATTCCAAACGGTTAGGAGTGACCATCAAGCCACCAATATCAGCATTTGCTTGGCCAAATGTTGCCAAAAAAATTGCTGCAAACAAAAATTTATTGATCAAAAATTTTTTCATAAATAGAAGATTTTTTAATAGAATAAATCGACATAAACCACATCACCCTTTTTATTGGTGTTGTCGGCAACAAAAATTTTACTATCAATTGTTAACGAACCACTACCATTTTTATCCAAAACAATCTCATTATATTTTAGTTTGTTTTTGGCGATATTCTTTGCTGATTTGGGAGAAGATTGATCGCGGCTTTTCTTTTGATAGCAAGCGCTGATAACAGAGTTAGGTTCAGATTGTATATTGTAAAACATATTTCCAGCCTGATCTCTTGTTAAGGTAATAGAGTTTTGTTTTGGGTGGTTACCAATGCTCAAAATGCGATCAACCACCAAAGCCCTAGCAGTTCCAACTGCCTTGCTGCCATTTGAATAGGCTGCTCCGCTTAGGAAAACAGCGCACAAACCAATAATTGTTAAAGTAAATCTCGCTAGTGATTTAAACACGGTGTCATATTTTGATTAGTCAATGACGCCGAGAATAG
>JACCDG011294670.1_pt1 | contig 14436 bp, 9 predicted proteins | sample 7442471 | NCBI WGS metagenome assembly JACCDG01 (sample SAMN15323444, study PRJNA562643) | freshwater metagenome | isolation source: river surface water | place: USA:Blue River Watershed | collected 2017-08-17
AAAACATCTAGCTTTAAAAAGCAGGCTTTTGGTAACTTTCTAAGAAATGCTGGAAATGCCGTTGGTAAGTTTATCAAGTCTCCTACCGGAGCTATGGCTGGAGTTGGCGGTGTAGTCGGAGGCTTTGCTGGAGCGCAAGATGGTGGTACTAGCGGAGCTCTTAAAGGGTTTGCCGCTGGCGCGGCTGGCGGTGCAGCTCTAGGCCGTTACGGAAATAAGATACCAGGAGCGCTAAGTTATACTGGCAGTAAATTATACTCAGGAGCACAAAAACTATACGGAGGAGCTAAAGCCGTAGGCAGAGGAGGACAAGCAGTAGGTGGAGCAATACAAAACACAGGAGGCGGCTTTGGTAATGTAATGGGTATAGCAGGAGGTGCCGCAGCTGGCGGTTATGCTGGGTATCAAGCTTCTGAGGGTATGGATACAGCACAAAGAGCAGGATTGATGCTAGGAGGAGCTTTGGGCGGTGCTGCTATAGGTAGAGGCGCAGCTAGAGCCGGGCATATGGCGTTAGGAACTAATAGAGGTAGAGCTTTAACACAGCAAGCCCAAATGCAGGGCAGAACAAGTATGAGACAAGCCTTTGGCGGGTTTAGATCAGGTACTAATGCAGAGCTTAATACTTTACGAAATCAACAAGCAGGTAGAAGTAATGAGCTTATACGAGCTAATCAACAGCAAATGCAGGCTAATCTTACTAAAGATGTCGGCTTAGGTGGGTATGGGTTAGATGCTAATCAAGCCAATACAGTTAATACACAACTAAACCAAGCAACACAGTATGCTACAAATCCTAGCTCTAGCTTTATCCAAAGAGGCATAGAGAGATTTAAAAATATAAGAAACATGGATTACGCAGCTAATAACCAATTATCTAACTACGTAGTGCCAGGCTTAGTGCATGGCGCTGTAGGTGCTGGTGCTGGTTATGCAGCAGATTCAAGCATGGGCGGTAGTGGTTATACAGGTGCTATACTAGGCGGTGTAGCGGGAGCTATAGGTGGAGGCAGCAGATTTAATCAACAGTTAGGAAAAACGCTAACTTCAAGATCTAGAGGAGTAGCTGAGCAATATAGCAAGCAACTAGCAACATCTCCAGATCTACAAAGAAGAGTTTTACGCCAGACCGGCGATACTTTGGCTACTTCAAACCCAGCACTAGGCACTCAACTCAAGGGTACTGTTAATACACTAGAAGCAGCAGCACCAGGCAGTATAAAGCCAAAAGTAAATTCACTTAGCGTAGTGGATGGAAATATTAAATTCACAGCCGGTTCAGGTGGTAATCCTGGGCAGCTAAATCTAGCGGATGATATTGCTCAAAATCTTGGAGCTAAGAATCCAGATCTAGTTAAGACACAGCTAAACAATGCCTTACCTACAGATCCAGCAGACAAGGCTATACTATCTAACATGCTAGCTAAGGGAGGTCCTGAGGCTGAGCAGCTGACTAATGTCTTAAATGCGCATTCTAAAGAAATAGTTAATATATCTAACCAAGTACATGACGATGTAGCCAATGCTATTATAGCGCAGGGAAAAAGAATAAATTCCTCGAGTTTAGGAACTAATCCTCTAGCAGGTGGTTCAGTTGATCCATCTTATTTAATGTCTCAACCAGCTATGAAAGACTTAGCTAATAAGATATCTAAGGGGACTCAAGCAACTGCGGATGAAATAAAAGCTGCCCTAACAAACTCCGGAATTTCAGCTGGGGCATATACAGACGACATGGCTAACGCTTTGAAGTACCAATTTGACGATATGGCAACAGCAGCAAAGAATAATCTAGATAAAGCTTCTACAAGCATGAAGAATAATCTTTTAGGAACTCAAGTTAATATAATGGCAAAAGCTCATTCTAATGAAATAACCAAGGTAACCACCGCTTTAGAACGAGCTAAGACTTTTGCAGATCCTAATGATTTGGCTTTATTACAAGCTCACGGAAATGACTTAGTAGAGCTACAAATGCGTCAAGGACCAAATGGGCAAAGATTAGCAACTAAGACTCTACAAGAGATGACTGAAGCTTTAGAATCCCAAGATCCAGGCAAAATAAAAACACTAGTAAAGACACTAAACACTAAGGCCAATAAGGCTATGTCTGGTTCTTCAGCAGCTGGATTCCAAAGAGCAACGTCAGGAGTTACCTCAGCAGCTAAGAATGTATTCAGAGGAGAATTTGACGATCAATTCTTAAACAATGCAAAGGCATTTGTACCACCAAATAGCCCACAAGCTACAACTCTAAACAATATAAACATGCTGGACGATGTAGTTAAAAAGCAGTTTATGTCTGGCAAAATTAACGTAGACCAAGCAGATGTAGACCAACTAAATCAACTTGCTACTACTATAGGCGGACAAACTTTTAGTAACGCTGTGTCTAGTAACACCGTTCTTAGTGCAGTTATTGCTGATGCTAACTCAGCTATAAGCGCCATATCTACAAGAATACCAGCAAGTAAAATAAATAGCGCTTTAGCTACAAATAGAGGTAACTCTGCCAAGTCTCTTAAGGAAATAGAAGCTATACTAGTTAATACAGGGGCTATTAACCCAGGGACTACATTAACTACTCAACATTTAGAAGAACTAATTAACGCAAGGAATGTATGGGCTAAAGGTCTAGAGAAGAATATATCTAGATTTAAATCTGACTTCGCAACAGCTGCAGGTGCTAATCCTATCTCTAGCCGTGGCTTAAATGTCAAGCAGCTATCCGGAAGAACTGCAACTACTATAGATGATGCTGCGTTACAAACAGCGCAAAGAAGCGCTACAGAAGCTCCTGTAGTAGCACCAACCCAAGCCCCCGTTAGCTTAGCAACTAACACAGCTGGATTTGGCATGCCTACAAAAGCTCTGCTAGGTGCTGGTGTTCTCGGTGGTGGCTATGCTGGGTATAACTATTTAACAGCTCCAGTGGCTAATCAACAGAAAACCCCATAACCAGCTAAGGAAGTATTAAATGCCACTATTTCAAAAAACAGAAAAAGATAAGACAAATGCTTACTTAGCTGGCGCAGCTGCCCTAGCTGCCCTACCAACAGTAAGCAGTATTTCAGATCACTTAGCTAACGATGCTAAAGCTAAAGCCAGAAGATTTGCAGACACTGGATACACAGGAGAAATAACATATAAGAATTTAGAGGGACTTAAGAAAGAAATACTGAAAGATACCTCCCTAGCCAAGGATTTACAAGTTCTTTCTGTGCCAGGCACTGGGTATAGTTTCTCAACTGATCTACCATATCACAAGTCTAGGTATATACCTGGATTAACTAGTAGCCAGTTAGAGGACATGATAAGAAACAATAAAAAGTTTTTATCAGTGGATAACTCAAGGATTGGAGTATCTGATTTCATAAAAGGAGTAAGAAACGCAGGTGGGTATATAGGAATAGACAAAAACTTAGATGACGTTACAGACTTAGCACACGAGCTAGGACATGCTAGATCCTTGTCTGCAGATTCTAAGAGATTCGGTCAAGGCTATAAATGGCTACAAAGCATAGGTAGAACAAATCCTTTGGCACTAGCCGGAGCAGCTTCCGTCGCTTCTCTATTGCAGGAAGACGCTGATAGCCCCTATGCCTATGCCCCTGCTGCTATAGTCGCAGCTACTCAAGCACCAGTATTAAGAGAAGAGTATTTAGCTTCAAGAAAAGGGTATGATGCTTTATCCAAGCTGGAAAGAAGCGGATTGGTAGAGGAGGGAACATCTGCTCTAGCTAAGTCTAAGTATCTTAGATATGGAGGAACTTATCTAGCAGGGGCTTTAGGAGCTACTGCCGTACCAGCTTTATTAGCTTTAGCAAGGCAAAGATATGGTACCGAGGTACCTGTTATCTCAGATGCCAGAGAAAATCTATCTAATATGTCACCACTAAAGACAGGTCTTATAGCTGCTGGAGCCTTAGCCGGAGGAGCAGCTTTATCTAAGTATAAACCAGTTTCTAGAGCTATAGATAATTTAATAGGAAGACGAATGTCTAGAGGTCAAGATATTGACGAAGCTGTAAAAAGAATAAAAGAAGATATTAGTAGGAAGTCTTAATTTCTTGCAGATCGTTATCTAGAGGTTCTGGCATAGGTAATTCTATTTCTTGACTAAAAGGAAATTCCTGCTTAAATAGGATACTCATACATATATTGCATACTCCTCCGTCAGGAAGCTCATCTATATCTGAGTGTAAGCAAATATCAGGTGTTAAATCACTGTCTTCAAAACTCATAGGAGATACCTCAATGAAAAGAATTGATAGTTTAGGTTCAGCAGTTGCTGCTAAGTCATTAGCAGAAACAGTAGCAGCCCCACAAGAATATGTTACAGCAGAAGAAAAAGAAATCAAAGAATTAGAACAAAAGGTTGAGGAAAACTTACCAAGAACAGGTTTATCTGCTTGGGAGCAACAGTTAAAAGATTCAAATATATCTAGACAAGAAGCAGCTAAAGTACTAGATGCTATCTTAACAAGAGGCATATACGAAGAAATATACAAATATGGGCCTACTGTTTTTAAGTTCAGAACTAGAACTGCTACAGACGCAGATAGAGTTATTGAAATGCTTCAAGAGTTTGAACCAAGAACCAGTGTAGCGTTACAGCACTTAATTACAAGAATAAACATAGCCAGTAGTTTATCTAGCTACGGAGATAGAGTGTTCTCATTCAGCCCAAATACAGATAGCAATAGAGCTTTGTTAGATACAGAGTTTAATGAAAGATACTTGTTTATCAGTAATATACCTCAACCAGTGTTTTTCGCTATGACACAAGTACTAGAAAAGTTCGACAAAAAAGTATCTCTATGCTGTGACCCACGTTCTCTAGAAAATTTTTAAGCATCCCCTGGGCTAGTGCTAGGGCTGAGTTAATGCTGAGAGGCTTAGCTCTACCGCCTAGGGGTAGTGTACAAAGCTGCTTGCTAGAAGAACTTATACACAGAGAGAGGCTTCGTAAGTGGCATTACCATATGTCTGATATACTATCTTTAGCTGCTCAGATATCTGGTAACAAGCACACACTAGACAAGTTAGTAGAGCAGACATCCACTTTATATAAAATGGAAATACATGCAGTTGGGGCATATGATTCAGACATAGAACATAAGACTTCAACCGAAGAGGTAAAGAAATCTGATAAAGACCTCTTAAAGATGCTGGATGGTTTACCCGATGTCTGATCCTAATAACGGTACATACCCACAAGCAGCGGGTAGTTTTTATAATTCATCAGCTATGATGCCTCACAGTGGAGGTAGAGTTGCACCACAGGTACCAACTTATGGTGAAGGTTTACCTGGACTAATGAATGCATCTAGAATGCAGATTAGCAACCCAAATACACCTAGAGGCTCTAGCATAATTGCCTCTAGGTCGGCGAATATGGAAGCTTATTACAGAGCACAAGATAGCAGCATAGGAACTGCAACAACCGGGTTAAATGTTATGTCAGGCATAACTGCAGTTGGTGGGTTTTTCGGATCAACTCTATTAGCAAATCCAATAACAGGTCTGGGGCTAGGTGTAGGTATGGCTATGGCTTCTAGTGCTCTAGATAGATTTGCTAAAGAAAAAGAAAAGATAAGGTCTGTACAGAATGCTTTATCTGGCTTAAATCTAGTAGGTAATTCTATGGGGGACAGTTTAACTGGGTCAATAAACTACTCTTCAGCTACTCAGATAAGCAATTCTATACATTCTAGAGTAGGTGGCTTTAAGTCTGAAGACCTAAAAGGGGTTATGGACTATGCTGCTAAGACAGGGGCTCTAACTGGGTATACTAATAACCCTAAACAATTAACAGATAGAATAGTACAGCTAGCAAAGGTAACTAAAGAAATAGTTGATATAGGTGACGGCATAACTGCGGCAGATGCTGCTAATATGCAGACGATGTTATCTGGAATGGGTATAAATGCTAATACAATAAGCAAAAAGTCTATAGGTAAAAGATTGGTAATGGCAGGTAGAACTGCTGGTCTAAGCCTAGAAGAAGTTAACAACTTGGCTCAGACATCAGGACAAGCATACACACAGATGGGGCTTAGCGCCACTCAAGGAGTACTAGCTGGTGCGCATGCCGCTAGTTCTGCTAAAACTTTAATGGGCATAGGTACTCTATCAGAAAAAGACATATATAAATTAGGGGGACAATCTGGGCTGCAGCAAGGTTTGTTTAAGGCTGGTTCGGCTTCTATGTCCAATCTAAGCCAAAGACTAATTATGGGTACAATGAAGATGTCAGATAAAGGCGAGATGATAATAGATCAAGATTTGCTAGACATGGCAGTATCAGGGAGAATTAGCCTAGAAGATTTAGATGCTAGAGCTAACAAACAGATGAAGAGGATTAGCAAACTTGACAGTAGGAATAGAAAATTAATGATGGAACAGATACAGAGATCAATGCCTGATTTAGCTGAGCAAGTATCTGAAAACATAAACGCTGAGCAGCAAATGACACTAGCCGGTCGAGGAATTCAAGAACTTAGAGACAAGGGTATGTCCACTAAGTCTGCAATGGAGTCTTTTTTTGGTGGAGACCAACAGGCTATAAAGGCTTTTACAGAGTACGCTAAGAACTTACCAAGCATACTACAAGAGCAAAAAAGACAGAACTATTTAGCAGAACAAGATAAGCTTCTAGCTAGAGCTTCTCAATCAATAGACTATTCAGAGTTACATAGTGATAATGCCTTAACTAGAACTTTTAAAGCCATATCAGATGACTATGATTACGCGGTAAATTTGGTATTTGACCCAGAAGGTAGAGCTAGAAGATCTCTTATGAGAGAAGAGAAAAATAAATACAGGAATTTGGGGTTTGCTAATGGGATTAACGATAATTCAATACTCTCTAATATATTAAGAAATAACGGCATAACCAGAAATGCCTATACATTAACAACAGAAGACTTAATGCAGTTTAGTGGTAGAGAACTTAATACAGCTATAAGCACTAAAGCTAGTGGAGATATATTTAGCTCTAATCTACTTCAAGGCGATACTTTCAATACCTTAAGCTCTAACGCCTACCAGGGGTATAGCCTTAAGGACTTCGAGAACCAAGAGCTTCTATTTAATCAGACTGGTGGCAGAAGTCAGTATTCAGGCAGTGTTATGGATAAGGGCCTTATGGAAAAAATAGCCGCAGACGCAGATGCATTAAGGAAAGACCTAGTAAGAAAATCTGATTCAGGGCAAGCGCTGTCCGCAACAGACTACACTAAGGGCGACATAACTTTTAATAAAGACCTAAATACATTTTCCGTTAGGAGAAGAGTAGGCGACGCTGATTTTACGGAGTTAGGCGGGTACACTAATAGAAATGAGTTTATGATGACCAACAAGGCTGGTGTAGCCGGTGGTATTGGTAGATTTTTAACGATAGACCCTAGCTTAGATCCAGAGGATCCATCTAATAGATCTAAACCACTAAGTGGATTATTAAACGACATACTATATGAGGATACTGAGGATATTCTAGGTATAGGTTACGGCGACAGATTTATGGATATTAGAAATAAGCTAAAAGGTGAGTACTACGATAGCGGCACTTTAGAGATGACATCAAAGCTATTCGGTGGCAATTATTTTGATAGCGATGCTACTGCCGAGGATGCTGTTACGACAATAACTAAAGCAGGTAGGTCTTATCTTAAAATGTTTGGAGAGAACAACAATACTTTAGAAGCTAACAAAGCAAAGCTGAACTTAGATATACGAGGATGGAATAACACTGTAGAAGGTAATCGTAAGAAAGACACATACTTAAATCTTAGAAAAAGATTATCTAGAAGAATAGAAGAACAGACAACATCTACGTTTAGCAGTACAGACGATTTATCATCTCTAAACTATGAAGCAGTAGAGGATATGCTTAGAGGGGAACACCTATCTCCAGAAGAAAAGCAAGCTATGATACAAATGGTTCTTAAAGATATAAAAGACGGAACTTATGATTCACAGTTTGGGGCAGTTGGATCTAATGTGAAAAGAGGTGCAGCTAAGGTAGAAGAAGCTTTCCAGCTAGCAGCTAGCGTGACTAAAATGGATTTTGGCTTAGACAAGTCTAAGCTAACAAAATTAGCTGTAGATCTAGGTAGCGAATTCACCGAGTTGAATAAAGTTTTTGATAATAGAGAAGGGTCAAATGAACAGCTTAGAAAACTTATGGCCTTAGTCACTACTGGAGAAGGAGATAAGGTAAACACCTCCAACATGCAAGAAATGCTAAGGGACTTAGCAGCAAGAGGTATTAACTTAACCAAAAAACAAGCAGCAGCAGCAGCAGCATTTTTACAAAAAACTTCAGGCGTTAGAGCCGGAGGAAAACAAAACAAAGAAGATTTAGACAAGCTATTCGATATGCTAAATAAAGGCGGCAATAACATCAGCGTTAAAGACAATATAGAATCTCTTATATCAGCGGGAAATACTGAGAAATTCTTACAAGAGGCTAAATCTTATGCCGAGCAGGGCAACGAATTGTCGAGAATAGTTGTAAAATCTATAGAAGCTAAAAATTCAGATACAAATATAAACGCTACTAGCGATATGGGCGCTAAGTTAATAAACTCCGGAAGAACAATACGGCAGTTAATGGGTGCTGAATACGACTCTTTAAGTGAGCAGCAAAAAAATGAGATATCCAGAATGGAGAGCAAGGCAAATAGAGAAACTAACCCTGACATAAAAGCTAATTCATTAGGTAGAGCTGTAGCACTAGCTCAGCAATATATGCAGCAAAATCAAGCTAATCAAACAGGAGAAGGTGGATCTAAGTCATTACCGGCAGTAATGACTGAGATAAGCCAAGGCATTACTACTTTTAATGATACCATGACTCAACTAAAAAATGCTTTATCAAACCAGGGTAGCACTATGACTATAACCCTAAACAAATAAGGATTTAATATGAGCATTACTAAACCTAAAATAGAATACAGCGAGATATACTTGGCCAACCCAAAGGACATACTAGCACATAAAGTTAGGTCTTTCATGGCTGATTTAGAGATAAAGAAATCCCATAATATAGATGTAGCGCCTCAGTATTATACAGGCGTAGCTATGATGCTGGAGAATACATTTCTAGCAGAGGTAGCGTCTACTATACCTGTGTCGAAGCAAATGGAAGGTTATGGTGATTATGATGGTTGATTCTAATACAAAATACGAGGATAAGTCTTACGGCTATAGGGGCATGCACTCTGAGTCAGAGACTGCATTCCCAGTATACTACGGAGACAACAAACCTACTAGACCTCAGAAAAAACCTGGCAGCACTATATTCAGCAGGGAAGACTTAGCCAGCTATAACTTAGCTTCTATAAGAGTCTTACCAATCTCTGACACTCCGAAAAACGATCCTGTATTTAATACCCAAGGAACTTTTAAAGCAAATACAGATAAAAAAGTAACTAACGAATACATAGGATTCATACTAGTTCAAGTGCAAGAACAGCACAATGAAAAGTACGAGACTCTACCTTTAGCAGGAGATAGCTTCGCCTCTTTCTTCTATGGATCTCAGCCATCTACTTACACATTTACTGGAGTAGCCTTAAACACTACTCAAGATAATTGGAGAGACTCTCTAGAGATACTATATGCAGATTATATACGAGGAAGTGCAGCTGTAAGAAATAGAACTATAGTACAGCTTAAATACGATCAAAGAATTGTCACTGGATTTATAAGCTCTTTTTCTCAAGCTATAGAATCAAACACACAATCCACTTCTCAGTTCCAGCTATCTGTTGTGGTTACTGATATACATTACTTGAACCCTAAGAGCCAAGATAGAACCAAAGTAATAACTTCGTTTAGCTCAGAGATAGAAGTTAGCGAGGCCCAAAAACAGACTAAGCTGCTAGATAAATTGCTAAACTCAGGAAGACTAAACAAGATTAGAGACTATTCAAGAACAGGGTTTATAGTGCCACCGCCGGCACCTCCAAAGTTACCAGGTTCAAAGAGAAAGCCACCAAATTGTGTAGTAAGGCCCCCAGTAAAAGATGATGGAACTACCTCAGACACTAAGGATAAAGTTATATCTACTAATATAGCTGACACTACATGCACTGGTATAGACGGTAGAATATCAATAACTAACCAATACCATAATGCAGCAGAAAGATATGAACAAAACTTAAATAAGCTAAAAAACGCCAATACAAATAAAGAGCAAGCAGAAGCACAAGCAGCTCTAGAACAAGCTAGAAACGATCTAACTGCTGCGAAACGCAATCTGAAAGAATTAGATGACCCTGACTCTGATTTGTCTAAGGCGCTAGCAGACCAGACTATAGATGAATTAACTAGTAATGAAAAGGCTCAACAAGCTATAAAAAACGCAGAAGACAAAGCAAAGCTGGGGATAACATCAAAAGTGGCGGGGGATAAAAGTATAATACCAGTTGGAACCGTAAGACAATTAGGAGTAGGAGACGAAACACAGAGAAGAGCAACTGCCCAGGTTATAAATACCGCAGCAGCCGGCCAGATTCTAAAAGACAAATACGTTACTGGGCAACAAGCTGAAAATAGAGAACAAGACCTAGAGACAAAGTACGATGAAGTAAAAAAACTAGCAAACGAGAAAAGAAAAATAAGAGATAATAAAGATAGAAAAGATATAGAGGTTATAGAGTAATGAAGCAGCTAACTAAGTATTCCGAAATAAAAGAACTAGGAACAATAACAAACATAGTACAGCATGTCACTGACTTGTCTCCCTACGTAAGCTATACTATACAAGGTAATATAGCAAAGCCGGATATAGCCTGGAAAAGCAGTGTAATCGAAGTTACCTATGAGTATAATACCTCTGAAGCTAAGTCTTTTTACTACGTACAGGACTTATCTATGTTTCTGCCAGATTATAGAATAGCAGTATGCACAACTAAAAAAGAAATAATAGATGTATGCGAAGCTTACGGCTTACTAAGAGAAAAAGACCTTGATATAATATATGGTAATCTACCTACTAAGTTAAAATCTCTAAGAGCTACTATACTTAGCTACCTTGCTTTCCCAGTTAATAATATAAGTCAAGATAATAAATGCTCCTGGCCAAGAGCATTTGCCTACTCTATACAGTTATTAAGTTCCTACGGGTTAATTTCTTTTTATAGATATCTCCAACCAGTACACTGTAAAAATTACTCGTTACTAGACTCCGTGGTTATACCAGATGTTATACCACCTAATTTTATATCTGATAAAGCTAGCGTTTTATCCGATTTAGTTTCTAGCTGCAAGGCTGAAATGCAGAGATATGGAATGCCTCTTAATACTCTAGACACCTTAAAAGAATGCTTAGATTCTAATAGAGAAATAGCTCCTTTACTAGAAGGTATTTGTTTAGTAATATTAGCTTCCCTATTAAAAGACAAGGAGTTTGAAGAGTGGATAATTTTATAAATACAGGTACAAGAATAGAGTACTTGGTTTACATAGCAGGAGTTAAAGTTCCTTGCTCAGCTGTTAGCGTAGCTTGCTCAGATGGTGGAACTGTAACAGCGACAGTTTCACTACCTCCTAACGAGACAATACTAAATTTAGGTATGGGAGATAGAACTCAGGTATCAATTTTTTACTTAGATAGCTGGAAATATAAAGAAAATCCTACCTGGTGTTTGTTAGCAGAAGGCTATATAGCTGGATTACAGTACACTAATTCAGTAACAAGCAAAAGCATAGGTATAAATATATCAAGTAACTTAAATATACTCAACTCTATGTACTTGGAATTTCTAGGTGGCGGAGAAAGTAGCTCTGGTAAGGTTGGAAAACCAAATAACGTTGTACCAAATGAGATAACTTTTAAGGGCAAGTTCCCTGGACAGCTGTTCACTGTGGGCCTAGAGAACAAAAATCAAATACGCGCACCGTACGAGTTAATACAAAATATCTTTCTAGCTACAACAGGGGAGTATAAAGATAAAGATAGCGTAAAGTCTGCCTCTAAGCTAGATATAACTCAAGAAGTAGATCGTATTCAGAGCTTAGTAAAGCTTAATTATGACGAAAAAACTAAGCAAATGACAGATCAAGAGAAGCAAGAGTATGAAAAACAAGAAAAACAAAGGCTTCAGAAGGAGTTACTTAGTGTAAAAAGTCCTAAGGTAGCTACTTTAGAGAGCATAGTTGATCTACAAAAAGAAGTAGTAAAGCTAGAAGTTGAAAAAATACTAAAAGATAGGAATCTAAATGCTAGAACTCCTGTTTCTTCAGGCTTTTTTTACAGATTTTTTACTTTGACAAGGCTTCAAAAGCATATTTTGGCCTCTCCAATGCTTGAAGGCTTAATTTATACGACTAAAGACAAAGAAAAAGAGCCTAAAATGCCCTCTGGAGTGTTTCCAATGCTGAGAACAAGTAGGGGAAGTCAGTACGTAAAGGCTTTAGCCTCTCAGTCAGGCTTTAAGAGCGGTGAAAATGGTTCTGCGAAAGCCTTGTTAACCAATTTATTCTCTATTTTTAACTACAACATAACAGAAATAGCATCTCCACCTATATTTAGCACTGATAATAGAGGCTTAGCTATAGGTAAATACTCTTCTGGAGGTAATTCTAACACCATAGGGTCATTTTTAAGTAAACCTAACACTTATTTTTCTGTTCCTCCAGCATGCAATGTTATTTTTCCTAGCATGAGACTAACAATGAGCCATGGAGTAGCTTACGAAGGCATGCCTACGAGGGTTTATTTTCAAAAAACAAGCCAAGGGCGTAAATTAAACTTAGATAATAAGCTAGGAGATGGCTATGCACACATGGATTCTAGGGTTGGGTACCCAGCATCCATAGCTAGACATGCCATAGACTCTTCAAAAGCACCTAGAAACGAATTAGAGGTGCTTGTTTTCCCTGAAGAGTACTATTCAGGGCCTAAAACAGTGTACAAAGAGATAAATCCGATGCTACACGAGATAGATAAGATAGAGAAGGCTAGTAGACTAAAGGATGAGACCGAAAAAATAGCTACTAGCACACTATCTCAACTAGACACAGGGTCTCTAAGAGCAGATCATGCAGCTTTTGCACGAGAAGCATTTACAAAAGCTAAAACAAAAGGTCAAAACAACTACGACTTATACCTAAAGCAAGCTCAGATAGAGTATGAGACTCTTAGAGCTAATAGCACAAGCTGCACTGTGTCTATGGTGTTCAATCCTTATATAGTACCAGGCTTCTCTTGCATAGTAGCAGACCAAGAAACAGTAGGAGGGCATCTTATAGGTCACGTAGTGAACGTAAGTCACAATATAACCTCGTACAATAGCAATACAACAGTAGAGCTAACCTCGGTAAGAAGCTTAAAGTCTGTTATAGAAGGTATACTGCTTGATGGGGGTAAGTATGACATGTCCCCACTAGAACCTATAAGCGAGGTAAGGGCAATATTACAAAAAACAGAAGCTGCAAACTTCTACTATGCTCATTTACTGTACAGAGACTCAGAAGATAAGTTTCAAGACTCAAAAGAGCTAAATACATTGTTCTCTAAGATAGCTGAGCATAGAACAAAGATAGTAAAGTTAGAGTCTGAACTAGAAAAGTTAATTATAAAGGGAAATGCAGCAGATCAAGAAGCTAAAGACAAGCTATCCTACGATATATTAGAGGAAAATAATAAGCTTAATCTTATACTGGAACAGAGTGCTAACCAGAATACGCTAAATTCTCAAGCTAAGATAAAGGCAGCTTGTGACTATCGCAAAATATTCTCCCTAGTTGAAAAAAGTAAGGGTCAGGACTACAAGGACGACGATCTTATACAAATAGACACAGGTAGACTACTAAGAGACTATACTGAGGTCTCGGATAGCCAATATGTAACCTCCAGAGTAGATGTACTAAACTCGTTTAGCAAACTAAAGCTAGTGTATAATGGGTATTTACCAAGAATACTGGCTAATTCCTATGATGCCGCTATGGAGTACGTTAGTAGACCAGTCTGTACACTAGAACAGTACATAGACTTCTACAAAAATGCTGAAGTTACCGGCGTAACTAAATTTACTGGAGGTAGAGGTAGAGGTATTAGAGTAGGAAAGCAGTACATAGACGGAAAAGATGGTTATGGCACTCACTACTCAATAATAAGAGAATTCGTAGGGGGACCTGGGGTAGAACCTGGCTCTAAAGTCCCTAAAAATAGCAAGTCACTTAGACTTAACTACATAACTGAAGGTCCAAACAATAGTCTTACTAGAGCAAACTTCGCAGAGATACAGCCAGGCTCAAAAGCGTCTGTTACTCAGTTACCAGATACTATTTTAGACTGGCAAGAGTTACTATTAGATTATATAGAACAACTAAAGCTATCAGGAGTTATAAAATGACCATAACTAGAGCAGAAAAAGATGTGCAGCTTTGGTCAAGTTGGAATTCCAACAAAAACAAAGAAAC
>JACCDG011211417.1_pt1 | contig 14428 bp, 12 predicted proteins | sample 7442471 | NCBI WGS metagenome assembly JACCDG01 (sample SAMN15323444, study PRJNA562643) | freshwater metagenome | isolation source: river surface water | place: USA:Blue River Watershed | collected 2017-08-17
GAGAATAGTCAGCGGGTTTATTGTCTTTACCTGCATAAATTCTGAAAACAGAAAAATCTCCTGTGTGACGGGGCCACATCCAGTTGTCTTTATCGCCACCAAATTTTCCGATGGAAGACGGAGGAGCACCCACCAAGCGCACATCAGAAAAACGTTCAAATACGATAAGGTAATATTCATTTCCTCTGAACATACTTACCACCGAGGCTTTGTAATGTGTACCTTCCACTGCTTTGGACGTAATTTCTTTTACGACAGTTGCATAGGCCATACCCCGCTCTTCCCCTTTCAAATCTGCGGTAGCTGAAGTAATTTTAGCTGTAACCTCTTCCATGCGCACCAGTATATCTGCGTACAAACCGGGGTTTTGCAACTCCTGTTTGCGGTTCATGGCCCAAAAACCGTTGGATAGTAAATCATTGTCTTTACTGCTGTGTGAAGCAATGGCATCGTATCCGCAATGGTGGTTGGTAAGCATCAGAGCTTCTTTTGAAACCAGTTCGCCTGTACAAAAACCGCCCAATGACACCACAGCATCTTTAAGACCTGAGTGGTTTACATCATACAATTGCTCAGCCGTAAGTTTGAGTCCCATTTTTTTCATTTGCTCGTAATTGTACTTTTTGAGCAAAAGAGGTAACCACATGCCCTCATCGGTACCGGTAGCAAAAGCTGAGAATTGTAAAAAAGCAACTAAAAAAAGAAGGACTATCCGTTTCATAAAACTAAAAGTAAAGTGCGAAGGTATCCAAATTTTCGTTTTGGTATACTGAACCGGATAAAATGAGTAACTTGCATGGCTCAATTTCAAGTTTACAACAGCATGAAAGCAATTATTCCGGTTGCAGGCATCGGTACCCGACTTCGCCCGCACACCCATACACAACCCAAGGCCCTTATTCCGGTTGCAGGTAAACCCATTCTCGCCCACATTGTAGATTCACTGATAACTGCGGGGTATGATGAATTTATTTTTGTCATCGGCTATCTGGGAGATAAGATTGAGAGTTATGTGACAACACATTATTCGAATGTCAAAAGCCATTTTGTTTTGCAAACCTCAGGCCGTGGAGTTGGTTATGCCATCTGGCTCACTAAAGACCTTGTTCAACCTGATGAAGACATTCTGATTGTATTCGGTGACACAGTAGTTGATATTGATATGCATGCCGTACATCAATCACCCTATTCTTCAGTGGGCGTTAAAAAAGTAGAGGACCCCAGAGCTTTTGGTGTGGCTGAAATTGGCACAGACGGACTCATCAGCAAGGTGGTGGAGAAACCTGAAATACCTAAATCAAACATGGCTTTGGTAGGTTTTTACCGCTTTAAACAAGCCGGCAAACTGATGGATGCTTTACGTCACCTGATTGAAAACAATATCCGCACACAAAATGAATTCTACCTTACTGATGCCATCATGTACCTGATACAGCAGGGAGAAAAATTCCAATCGGTAGTTGTTGACAACTGGTTCGATTGCGGAAAAAAAGGTGTGTTGCTCGAAACCAATTCTACGCTTTTACGCAGGATGGTGAACCTGCAATACGACAATCGTTTTGAAAACACCGTGATTATACCTCCTGTTTTTATCGGAGAAAATTGCCGCATCAGCAATTCCATTATCGGGCCCAATGTATCCATAGGGGAAGATGCGATTGTGAATTATTCTATTCTCAAAAATTCCATCATCGGGCCATATTCACATTTGGAAAATACCATACTGCAGGATTCACTTATCGGCAACGATTCCGTTTATAAGGGCATGGTGCAAAGTCTGAATCTGGGCGACAGTACTGAGATTAATTTCGGTTAATGGGTAATCGCATTACGGAGTTATTCGGCATTCAATACCCTATTGTGCAAGGCGGCATGGTGTGGTGCAGCGGTTGGAAACTGGCCTCGGCTGTATCCAATGCGGGCGGGTTAGGATTAATTGGTGCCGGCAGTATGTACCCTGAAGTGTTGCGTGAGCACATTCAAAAATGCCGGGCAGCCACATCAAAACCATTTGGTGTAAACGTGCCCCTGTTGTATGCACATGCTGATGCACACATTCAAACCATTATTGAAGAAGGAGTAAAAATTGTTTTTACCTCAGCCGGTAATCCGGCAAAATATACCTCCTTGTTAAAACAACACGGCATTACGGTGGTACATGTAATTGCCAACTCTAAGTTTGCCAAAAAAGCTGAAGAAGCCGGTGTTGATGCCTTGGTAGCCGAGGGCTTCGAAGCCGGTGGACACAACGGCAAAGAAGAAACCACCACACTTGTTCTTATTCCGGTTATACGTCAGGCAACTCAACTGCCTTTACTTGCTGCCGGAGGAATAGGCTCCGGAGCAGCTATGCTGGCCACAATGGCGTTGGGTGCTGACGGTGTGCAGATAGGTTCCCTGTTTGCCGTTGCCAAAGAATCCTCCGCACATGATGCTTTTAAGAAAACCGTGTTCAATGCCGGAGAAGGCGACACCCAACTGGTGCTTAAAAAAGTAACTCCGGTACGACTGCTGAAGAATGCGTTTTATGCGCAGGTTCAACAATTGGAAGAAAAGGGTGCATCAGCAGAACAATTGAAAGAACTGCTGGGCAAAGGCCGCGCTCGCAAAGGTATGCTGGAAGGTGACCTTGTAAATGGCGAACTCGAAATTGGTCAGGTGTCAGCGCAAATCCACGAACTGCGTTCCGTAGCAGAAATTATGCAGAGGCTGATTACGGAGTTTCATTTTTCACAACAACAACTGAACAAAATTTCACTTTGAACGGCATAGAAAATATACAAACCAAAACGTTGAAAAACGGCATCCGTGTGGTGCATAAACAAATTCCCGCCACCCGTGTGGGCCATTGCGGCTTTGTTATACATGCAGGCTCACGTGATGAACACCCTGATGCCATTGGTGTGGCTCACTTTCTGGAGCACATGCTGTTTAAAGGAACACATAAACGCAAAGCCCGTCAAATACTCAACCGCATGGATGAGGTGGGTGCTGAAATTAATGCCTACACCACCAAAGAACATACAAGTGTGTACTCCTCCTTTCTGGATCAACACCTGAACAGAGCTATTGAGCTGCTGTGCGATATTTGTTTCCACTCTACTTTTCCGGCCAATGAAATGGTGAAAGAAAAAAAGGTGGTGCTGGAAGAATATGAAATGTACCTCGACTCGCCCGATGAAAGCATCTACGATGAGTTTAGCGAACTGCTGTTCAAAAAGCATGCATTGGGTCATAACATTTTGGGAACACGTGATTCCATAAAGGGATTTAACACTGCACAACTCCAACACTTTGTTCAGCACAATTACACAGCTGAAAACCTTGTATTCTCCTCTACCGGAAATTTCACTTTACAACAGGTGCTGGATGTGCTGGAGCCTGAGCTTAGCCACATTCGTTTCCCCAAGCACATCAGAACCCGAAAGAAACCTGCTGCACAAAAACCTTTTGAAAAAACGGTTAAAAAATCTTTTGTGCAGGCACATTGTATTATGGGTGCACGTGCGTATGCCGCTTCACACAAAAACCGCATGGCTCTCTTGTTGCTCAACAATTACCTGGGCGGACCCGCACTTAACTCCCGTCTTAATATTTCTGTGCGCGAAAAATATGGCTATACCTACCAGATAGAATCATCTTATGTACCCTATAGCGATAGCGGTATGTTCACCATTTATTTGGGCACTGACCCTGTTTACCTTGACCGCTGCATAAGTTTAATTGAAAAAGAGTTGCGGGCAGTATGTACCACCTCGTTTTCTAAAGCCAAATTACAAGCAGCCAAAAAACAGTTGGTGGGGCAAATAAGTATTGCCGAAGAAAACCGCAGCAGTCTGATGCTGGCCTTAGGTAAAAGTATGTGCGACTTTAACCGTGTTGACACCTTGGAACAACTCTTCAAAAAAGTGGAAGCCATTACCCCGCAACAACTGCTCGAAACCGCCAATGAAATTATGCAGCCTGAACAGTTGAGTAAGCTGATTTATTTGCCGGAGGAATAAGGTTGCTATTCACAAAAGAAAGAGTAAAATTTGTTGTCATGAATTCTGCATCTTATGAAATATCTGATTCTGTTTTTTCTGTGCTTAAACACCTTGCTCTGCAGCAGTCAGAACAATGACACCATTTCCTTCTCTTCCAATGTTCCTTTAAAAGGAAACACGCTCCTTAAGTATCAACTATATCAATAAAATGCCGCCAAAGGCGTGGCAAGGCTCTTTTACTCAATTATTCTTACCGTCCTGTTTTCACTAACCGCTCAAATACGCAGTTCCCATTTTCCAGCAACACTTCCACCATATACATGCCCTGAGGTAATTGTTGCAAGTTCCAAGTTATATGGTCTTGCTGTAAAGACATTTCCTTCAGCACTCTGCCTTGCATATCCATCAAACGAATAGACACCATGCCCTTTGCCTTAAAGGTGGTACTATGAGTGAACGGATTAGGATAAACCTGAAGCTTACCCTTAAAAAATTCAGACAAGCCTGTACCCGGTGTGTATGTAAAAAATTCAGGTTCAGATAGCGAAATACACCCTTTCACATTCTTTAACTCTACCCTGTAATTTCCTGTTGCCCTCGGCACCATGTACCACAAAAATTCATTTAATGCAGTATCATTTCGGTACCAACGGTAATAGTATGAACTGGAGTTGATTGAACTAAATAAGGTATCACTTGTAGCTTGTATCTGCACAGCAGGAGGAGAAACATTAACCATAATGGATGTGTTGCCTGCCCAGGCTGAAACACATGAGGAGTCTATCAGATGAACTGCCTGCACTCGCCACACTCCTGATGATTTGGGATAATGAAACGAAAGCGTATCAAATGCTACTGTTTGAGCATCTTGTTGCCACCGGAATAGTGCATTGGTATCTGAAGTAACTTTTAAAACGGCACTGTCTCCATCGCAAATTACAGGACCTTTCAGCATCTGGTAAGCCAATACGGGTCGTTTTAATGAAGCCACAACAACCGTATCTGAACGCATCAAGCAGGTTGAATCTTCATCTCGGGTTTCACAATAATAGTATCCCGCTTGTGTGGTTGTAATCGAATTGGAAATATCAGGTATAAGGCCTCCGTTTCTGTACCAGCGATAGCGTGCTTGAGTAGTTGTGGCTGTGTCTTTAATAGTACGTGAATCTCCGGTACACAAGTAAGTTAGTTGATTGGGGCTTAATATTGGCTGCTTAGCAGCATAAACGAATATGTTTCGTGAGGCTGAATCTGTACAGCCCCTGTTAGTAACCTTCAACTTGATATGTTTGGTACCGGGCAGCGAGTCAATATATGTTACAGGAGTTTGTGTGGCTGAGGTACCATCAGGAAAAATCCACAACCGTGTGGTAGTGCTAACCATTGATCCTGTGTGCGACAACTGAAAACCTTTGTTGTCTGTACACTTCAATGAATCGGGTGTGCCAATACCAATTACCGGACGCCACGCCACTGAAAACGGTGCAGACACCTGTCCAACATAGGTTCCATGTGACAAAACTGCTGCCACAGCCACTCGGTATATATAGCTTTGAGATAAACCGCTAACAGGAATTCTACCACGTAAAGTGTCCGAATAGGAGGTTGACCTCACTTCGGCAAGCAGTCCGTTAGGTACCTGCATAATCCCAGATTCATTGCTCAGGTAAAGACGATATGTTACAGAATCTGTAAACGGAATTGAAGAAACAAAATTAACATAAATACTATCGCCCGTACAAAATGCCGATCGGTTTATACCGGAAATTTGAGGTGCATTAAACGTGCGTTGTTGTGCACGTGTAAGTAAACCGGTTTGATAATGGGCCAAATGATCACTTCCGTTGTAATGAAACAGTGAAAAATGATACATAGTGTCGGATTGCAGCCCGGTTAGCCATACTGTTGTGTCTTCCCCTGCATAAGCTACAACAGCGGAATCACCCATATCATAACCTGTACTGTACTCTGCTGCATGAAGCGGAAGCACACTTATAGGTTTGTTTGATATGAGCAACAGGTATTTATCACAAGACTTGCGTTGCCAATGTACCCGCATACTTTGATAAGCTGTTTGAGAAAAAGTGATTTGATTGGATACAGCTGTCGGCTTTACGGGCATAGGCAATAAGCCCGCATTGTTACCTTTGGAAATTATTAAATCACGAAAGGTGGCATAAGCCGTATTTGAATTGAGTGCGTGTACAAACGGAAATTCCATATACACTTTCGGGTATTGCGCGTACCAATTAACCCCTGCATCGGGTGAATGAAAAACCGGATAATTGCCGTTGAAGCCCCACATCCAAACCGAGCCTCCGGAAGAGGTAAATAGCGCAGGTGCATAAGGAACGGTTAATACATCGCCTGATTTGCGCGGCCCTCCCACACTCATTTCTTTCCAAATATTCCCATCGTTTGATGATCGGAACAACCGATGAATAGTTTTATAGAATGGCGCAGCGCTATCCTGGTATTGTGCCGTCATAAACAAAATACTGTCCTGCATCGCATATATCCCGGCTGAAAAATCAGCCCCGGGGATTACACCATTAACTGATACGGAATCCCAGCTGATGCCTGCATTGGCTGAACGGTATAAATAAAAACTTCCTTTGATACCGCTATTAGATAAGGCAAACCACTTGGTGGTGTTTACAGAAACTACTTGTGTAAATGAGGGTCTGCTGCTGCGCAGGTTCCAACTCAAACCACCGTTGGCTGTATAATACAAACTCTTATCGCTGCAAAATAAATATCCTGTATCATCAAAAAAACGATACGATACCACCTGCTGTGTTGTCGTTTTACACGGACAGGTATTGGTGCTGCTCCATGTACTTCCTGTGTCAGTTGATTTATACACCTGCCCATTGGTGGTAAGCATAAATACCTTGTTGGCCGATGCTCTGGAATAGTATAAGGTTGCGGGAGTAACCGTATCTGTAATGTCCCAGTTTTTTCCTCCATTTGCTGAACGTAAAAACAATGTTCGGGTTAAATCCTTATACATAGCCACAGCTCGCAGAGTATCCTGATACAACAAATCTGAAAATGTCCAGTAATTGGTGGTTACCGGTACAGGTGGAGCATTGCGCAGGTTGGTCCATCCTCCATGTGCCGCTCTTCGCAACACATATCCCTCGGCCATCAATACAATTGCTGCTCGATTAGGAAAAAAGTAACCAAAGATGAGCGGACCCGCATACGGTAAACCTGAAAAATATTCTTTACTCCATGTAGCAGCTGAGTTAGTGGAATAAGCCGCCATATTAAAGTTGTTCAACAGATACATGGAAGAATCATTCATCATGATTATACGACTAAGATTTTCATTGGCTATACAGGTATAAGAAGTTATGTCTGAAAAAGTATTCCCGTTCATGGTTTGCCGCATACTTACAACGGTATGAAACTGATATCCCCACAAAAAACAGCCGCGAGTGAGTGACGTAAATGAAGCATCGCGTACATACACATTACTTAAGCCTGTGGCATAACCCACCCAGGTAAGTCCGCCATTGGTAGTGCGTTTAGCTGTACCGTTTCTGAATACCACCACTCCTGCTGTATCATTAAAAAATTTAACGTAAGCAATTCCCTGTGTCCCCGATTGGATGGAATCATTCTTTTGCCAGGTTGAACCTCCATTAACAGTTTTAAATAATCCACCGTTTTCACCTGCTACCCATCCTGTTTGCGTATTAATAAAACTGATGCTGTTAAGTGTTTCAGCAGAAGGAACCGGAGTGCGTGACCAATGGTGACCCAAATTGGAAGAACGAATCACTTCGCCTTTTTCACCACAGGCGTAATAGGTATTCCCACCGGCATAACCTATTCTGTTTAACTCATATCCGCTGGCATGTGGCCGTGTGGTCCACGTGTACCCGCTGTCGGAACTGGTTGTAATCAAACCTCGCTGCCCTACGGTCACTCCGTTTTGGTCCTTAAAGTGTACATCGTACATCCAATGGGAACCCCATTGAGGTGCAACCGGCACCCATTGAGCCTGTGAAGTGAATATCCAAAGGCAACAGCATTGTAATAGAATTTGCAACCACGGTACTTTCATGTTCACTAAGGTAATAGGAATTATATATAAAATACAACCCGGTTACAATCAAATGAAGAAATACACTTTGTGAAAAAGTTACACTCCTTGTACTAATTTTGAAAACCTGCTCACCTAATTCAAATCACAATTGAACATCCAGTTTATACCAAAACGGTCGCGCAGCATACCAAAGCGTGCACCCCAAAAGGTATCCTGCAATGGCATCGTAACAGTTCCACCTTCAGCCATTCGGTGAAACACCTTTTCCATATCCATAATTTGCGGGATGTTAAGTGAAAGAGAAATGTTATCTCCAACTGTAAGAGGCTGGTCGGGCATACTGTCGCTGCCCATCAGTATATTATTTTCAAAAGTGAGCGTAACGTGCATCACACGATTTTTGTCTGCTTCTTCCACAGCAACGGGTGATTCTCCAAAACGGGAGAAGGGAGCAAGTTCTCCGCCTAATACGGAATGATAAAAAGTAAAGGCCGCTTCGCAAGTGCCATTAAAAGTAAGGTAAGCATTCAGTTGCATAATGAGGTAGTTTTATAGAGCAAAGTAACGGGCTCAAATGCACAAGTTCACTGATTAAAATCAGGTTTGGTAAAAGCTAAGCCGCTCTGTATAAGCCGCATTGGGCAATTCCAACTTTTGGCCTACCTTTGCCGCGATTTATGCATATTCAATTATTAAAATCAAAAATTCACCGGGCCAAAGTAACCCAGGCTGAATTACATTACGTAGGCAGTATTACCATAGATGAGGCGTTAATGGATGCGGCTAACCTGATTGAAAACGAGAAAGTTCAGGTAGTGAACATCAACAACGGAGAACGTTTGGAAACTTATGTAATAAAAGGTGAACGCAACTCAGGTATTGTATGCCTTAACGGACCCGCTGCCCGCAAAGTGCAGGTGGGAGATTTGGTTATCGTGATTTCCTATTGCAGCATGGAGTTTGAGGCCGCTAAAAAATACCAACCCATCAGCATTTACCCTGATGATAACAACCGCTTGGTTTAAATTTGAAACAACTCAAAACATATTTACAGTACTTCATTATCGCAGCTATTGGTGCTTACTTTTTGTACTTTGTATTTAAAGGCACTAATTGGAATGAGATGGCCGACAAATTTGCCCGCACCAATTATTACTGGATAGCATTGGGTATGGCTGTGGCCATGTTCAGCCATTTTATTCGGGGCGCGCGTGCTGTAATGTTTTATGAGGCATTGGGCTACAAAGTATCTGTAAAAAATAGTGTTCTGGCGGTGTTGGTAGGTTACATGATGAACTACATCATTCCGCGTGGCTGTGAGGTATCCCGTTGTGCAGCTGTGTATAAAACCGATAACTTACCTGTAGACAAATCATTGGGAACCGTGGTGACAGAAAGAGCTTTTGACTTATTAATTCTGCTTGTATTGTTGATTATTGTATTCTTTCTGCAATTTGATATGCTCTCTGCTTTTCTATCGGAAAGATTTGCCCCCAAAGGAGCAGAAACTTCGGAGAACACCTTCATTAATGTTAAAACAGTTTTGCTTTCTGCCATTGCAATGGGTGGAATTTTATTCTTTGCCTTGCGCAAACGATTGATGCAGCTGGGCATTGTTAAAAAACTGATGCAGGTGGTAAAAGGTTTTACAGAAGGATTGATTAGTGTGAAAAAGGTGAAACGTCCGGTGCTGTTTATTCTGCAATCCTTTACCATTTGGGTATGTTATGTATTGATGATGTACTTCTGCCTGTTTGCTATGGAAGCTACCGCACACATCAACTTTATAGGTTGTTTAACCATTTTTGCCATTGGCACCATTGGCATGGTGGTTCCTGCGCCCGGAGCCGGTGCCGGTACTTACCACTTTGCCGTTATGCAGTCCATGTTGTTGTTCAATGTTCCTGAGGCCGATGGAATTGCCTACGCTACCATTGTTCACGGAGCTCAAATGATTTTGTTACTGGCTACGGGAGCTGTTGCTTCTGTGATGGTATTGATGCAACACAAAAAGAAATCAGCTTAGTTATGGGCCATCGGCAAACAGCGGCAGAAAAAATTATCAGCGCAGATAAACTTCCTTTTTTACTTAAAGAATGGAAAAATGCCGGCCACACCATTGTTTTCACCAATGGTTGTTTCGACTTGCTGCACCTGGGCCACGTGGATTACCTCACCAAAGCAGCTGATTTAGGTGATAGGTTATTTATTGGGGTAAACACCGATGCCAGCGTGAGTAAATTAAAAGGACCCAACCGCCCCATTCAGGATGAAAACAGTCGGCTGCATTTGCTCGCTGCGTTAGAGTGTGTGAGTGCCGTAATGCTGTTTAATGAACCTACCCCGTATGAACTCATCAAAACGGTTCAGCCCGATGTGTTGGTAAAAGGCAGTGATTACCAACCCGAAAACATTGTGGGATATGATGTAGTAACTGCCAGAGGCGGGAAAGTAACCACCATTGATTACCTGCCGGGTTATTCCACATCGGCCATCGAACAAAAAATTAAAAACAGTTAGCCCTAAAACGGCCTCATCTATACGGAACCTTTACCTGTTTGCGATGTTTTAAGAAAGACGTAAATTCGCACCCTTTACTTAACAATACATATTGATATGAACATAGAACTAACCGAAGAACAATTAATGGTTCAACAAGCCGCCAGAGACTTTGCACAAACTGAGTTGCTGCCTGGTGTGATTGAGCGCGATGAGGAGCAGATTTTCCCAATGGAACAAATTCGCAAACTGGGCGAAATGGGTTTTATGGGAATGATGGTTGACCCTAAGTATGGCGGTGCGGGTATGGACACGGTATCGTATGTATTGGTGATGGAAGAAATTTCAAAGGTTGATGCATCCACTTCAGTAGTAATATCCGTTAACAACTCTTTAGTTTGCTGGGGATTAGAAACCTTTGCTAACGAAGAGCAAAAGATGAAATATTTAGTGCCATTGGCCAGCGGAAAAGTACACGGGGCATTCTTGCTTTCAGAGCCTGAAGCCGGTTCTGATGCTACCTCACAGCGCACCACAGCTGAAGACAAAGGTGATTACTACCTGCTCAACGGAACCAAAAACTGGATTACCTGCGGCAATACTGCCGATACATATCTGGTAATTGCACAAACCCATCCTGATAAAAAACACAAGGGCATTAACGCCTTTATTGTAGAGAAAAACTGGCCGGGTGTTACCGTAGGTAAAAAAGAACAAAAAATGGGTATTCGCGCCAGCGATACACACTCCATCATGTTCCAGGATGTGAAAGTGCCTAAAGAAAACCGCATTGGTGAAGATGGTTTCGGATTTACTTTTGCCATGAAAACACTGGCAGGCGGAAGAATAGGTATTGCCTCTCAGGCTTTAGGTATAGCCAGCGGTGCTTACGAATTGGCCGTAAAATATTCTAAAGAGCGCAAAGCCTTTGGTACTGAAATCAAAAACCACCAAGCAATTCAATTCAAATTAGCTGATATGGCTACGGAGATTGAAGCAGCACGTTTGTTGTGCTTAAAAGCAGCCTGGTTAAAAGACGAGCATAAAGAATATGCCTTGGCCAGTTCTATGGCTAAGTTGTTTGCCTCTACTACCGCTATGAATGTAACTACTGAAGCTGTGCAAGTGCACGGTGGTTACGGCTACGTTAAAGAGTACCACGTTGAACGTTTGATGCGTGATGCTAAAATCACCCAGATTTACGAAGGTACTTCTGAGGTACAAAAAATTGTTATCTCCCGCGAGATACTCCGGTAAGAATTAAGACATCCCCTAAAAAGGATTTGAACATTTGATTTGCACAAGAACCCCGCTTTATGCGGGGTTTCTTGCTTTACAGGAGCACACAAATTTTATGAGTACTTTGTACGGGCTTAATCTTAAATTTGCAGCCTTTAATGATTTTTTTTCGTACACTTATTTTCAGTATCGGGGCGATGTCTGCATGGTGGCTGGTTAAACAACCTGCTACAACACACCTTGTTACTCCCATACAAAAAAGTGTAAAAGTTGTTCCGGACTCTTTTCCTGCTCCAAAGTTTGAGCACCAGTTGTTTTACATTCAACGCAGTGTAAATACCAATACCATTGTGTATGAAGTAAACCTGCGCGCTGATGGAAAACCCAATCCTCAAATGCCGGTGAAAATATACTGGCAGTGCTATGCCGAGCAAAATCAAAAGGAAGACCTCACCATTATTCAGAAAAAGTATGCCTACGGTTTAAATGCTACACTGGTTAATGCTGAAAAACAATCGTACCTGCTCACGTTTGTAAGTTACCGCAAAAAAAACCTCTACCTCATACGTTCTGAACACGACCATAAATACCACGTGTACACCTACATCAACGGGAGGTTAAGCCAGCTCGACCGGGTTTACGTTCACATTGTAGGGGGCTCTTTCTGGGTACCCAATATCGAATACCTCGACATCAGCGGTCACGACCTCACCGGCAAACACAAAACCAGCGAACGGTTTATTCCTTAAAAATTATTAGTCTTATTTTCAGTTGTTTAAACCAATGACAATAAATTAAATTTTAGTTTACAATATAAACTACTTTACATTTGTATCGCAAATCAAATGTTTCAAATCCATGTCAACTAAACGTACAAAATTATTCGCACTAATGGTCACAACCGGGTTGTGGCTGGGTGCACAAGCGCAGCAACAACCCGCCAATGGAGGAATGGAAAACTGGCTACAGAAAACAAGTAACGGTATCACCTTCCAAGAGCCACAGGGTTGGTTCTCACTGAACATACTGTCACTGGTTAATTACCCGCAAACCACACTTAAAACAGGGGATACTCACAGTGGCACATCAGCAGTATTGCTCGAAACTAAATCGGGTGCCATGTCCAACATTCCCGGTCTATTGACTACCAACCTCATTCTGACTGAACAATGGGAGCCTGTAATGGAACGTAACCTTATCCCGTTCTCTTCACGTCCGGTGTCGTTAAAATTTTTCTTCAAAGCCAACCCCATGAGCGGAGATACAAATGCCATGACACTGCTACTCACCAGATGGAACAGCACAACATTACAAAGAGATACTGTAGGTTATGCAGATTGGGAAAACTACCAAACCATCAATCAATATGTGCAGGCTGAGGTAACTATTAACTACAACAGCAATTACACTCCTGATTCAATGGCGATATTATTCTCTTCAAGCATAAATGGTTTCGACCCCGTTGTAGGAAGTAAATTATATCTGGACGATATTAGCTTCAGTTACCAGCATACCTCCGTAAAACAGATTAGCCCCGCACAATTAATAAAAATTTACCCTAATCCTGCCAAAGAGAGTTTTAACATCTATGCTGAAAAAAAGGTAGACCTAATAGAGCTATACAATGTAAAAGCAGAGCTGGTAAAAAGTTTAAAAGCACAGGCAACAGAAATAAATGTTGACTGTGAAGGATTAAAAGAAGGTGTGTATATTGTAGTGCTGCACCATTCAGATAAAAGTACTACAAAACACAGAATTGTAATTAAGAAATAAACCCTGCAACGGATTTTGTATGCAGCAAAATCGTTGTTAAAATTATACTGATATGAATGAAAAAGACGCTATCCTGCTGATTGAAGAAATGATCAGCAAAACAAAAGAAGAAATAAGGGACAACGGTTTCTACTATTACTTCTGGGGCTGGCTGGTATTTATTGCTGCTCTTGCCGATTTATATATTCTTGGTTTTACCACATTCGAAATACACGGATTACCTTGGATGATACTGATGCCATTGGGCGGTATAGTTACCATGATATACGGCATGCGAGAAAAGAAAAAAGATGTGCAGGTAAAAACGTATGTTTCTGAAAGCATGAATGAGGTGGTAAGGGCATTCAGTATTTCCCTGTTTGTAGTGTGTTTTGCCATGCCGGTAGGGGCACAATGGAAAGCCTTTTACCCTACCATTATGATGGTATATGCCATTTGGTTATTTGTATCGGGAGGATTGTTAAAATTCAAACCCTTGAAATGGGGCGGAATACTCAACTGGGCCTGTGCGCTGATTGGTTTTATTTATCCTGAAATTGCTAAACAATTACCGGAGTCGTTTATAGCACAGGCATTGGGAAGAGGAACAGAAGTACATTTGCTACTCATTGCCATTGGGGTTATGGGAGGATTTATCATTCCGGGCCATTTATTAAATAACCGATTAGCAAAGCATGTTTAAAGACCTTGATCCGCTTCTTCATTCTCAGCTCCGGCTCGCCATTGTGTCTTTACTTATTGGCGTGAAGGAGGCTGAGTTTGGGTACATCAAAGAAAAAACTGCAGCCACTGCCGGCAACCTGAGTGTGCAGATTGAAAAACTGCAACAGGCAGGGTATATTGAAGTAACAAAGGGATTTAAAGGAAAGTATCC
>JACCDG010630944.1_pt1 | contig 14425 bp, 14 predicted proteins | sample 7442471 | NCBI WGS metagenome assembly JACCDG01 (sample SAMN15323444, study PRJNA562643) | freshwater metagenome | isolation source: river surface water | place: USA:Blue River Watershed | collected 2017-08-17
CACCGCCACGCCTCACTCGCCAGTGCATTCACATCAAAACGTACATTATGCCCCACTACAATACCCGCTTGCCCCAGCTCGGCCTCAAATTCCTTAAGTACCTGGCGAACTGGTGCACCCTCGGCAAGCAGCTTCTCCATTGTAATACCATTTACCGCAGCTGCATCACTCGATAATACAAACGCCTCAGGACGAATATACACTGACCTCTTACGCATGAGATGGCCGCCTGGCGTATATACTGCCCATCCTAACTGAATCACTCGGCACCCGTCATATGATTTTAAATCCCACGCCGGCATAAATTTATCAAAACCAGCGCGCTTTGGAAGCCCACTCGTTTCGGTATCAAATACTAAAATTGTCCGTGGCTGTGCCATCCTTCTCCTAATAGACGCTGCTGGCACGGTTTTAAACTGCTTTACTTGCAAATTACACATAAAATACAATCCGACAATTATAAATAAATAATTTAGTTACAATTAGTAATATGCATAGACAGCAAGTTATTTATGTATTAGTATTTCTTATAATTGTATTGTTAATATTCTTAAAAACTAAACAAAATATTAATGAAAATTTTAATGAAAAATCATTAACAATTGTAACTGCATTTTATCCGGTAAAAACAAATAAACATACACCTGAAGAATATTATAAATGGATTAAAAACTTTTTTCAAGCAATTACAAATTATCACATTGTATGTTATTGTGCACCAGAAATTGAAAGCAAAATTAAGTCATTTGCAAATAATAATACTACAATTGTTGCAAGACCTTTTAATTCATTTAAAATTATGTCAGAAAAACAAATGAATATTTGGAATAATCTATATATGTCAGATCCTGAAAAACATCTTCATTCTCCTGAATTATACGCAATTTGGGCTGCAAAACAAGAATTTGTTATAGAGACAATAAATAACTATCAACAAACAGATCTCTATATGTGGTGTGATATTGGTATATTTCGAGATTATGTAAATGGTTGTTTTAAAAATGTCACAAAATATATAAAACCTAGTAAAATAACATGTCTTAAAATTAATAATACTATTGGAGGTGGTGTGTTTTTAGGAGATGTTAATGCATGGAGAAATTTGTCAAATTTATATTTAAATTCTTTGGAAAAAGAGCCAATGTTGAAAGATCAAGATATTTATTTTAAAATACTAAATGATTCAAATGCATATATTCTTGAACCAATTACAAATGATAGTCGTGATCCATGGTTTAGTCTTTTATATTATTTTTCGGATTAATTTTACTTTACGCATATTTTTCAGCGACTTCTTCTGCTGCAACCGCATTTGCAGCAGCTTCTTCTGCAACTGCCACAGATTGTTTTGACTTTGCAGTACGCCGTGGTTTTTTTGCTGTTGTTTTCTTTGCTTCTGCAGCAGCTAGCTTAGCAGCCTGCTTTGCCTCTGCCGCTGCCACCTTGGCAGCCTGTTTTGCTTCCGCAGCAGCTAGCTTGGCAGCCTGCTTCTCCTCTGCAGCAGCTAGCTTGGCAGCCCGCTTCTCCTCTGCAGCAGCCAACTTGGCAGCCTGCTTCTCCTCTGCCGCAGCCAACTTGGCAGCCTGCTTCTCCTGTCTTGCTACCGCAGCAGCATCCTTCAAACGTTGTGTTGCAGATATTAAACTAAATCGACCAGGATTTATACGTACATCTGGATAGGCTGTCTTATCCATTAATTTGAATAAACAACGAGCCGTCACATCTACATCTATAATTGCATTATGGAATCCCAATACATCTGGCTCTCCTGGAAATAGGGTCTTATAAGTTTCCCCTAAATTTGGCATTTTTACTTTTCCAGATTTATCACGCGATCCTACAATATTTTTGGCAATTCGCATTGTATCTATGTACGGAATTGTCAATATTTTGCTCATTAATTCCTCAAAACCAACGCGACGTGCTTCATTATAAACAACGCGCATATCAAAATCAACATTATGGCCAACAATAAGTTCAACATCTTTTAGAGCAGAGTAGAAACGTTCAAGAACTGTTCGAAGTGTTGGTAGTGTCTTATCATAAATTACCTCCCATGGAATCTGATGCACCGCCTGTGCACCCCTTTCCCCCCACTTAATTTTTATAAACTCCCTATTTGCATTTATATCAGGCTTTTCCTGGCGAATAATTGCCTTTAGTTCAGCATCCTCTAATTGACGTACATAATGAGAATGCTGGGAATGATTCGTGCCGCTCTTATAATATTTACAATACGCAATTTGAATAATACGGGGTACACTGTAAAGGCCAGTTGTTTCAGTATCAAATACGAGAATCTTATTACGTATATCTGAAAGTAGAGGCGTATCTCCAGGACTCTGTCTGCGAGTTATAGAACGCAGATTAGCTGCATTAATCGACAATTTAGGGAGTATAGGATAAAATCCAGACATTCTATAATGGTGTAATATTTGGGACTGCATCTGCGGCTGCTGCATCTGCAACTGCAGGTAGGGCGGGAGTGGGTGGCGGAGCAGGTGGTTGGCAGGTGGCTTCCTGCGCTTGCGCAGACGCAGATGCAGATGCAGATGCAGGTTCGTAATTAGGTCCACTTATCAAATCTGTTCGCTCCGTTAATCCAAAAAGAGGCCGTGGAAGCGGTTCAGGTGGCGGGATACCGCGCATCACGATTCCCTTAAAGACAATGCGAGGCATCTGCGGCATTGATGGAACATAGGATCGCAGAGTCTCTCGGGAGGGTAAGGAGTTGTAGACAGTTGACGCGACGTTACTAACAGCCCTTCCTGCGACGGATGCAACTGCAGGAACCGCCTTACAGACCACAGCCTCACCTGCTGTCACTGCCAAAGCAGTTGCAGTTCCGACCGCGGCAGATGCAATCATTGTCGTTAAAGGTGAATAAGCACGGACTGTATGGCGTGCTGCATCTGCGGCCGAATGCCGCGCATAGGCGACAGACATACCAACAGTGGGTCCGCCAAGATATTCTGCAATCTTCTCTGCAACATAACCAACCGCATGAACACCGGCCGCAGCAGTATTTGATGCTATAAGCACCGTATTATCCATGATCGTGTGCGTAATATTTGAGGCAACAAGGCCGGCTGAGATGCCAATTGCAGATGGCCGTAAGTTGATTTTGAAACGTTCGGATTCGGGTTTATACACAACTATACCGGTTTCTTGGTTTGTTGCAGGCGCTGCAGGTTCTTGGCCAGCGCTGTTAGACGTCTCGGCCATTTCTTAATGTCACCTAATAATAAAAACAGATGGTTTCCACGTTTGATCTCACAATTTTTGCAGCTTTAGCAATAATTGCAATTATTATTTTCATTAAATATCAATACGCGGGTATGTCTAGTATGCCTTGTGGATGTCGGCGTGGATGTCGCTGCGGACATTGTCCATATTGCAAAGAGGGATTCGGCACATCTCCTGGAACATTGCAACAACTTGCCGCAAATCATGTTCCAACTGAAAGAGATATACCCACACTTCGTAATTGGTGGACTCAAACACATGCTGGCATTCAGCAAATGACAGAATTTGATGAAGAGTCTAATATTCCTGTTGCAAATTACGCATGGCCTGGTTTTACTCGTGTTGGTGCATTTGCCTAAATTATTCTTGTGGATCAATCGGTAATTCCATTGCATCCTCATCAGATTTATAAGCAAATTTCAAAAAAATATTATGTGACTCGCGTGGATTATAAATTATATCAACTATGAGTGGAGTCATATATGAGTCAAATGGCTCAGATTGTGAAGAGGATCGGCCACTTTCTAAAAGTACTCGTAAAGCGTTGTAGCGTCTTTCAAGTGCATCGGCTGCACGTTCCTTACGTGATAAATACTTCCACATCCATTCAAATTGAAGAGCAGCACGCTCATCAGGAAATCCGCTCACAAGACAAACACGTGTCCAATGGTCACGTGCAGTCGCCCGTGCACCTCCTACAAGTTCCGCATTATGCTGTCGTAGGCGCCGATCAGGATCTACTGTTGCTCCCACATAGGTCCGTGTATGTGCGTCATTTAGAAGCAGATACACATGCCATCTTGTATTACTCATCTAGTATCTATTTGTTCATTTTATTTAGTATCTATCAATAGATATGGTTGAATCAATGCCCCACTTACCTGTATATATAATTAATTTAGATAACCGTCCTGATAGATGGGAAGTTATTCGTAAAACATGTCTTTCATGTGGAATTCTCCCTAGTCGTGTGAGTGCAGTCAAGGCAAGTCCCGGGTGGCATGGTTGTGCAAAATCCCATCAAAAAGTCCAGGCACTTGCTGAACAAGCCGGTCATTCATGGTACCTTGTTTTAGAAGATGATGCAACGTTTTCAATTAATGATTGGCAACGATTCATCAGTTTATTACCATTTCTTTGGCAACATCGCAATGAATGGGATATATTTAATGGCGGATGTGGCAAACCAACTGCATTCAAATTATTGTCAATAAATCCTTTATTTTATAATTTTAAAGGGCCATGTACACAATTTTTATTAGTTAATAAAACAGCTTATAATGCAATTAAGAATTGGAACGAAGCATCTGGTCATGTTGATTGGTATTTAACAAATAATGTTCGAATGACTGGTACATTTCCTTATATTGCTTATCAAACTACATCGCAGTCTGATATTGGTATTGGTGATCCTACTAATGATATTACAATTGGACAAGAAGAAATTAAGCAGCATATCCTACGCGCATACCAAACCCTTCAATAACAAAATATTCTTTAATATCAAATCCGCGATCAGCTCCCCTTAATTTTATAAAAGGTAGTTTGCGAATTTCCATTGCATTATTTTTAAATTTATTTGCTAAACATTTATTATCCCAATTACAGTCTACTTGTAATTTAAACATATTTTCCTCGGCATCTTTTAGTATTATTTTCGGTTTTTTATGAATTCGTTTTTGTAAAACTGTTTGCATACATGCATGCTGCGTTAAATATGGATTAATTGGTTCTACCATTATTACACCCTCCGCTTGAGCACTTGGCATATATTTATCAAATCCTAATCCAATTGCATAAATGAATTCTTTTAACCATTCATTTATTAAATAATTGTTTTGCGGGGCCATAATAAACCAGTTTTCAATATATTTAGTTCGATCTGGATTGCGATTTAATGTAAAACCAGTAAAATCGCTTTTCTTATGTACTGCTTCTTCATACAATTTATTTAATGCACTTGGATCATTAATAATAATACTTGCATCCAGCCATAACCCTCCATATTTTTGTAATAATAAAAGCCTATAATAATCGGCTTTATGTTGTATTTTTAACTTATCAAAACCTGGTGGTAATGTTGAAAGGTCAATATAATCATGAATTGTATTCGAATTTAAAAAGTGAAACTCCCAATCAGGTAATTTTGCAACTCGATTCTCATGTATTACTCGTACATCTTCAGGTATTTCCTTTGAATCCCAAAAAGACCATATAATTTTTGGTAAATAAAACTCATTTTCAGATGTAAAATTCTCTACATTATGACGCTTGTATAATACTATACTTAGCAGTATTAATAATACTACTAAAATTTGTAGCATTTAATAATTCTTTTGATTTTTTTCCGGAAGTGCGGCATGACAATTTATTTCTACAGTATTAGCAATGAATGTCACACCACCTCTAACTGTACTTGTAATTAATCTTGATAATCGCCCCGATCGATGGCTCGTTATACAACGCATGTGCCGCCAATGCGGTATTAACGCAGAGCGGGTTTCAGCAGTTCGTAAATCACCTGGCTGGATTGGTTGTGCACTATCCCACGCCAAATGTGCTAAAATTGCTAAAGAACGCAAACTACCCTGGGTTCTTGTCCTTGAAGATGATTGTACATTTAGCGTTGATGATTGGCAACGTTTTCAACAACTCCTACCCTATTTATGGCAACATCGTAGTAGTTGGGAAGTATTTAATGGGGGTATTACCTCTATTAATAATATTGAATTAGTTGAACCTACTATCCCACTATTAGCAGCTAATGGCATGGCAGCACATTTTATTTTATATAACTTTCGTGCATTTGATATTATAGCAAATTGGACTGAGGCCGATAAACAATGTGATGTATATTTTAATAATAAATTTAAATACGTTACAACATTTCCTATAATTGCACGACAACTTCCAAGTCACTCCGATATTGAAAATGGTAATACAGATTATACAGATCTTTTTAACAAAACCGATGAGGCAATGAAGGAATTTTTACGCAATTATTTGCTTCAACAGCAGCAGATATGAGCGCCTGTGCACGTTGCCGATGGGGCCCTGGAACCACTACGGAGCGACCCCCAAATACTGAGAACGCGAAGCAATTAGAAGGTGGTCTGGCTTCTATAATGGCCGCCCGTGCCGCTCAAGATGCACGATATTTTCCTGATAATACGACAAACCCTATAATTGATCCTACGTTGCAGCAGAACGCTCCAAATAAAGTAATAAACTCTCTCCGTTTCCATAACTAGGTATACAAACTGTATAACAATTTACTAAACATTCACTTCCAAATACCGTTGCAATCTGCTTTACAAACTCCCTAAGGGCTTCACTGTCGTCTCCTAAATATGCTGTAAGACGTCCGCCAGAACGTATACGCTCCACACAAATCCCGACTAATTGTAAATATTGCTTAGCAGTCTCCGCAGTCACATCAAATAGATCAATAATGTATGCATCCGCGGTTGGAAGATCTGCAGACCACACATCCTCAAAATGAAGATTCACTCGCCAATTGTCGTATGCACCTTCATTCCAATGTCCCAGTACATCTGCACACCACTCCACGAGTCCGCGATCATAATCATACTGATCCACATGCGCCTGCGGTGCACGCGCCAATACCTCCCGTGCTACACATCCTTCACCTCCCCCAAGAATCACAACACGCTCCTCACACCCTCTAATTGCAGGTCCCACGAGCGCAGTATGATATACCCGCTCATCCGCCGCAGCCGATTGGATCTCTCCATCAATTATGAGCATTTCACCAAAATCTGCCGTGTCAATCAATATAATATCAGCCTTGCCACTGTAAAAGCGCTGCGTTATTTTTCCATACACTTCAACCTCGGTACCCGTTCCAGGATCCTTCGTCACAACCACATCCATTTCCTAAATGAACGCGTGCAAGGCTTAAACCCTGCTAACGAAAATTGATTCAGGGTTTGCTCGTTGGAACAGTATACAAGCCAATATATAGTATACTCAGATGCCGTCCGGATTTCATCAACACTCTTCCGACATTGAAGCCATTGTAGGCGTTCAGTTCGGTATCTTCTCCCCAGAAGAGATTGAGCGGCGATCGGTCGTCGAAATTACTACCCAAGCCACTTATGAAGGATCAGAACCTAAAATTGGCGGCCTCTTTGACCCACGCATGGGCGTCCTCGATAATGGTAAACAGTGCCGCTCCTGCGGCCAAAGTAACCATGGATGCCCTGGTCACTTTGGCCACTACCGCCTCACACGCCCCGTCTATTACATCCAATTCTTCGAAACCGTCCTGAAGGTACTGCGATGCGTCTGCATCCGTTGTGCCAAGCTCCTAATTGATAAAGAGCAGGTCGGCCTCGAAATTGGCCGCAAACGCGGAGAGACGCGCTGGAAAGAGGTCTCCAAACGCTGCGCCACCATCTCACGATGCGGCCAGGAAAATGAGGATGGTTGCGGTGCAATCCAACCTCAGTCCTACAAGCGTGAAGGTATCGCACGTGTTATGGCCAACTTTGGCCCCACACTAACCGAAGGCTCGCAGATCCTTGAAGTCGATTATGTACTCCAACTCTTCCGTCGCATTACCGATGAAGACGTGAACTTCATGGGCTTCAACCACCGATTCTGCCGCCCTGACTGGATGATCTGCAGCGTTCTCGCTATCCCACCTCCACAGGTTCGCCCTTCTGTTGTACAGGATAACAATCAACGCTCTGAAGACGACTTGACGCACAAACTGTTCGAAATCATTAAGGCAGATAAAACTCTCGCTCAAAAGATTGAAAACAATGCGTCCAAGTATGTCATTGATGAACTTACAAACGTCCTGCAATACCACGTGGCGACCCTGGTTGATAACCAGATTCCTGGTGTAGCACCCTCGGCGCAGCGATCTGGACGCCCCCTCAAGTCCATCCAGCAACGCCTCGGTTCCAAGGAGGGCCGTATCCGTTACAACATTCAGGGTAAGCGTGTAGAATTCTCTGCACGCTCTGTTATCACACCTGATCCGAATATCTCTATCTCGGAACTGGGTGTGCCACTGAAAATTGCCATGAACTTGACTGTGCCTGAACGTGTCACCGCCTTCAACCGCGACAAACTCTACAAGTTCGTCCAGAATGGTATGGATACCTATCCAGGTGCCAAGACAATTGTCCGCGCAGATGGCCGAATGATCAGCCTACGCCACATTAACACCCGCGAGCTCGTTCTCTATGCTGGTGACGTGGTCCACCGCCACCTAATGGACGGTGATATCGTGCTCTTTAATCGTCAGCCCACTCTCCACCGCATGAGCATGATGGGACACAAGGCGAAGGTGCTACCTTATAATACCTTCCGCCTCAATGTATCTGTATGCTCTGCATATAATGCGGATTTTGACGGTGATGAAATGAACGCACATTGCCCGCAGTCCTATGAGTCCGCCGTGGAACTCGAGGAAATTACTGCGGTGCCCCACCAAATTATCACACCACGTGACCCACGACCCATTATCGGTGTCGTGCAGGACACACTTGTTGGCGCCTACCGACTCACTCGCCCTAATAACGAGTTCAACGTGCGCGAGTACATGAATCTCATGATGTACAACAAACGTTTTGATGGCTCTATTCCTAAGGCACGCGCAGGCAGTGACCAGGCACCCCGCTGGACCGGTCACCAAGTTATCAGCCGTCTACTGCCTCCCCTCAATCTCGAGATGGCAAACGGCCTCCATGACGCCCAACCTGGCCCCCAGAACTTCGTCAAAATCCGTGAAGGCGATGTCCTACAAGGCACTTTTGATAAAGGCATTTTCTCCAAGTCCTCTAAGGGTGTTATCCATACAACCTATAATGACTATGGAGCAAAGGCCACCGTCGACCTAATTGACAGCATGCAGAACACCGTGGAGTCCTATCTCATCCTAAATGGATTCTCTGTCGGCATCTCGGATCTCGTAGCAGATGAAGAGACCAATCAGCGGATGCAGGAAGCAATTGAGCAGCGCAAAAAAGAGGTAGAACAGATCCTCCTCCAAGTGCATTTGGATCTCTTCGATAACAACACGGGTAAGACCAATCAGGAAGAACTGGAGACAAAGGTTTTCAGCGCGCTCAATAAAGCCACAGATGACTCTGGTAAGATTGGTCAGGAATCTCTTGCTGATGAGAATCGCATGACCGCCATGGTTCGCGCAGGCTCTAAGGGTGGTGTTACCAATATTGCCCAAATGATGGCATGTGTAGGCCAACAATCTGTGGAAGGCAAACGCATCCCTTATGGCTATCTAGACCGTTCCCTACCTCACTATAAGAAGTATGACGACGGTGCCGAGGCCCGTGGCTTTGTGGAGTCCTCTTTCCTCCGTGGTCTAACGCCACAGGAGTTCTTCTTCCACGCTATGTCAGGTCGTGAGGGTCTGATTGATACTGCCGTTAAGACAGCCGATACAGGTTATATTCAGCGTCAACTTGTGAAGGCAATGGAGGACATTGTCGTCCAACATGATGGCTCCGTTCGTGATGCAAACATGAACATTGTCCAGTACCATTATGGTGAGGATGGTGTAAATGCCACAAAGCTAGAGAGCCAGAATCTCCCTCTTGGTAAGCTCACTGAGATTGATGTTCGTAAGCAGTTTGGTCTTGAGGCTGTTGACTTCACGCCCATATTTGAGGCAGGTGTTGAGCGTGAACAGGATGCCGATGAGATTGCTGCATTTGTCGAGGAGGTACTGATCGATCGTAAGATGCTCGTCGAAGGTGTCTTCGGTTCTGGCCGTCAGGGTGGTGTGTTCTCGCCTGTGAATATTGAGCGCATGCTCAATAATATTCGCATCCGCTTTGGTATCGACTCCAAGGCTGGCCGAACTGATCTCACACCTCTCTACGTCCTCGAAGGTATTGCTAAAGTCATTGCCAAGACGCAGCCCTACAACCGTATGTGGTGTGCCCTACTTCGCTTCCAACTTGCTCCTCACACCCTAATTGTGAAGGAGCGATTCACTAAGCGTGCATTTGATACCCTAATTGAGATGATGCTAATCAAGAACTGGCAATCTTGGGTACAGCCTGGTGAGTTTGTTGGTATTCTTGCAGCTCAATCAATTGGTGAGCCTTCTACGCAGATGACTCTTAACACTTTCCACTTGGCAGGTGTAGCCTCTAAGAGTAATGTAACGCGAGGTGTACCACGCCTTAAGGAGTTGCTGAAGGTAACTCAGAATCCAAAGGCAACCTCCCTAACTGTTTATCTGAAGCCCGAATACCGTGAGTCAAAGGAGAAGGCACGTGAAGTGTGCCAGGATCTGGAAATGACCCTACTTCGTGACATCACTCTCAAGGCAGCCATCTATTACGAGCCAAGCAACTTTGATACTGTAGTAGAGGAAGATCGTGAACTCCTGCAATTCTACAAGGTGTTTGAGAACTCTAAGATCTCTAAAGGAGAGGCTAGCCCACTCAGTAAGTATGTGCTGCGTCTTGAACTCGATCGTGAGAAGATGTTTAACAAAAACATTACAATGAATGATGTCGCATTTGTGCTCAATAATAACAAGACAACTGACATCAAAATGACATACAGTGACTATAATAGCCAGAAGCTTGTAATGCGCATTACAATTACTAGTATGCCCGTCGCAGGTCAACTTGATTATCTGGACACCATTAAGCGTTTCCAGAACAATCTGCTCAACACTACTGTGATTCGTGGTGTTGCTGGTATCAAAGCTGTCACATTCCGTCAGGACACAACTTTCGTGGCCAATGTCGAAGGTGAGTACAAACCTATTCAGCAGTACATTCTTGATACAGATGGCTCCAACTATATGGAGGTCCTCAATCACCCTGCAGTGGATGGTAACCGTCTCTACAGTACGAACGTGCATGATGTGTATGGTCAGTTAGGTGTGGAGGCGGCTCGTGCAGTACTCCTAACAGAGATCACCAATCTGTTTGAAGAGGTGGGTATCAATTTCCGCCACTTGGGTTTGCTGTGTGATGTAATGACACGCGCGGGTCGTCTAATGAGCGCGGACCGTTATGGTATCAATAAGAATGATATTGGACCAATTGCAAAGGCGAGCTTTGAGGAGACGGAACGTATCTTACTACGTGCGGCGCTCTATGGTGAGGTGGATCCTGTAACTGGTGTTTCAGCGAACATTATGATGGGTCAGCCAATCCGCGGCGGTACTGCATTCAGCCAGATCATGCTGGATGAACAGGTGCTACCTGGTCTACTGGCAAACCTGAAGCCACTGGAGGCAATCGAGGAGGAGGAGGAGGCACAGGATCTTGAGGGACTCATGATGGATGATGTGTCTGATGCATGCGCACGTACAAAGTTCAATATGAGTATGGCGGCACCAACGAAGATGCAGAAGATGATGGATGAGGAGGATGTTGAGTTGGAGGTCCTTTGAACATAAAGTTCAAAGTACCAGAGGGTGCTATCGCACCCATGAAGTAATGTAAGCACCCACAACGGTTATCTAAAATGCCTTGCTGATAGCATGGTATGTCGACGGCAAGTGAAGCTCCCCCATGGGAAACTATCAAATGGAATTCACGCGTGACTCATCTGGAAATAGATGATACTGCATTTACAGAAGAGTTGCAATGGGAATATAAAACACCTATTGAATTGAGTGCCATTAAAGATAAAATCGCACTTCTAAATGAAGATGTCTGGGAATATTATAAAAAATTAACAAATAAATATGAACCTATTTTTACTACCAATGGAGTTGTGCCGACACCGCTCTCTATTTGCCTTCTGCGACCGCTGAGCCGCTCTTATTTTAAAATGATTGAAATGATCCAAGTGGCCAATTTACTTGGACGTTTTAATGTGCAAACACTACGCACAGCACATGTTTGCGAAGGGCCAGGAGGTTTCATTCAGGCCATTTATGATGAGGCCGCACGCTACAAAAAGCGCATTATTCAGACATATGCAATGACGTTGAAACCTAATGAAAATCAGGTACCTGGTTGGAAACGCGCCATGAATTTTTTAAAGAAACATCCTGAAATTAAGATCTTGTATGGCAAAAGCAATACAGGTGATATTTTAGACGCGGCAAATCGTAAGTCATTTAGTGATGAATGCCGTGGAGCGATTCATCTCTTTACTGCCGACGGCGGCGTTGATTTTGCAGCCAATTATGAGGCGCAGGAGAAAACCATTTATCCACTCCTCGTTGCATCTTCCTTAATGGCTTTACAGTGTCTTTCAGAGAATGGTGCATACGTGCTAAAGATTTTTGACAGCTTCTCTCGACCCACAGAGGACTTGATCTTGGCTCTTGGCAGCTGTTTTCAGAGCTGGACTCTCTATAAACCTGCTACAAGCCGGCCTTGCAATTCTGAACAGTATTTTATTGGCGTTGGATATAGGCGTCAATTTAGCGGGCCTATTATAACTGTATTAGAGCGTGTGTTGGCTGCGCCGTTTTTGCCGAACCGGCTCTGGAAAGCTGTAGACAGTCAATTAGAAGAGTATAGGACGCTGCAGAAGGTGCGATCTGCGAGTCAGGTGGCGTGTATTGAGGCAACATTGGCATTGGCTGAGGGCGGTGATAACGGTAATCGAAAGCATTCCGAAATATGGAACGGACATATTTTGGAAAGCCAGCGTTTTTGTAACGTGTTTCATTTGCCGACTGTTACACCAATTCCAAGAGCAACTGAAGAGAATATTGGAGAGTCGATGAAGGCGGTTGCAGCATTAGTTGCGACCCCGCTTGGAGGCGCTGGAACCAGCATCTGAGCTTTTACTATCTGCCTGGGTCTGGGCCTGGGTCTGCATCTGCGACACATACTGTGGCATGAATTTGGCAGCCAGTGCCTGTCCAACCATCACTGAAGCGTTGTGATGTGACATTTCACCTGCTCCAATCTTCTCTAATAGACCCATCATGCCCAGGAGTGGTGTCAAGTCCTCCCCAGGTGTTGTAACCTTCTTAAAGAGTTCTGGGTACTTTTCGGAAAAGAGTGGAACTGCTGTACGGATCTCGTCAATACTGAGACCGGCCCGTTGCATATCATGAACTTGGATCATTGCATTCTTTAAAAAGACTGCCCGAGCCTCTGCATCAAAGTCGAGCGGACGTGCTGCAGATTCGGCAAGAGCCTCTTGTGCAGATTTACGCTCTACCGGGGGTGGACGGTTGTTTTGACGAGGCGGCATTTTAGTCTAACAAACATTCTAAAAGCATTTTTTAAACGCTTCTAAAATAGTTATGGCGTCACCTTCGCAACCAGCTCATTGTCAAACTGCAGCAGTTGTAAAAACACAAAGCCCTGGTGCAGATCCTGCTCTAGGAGGCATCAGCAGCACACTCGGTCGCCTTCAAGCAGAAGTTGCCCAATCTAATTGTGCTTATACTAATGTTGCTGCACCTCTCCTAAAATCTAAACCAATTGATGACGCAGCTTTGGATCCAAAAGATAAAATAGTCTATAAACCGAAGCCTATCTCTAATAGCAAAAAATTCCTTAATTTTGTTAAAGAATGGGGTAATAAAGCCGTCCTATCTGGCCTTATTGCCCCATCGTTCTTTGATTCCTATAAATTTATATTAGGAATGCCTCCTCCTGCTGATAATATATCGAAGACTGATTTTAATAATTATATGGGAAATACTGCTTATATAATTAAAACATGGTATGTCAATGCACAGTATGCTGGTGATTTAGTTGCTCTTTCACTTGCAATTGATAAAAGTATTCCTGATTATACACCACCCGAAGAGGGCTTTATTGGACAAATGTGCAGTGGCAGTCGAGTATTTTCTTTAAAGCAGGCTGCAATATTTGCAGGAATTGTTGGAGCTGGTCTTACAAGTATTTGGCTCTGGAACGTCATTGCTGGCGGTCGTAGGCGTGCGTGAATGGTCACCCACAGCTTCCTAACTGTCAATTAGAATGTCCGAAAGTGATCTCATGGAAGGTGGTGTAGTTGCTGCTGCACACCCTGGCATTACCGCAGCTAGCCGCCGTAAAATTACTCAAGAACATGTCGATGATTCCGCTCTTAATAAACTCCTAGACGCCGTCAATGACTTCAAAACACGCTTCTGGGCCGAATTCCTTCAAGTCAAAAAAAGTCAATCCCCACAAATTCTTAATGAATACACTACAATCTTGGGCCAAATTTATAAATGCCTTGTAAACGGTGTGACATG
>JACCDG010473184.1_pt1 | contig 14417 bp, 16 predicted proteins | sample 7442471 | NCBI WGS metagenome assembly JACCDG01 (sample SAMN15323444, study PRJNA562643) | freshwater metagenome | isolation source: river surface water | place: USA:Blue River Watershed | collected 2017-08-17
CCGGCGCCGTCCGCTGCGAAGACCTGCGCCCCGATGTCGACTGGGCCTATCTCCGTTCCACTGATTGCAACCACCAGAAGGCCGCCTGATGCTGACCGTGAACGTATGCGCGGCGCGGCCGATTTCAGTCCGTCACGAGAGAAACGCCGCCGGGCAACACGTCCTCGGGATAAATGTTGACCACGCCGCGCCCCTCGATCTCGAAGCGGGCGCCGGGCTGGACCATGAAGCGCACGCTTCCTGCACCGGGAAATTCGACCCGGTACTGAACGGCGCCGCTGCTTCGGTTGTTGATGATGATCGGCTTGTCGGCCTCGCAATGGTGGCTGCCGATGATGTTCATGGCCGTTCCCTTTTTGATTGATCGATGACATGAGCGGATTCGATTCTATCAGCATGGGAACGGCCTCCCTTACTCGTGCCTCCTCCCTCACGAGTGCTGTGCCTTCCTCCCGCCTTCCCGCCGGTCGGCTGGGGTTTTTTTCTTCCTGGTGACTGCGATGTGTATCCATGCCTTGCAGTCTATTTTTTTGCCCGGAGCGTGTCTTTCCGAACGCTTCCGAATTTTTCGGAAAGGGCCGTAAGCCATGAATCTGCAGACCGATCTGCCGTTCTACGAATCCCCGGAAGATGCCCTGCGCGCTGCCGTGCAGGCGCTCGGCGTGGCCAAGGTAGTGGGGCCCATGCTGTGGCCCGACAAGTCCGTCGACAACGCTGCCCGCCAGCTGCTCGACTGCGTGAACCCGAACAGGCACGAGAAGCTGGAGATCACGCAGGTGATGCGGATCTTCGCGCTCGGCAAGGAGGTGGGCTATCACGCGCCCTTTGAGTGGTTCGCTGCCCAGGTGGGCTATGACGCGAAGCCGGTGACGCGGGCCGAAGAGGTCGACCGCATCACCTCGGTGATCGAGCAGTCGAGCAAGACGCTCGCGGGCGCCATTGCCGCGCTCGAGCGGATCGAGCGCACCAAGATCCGTGTCGCCGCCGCGGTGCACGCATGACCGACATTTTCGATCAGGCCACCGAGCGCGAGGAACAGGAGCGCGAGCGTGCCATAGCGGCGGCCCGCAAACCTGTCAGCGTGGTGCCGTTCACGGGCTTCTGCCACAACTGCCAGGCGCCGCTCGCGCCTTCGATTCGCTTCTGCGATCAGGAGTGCTGCGAGGATTTCGAGAAGCGGCGCAGGGCGGAGGCAATGCGGTGAAGCCGGATCGTAACGTCGCCAGGGTGCATCGCTTCCTGCAGGCGCAATCGTCGCCGCAGGCGGTGCTGCGGGATCGCCTCGGCCGCTTGGAACTCGTGGCGGCTTCGTCGCCATTGGCGGCGGTGTCGGATCGCGTGGTCGGTGTCTTCCGGCCGGATGTGAGCCTGGCGGTGTTCTCGCGGGAGATGCGCGCATGACGCTTCGTTCCCTGGCTTACGCGAAACAGGTGGAAGCGCGCATCGCGGCCGGTGATCGCATCGGCCTGTTGATCGTGTCGCTGCATTGCTGGCGCTCGGGCGATTGGTTCGAGGGGCGCGACGAGGTGGCGCGCGTGGTGCTGCCGGCTGATCTTGAGGTCGACCGTGCCGACTGGTCGATCGCGCTGGCGCGCGATGTGGTTGTTTGCGGCCCGGTGCCGGATGGCCTCGCCGACGCGGCGCTCGATGCGCTGGCGCGTTCCGGCGCGGCTTCCCTATGGTTGGATACCAGCGCAGGCATTCAGCGCGTTGAAAAGCATTGCGGCGCGTGGTGCGGCATGTGCGCGCCGCTGCCGGCCAAGAAGCTAGGCGCCGCGCTGCGCGCGCACCGGCACGATGCGATTCTGTTCCGCGAGGGCTTCTACGCCAGCCGCATCTATGCCGCGGCGCGCGAGGCGCTGATCGATTCCATGGCCGGGCTGCGCGAGCTGCTGTCGGCCTATGAGGCTGCGTGATGATGGCTGATCGCATTCCTGACCCTCTCGACGCTGCCCTTGCCGCAGCGCAGGCGCAGGCTCTCAAGGATGCGCAGGCGCGCGGCAATGGCACGGTGGTGCCGATCCGTTCCGGCGTTGCCGCCGTGCCCGATGGGCCGGTTTGTGTGGGCGTGGCGGAATTCCTCGCAGAGGGCGATGCGCCGGTGTGGGTGGTCGGCGGCATTATTCAGTCGAATTACCTCTACGCGATCACGGCGCCTACGAACCACGGCAAGACGGCCGTTTCGCTGGTGATGGCCTTGTGCGTCGCCGCCGGGCGCCCGTTCGCGGAACGTCAGGTGCAGAAGGGCCGCGTGCTCATTCTGTGCGGCGAGAATCAGGACGGTTTCCGTCTGCGCATGCTGGCGACGATGGAAAGCCTGGGCATCTCGCTCGCGGATCTGCGCGGCAACATGTTCGTGCTGCCGCAGTCCGCCGGCATCGCCTACCTGCTAGAGCAGATCAAGACCGACGTGGCCGGCATGGGCGAGCTGACGCTGGTGCTGGTGGATACCTCGGTGAGCTTCTTCTCCGGCGACAACGAGAACGACAACCAGCAAGCCTACGATCACGCCCGCTACCTGCGCGCGCTTTCCATGCTGCCCGGAAAGCCGGCGGTGGTGGTCAATTGCCATCCATCGGCCTCGGCCGGGAAGGATCACTCGCGCGAGTCCTGTGTGCCGCGCGGCGGCTCGGCCTTCATGAACGAGATCGACACGAACCTCACGGTCTGGTCGGAAGGCGGCAACGCGGAATTCCACTGGATGGCGAAGAAGCGCGGCCCGGATTTCAGCCCGATCCTCTTTGAGTACAAGGAGCTGTCGATCGAGCAGCACGGCGCCAAGGTGCCGACGGTCGTTGCGGTACACATCGACGAGGATCGCGAGAAGGAAATCCGCATGCGGCGCAAGCAGCACGAGAACCGGCTGCTGTTTGTGATGCTGCACAACCCGGAAGGCACCATCCGCGAATGGGCCTACGAGGCCGGATTCACGATCCAGAGCGGCAAGAATCAGGGGCAGGCGCACGTCAGCATGACAGCGCGCACGCTGGAACGTCTGAAGGAATACAAGTTTGCCGAGCGCTCGAAGCGTGAGGGCTGGGTGTTGACGGAGAAGGGCATTAAAGAAGCGAAGGAAATCAGGTGAGCGACGCGCGGAAAGAAGCGGCGATGCTGGCTGATGAGGTCTTAAGCAGATTGGAGCCTTCATCGTGGCGCCGGCCGGCCGGGTACGTCGTGCGCTCTGTTCGCTGGCGCCTGATCCGATTGCTAGAGCTTGTTGAACAGATTCAACGAGAGGAGGAGGCCGGCAAAATCCATTGAAATCCATCCGCTGCCGCAGATGGTAGGCCGGGAATCCGGCCGGAAAAGTGACCTGAGCAGTAAACCGGTGGCGTGCACTCCGTGACACCTGCAGGGACCTGGGAGTCAATCCTCACGAAAAGCAAAAGCAACAGAGGCGGCCCAAAACAGAACGAGATACGCGGCGGAACAAAGCGGAACGGAACAACGGTAAGTAGCTGATCTCCATGAGATTAACGGGAAAGATGCGTCTGGAACAAGGATACGGAACGGAACAGCGCGGAACAGGCTGGAACACGTAGCGCCTGAAAACGGCTGAAAGCGAGCAATGGCAATGGATACCGCCTTTTTTTCGTCTGGAACAGAACCGGAACGGCAACCGGGGGGTTCCCCTTCTCTCTCTCCCGGTCTGGAAGACCGGGGAGAGAAGAAGGGGAAACCAACCCCCCGGAGCCGGCGGCTTTTCGACGGCAAGCCGATGGTCGGCGATGGCTGGTCGCCGGTTGCCGAAAACGCCGGCTGGCTGCTGCAGGCTGCACCACCGTCGCCGGACTCGGAATGGCGGTCGCTGAAGCTGTCGTCGAAGGTGTCAAGGCCGTTCTCGGCAAACTACTGGCTGGCCTGGAACGGCAGCCGCTGTGCCGAAAACACCGAGCTGCAGCGCCTGCGCGATCTGGCGCCGGAAACGGCGGAATGGGCCATCCTCACCCTGGAGGCTTTCGGTGTCTGACCGGGCCGCCTGGGTGCGCGAAAACCTCCCGCTCTGTGCCTCGGCGGCAGCGGCCTTCGCCGCCGCCTTCCCCGGTACGCGCATGACCTACGCCAGCGAGAACGGCCACGTCATAGGCAAGCCCGGCCCGCGAGGCATCAAGCTGTCAGAGACATCTATCGGGTCGTTCGCTGTAGCGGAAAGGGGGCGGAAGTGATCAAGATCAGGCTCGAAGGAATGGATAAGACGCTCGCGAACCTGCGTGGAATCGAAAAGCAGGTCAGGTTTGCCGAGATGGTTGCCATCAATCGCGCGGCTTTCGCTGCGCGTGCAGAGGTTCAACGCGAAATAGGGCGCGTCTTCGACCGTGCCACGCCATGGGTCAAGGGGGGTGTCCGTGTCAGGAAGGCGGACAAGAACGATCCTACCGCCTATGTCGATCTTGATTTCTGGGGGAACAAGCAAGGCGTTTCTGTCGAGAAGATTCTCGATGCCGAGATCAAGGGCGGTCAGCGCCGCCACAAGCGTCACGAGATCGCGCTGCGACGCGCTGGAATACTGCCGGATGGGATGTACATTGTCCCTGGTGATGCTGCCGTGCTCGATCAATTCGGAAACATGAGCAGCGGGCAGATCGTGCAGATCATCTCGTGGTTCAAAGGATTCGGAGAGCAGGGCTATCAGGCTAACATGAGCGACAAGCGGCGCAGATCATTGGGCCGCGACAAGAAGAGTGGTGCCAAGGGGTTCGCATACTTCGCGCTGCGCAAGCAACACGGAAAGCTTCCGCCTGGAATCTATCAGCGCATCCAGTTCGGGTCGGGTTCGGCAGTGCGGCCCGTCATGATCTTCGTTCGCAAGACGGGATACAGATCGCGCCTCGACTTCTACGGGGTAGCAGACCGCGCAGCCAGGACCGAGTTCGCGCTGCAATTCCCGGCTGCTCTCAAGCAAGCAATGGCGACCGCCCGATGAATCGCGGGTCCTTCCACAGCTCGCCTAACACGGGTAATTCGCACCTCGGTTTGTCGCTAGTCATGAGTTTTTTATAAGGGGGTTGTAAGTTGCTGACTCAACAGGGGATTGCAGAGCATCTTGATCTAAGCCAGCAGGCCATGAGCCAGTGGCTTGATCGGCTCGGCATCGACTGGAAGTCGGCGGGGCTGGATGAAATACGTGTTGCGTACATCCGCGAGCTGCGCGAGCAGGCAGCCGGTCGTGCTGCGGCCGGCGATCTTGATCTGGCGACAGAGCGTGCCGGGCTGGCGAAGGCGCAGCGGGAGCGGATCGAGATGCAGAACGCCGTCACACGGCGCGAGCTGGCGCCGGTGGTGCTGATCGAGGAAGTGCTGGCGAAGGCCGGGGCGAAGGTGGCGGGGATTCTCGATGCTATCCCAGGCATGCTGAAGCGCCGCTGCGTGGCGCTGACGGCGGACGACATCGACATGGTGGCCGCCGAGATTGCTCGCGCCCGCAACCTGGCTGCAGCGGTATCGCTGGACGATCTGCGCGACGAGGCGCCAGTGGCCGAGGAAGAGCCGGCCGTTGTTGAGGTGATCGACTGATGGACCTCTCCGAGATCCGCCACTTCGAGCGCGATGTTGTCGTCGACCACCTGCGGCGCGGCCTGTCCGCGTTCGGGGTGCCGGCGCCGATGTCGCTGCTGGAATGGGCGGAGCGGCACTTCTACCTGTCGGCTGAATCCTCCTACGTCGAGCAGGCATGGCGCGCGTGGCCATTCCAGCGCGCGATCATGGCCTGTATCAGCAATGACGACATCGAGGAAATCGACTGGCCGAAAGCGGCCCGCGTCGGCAACACCAAGATCATGCTCGCGGCAATCGGCTACTTCGCCGAGCACAAGCGCCGCAACCAGGCGATCTGGCAGCCGACTGACGACGACCGCGACGAGTTCGTCAAGACCGAACTCGACCCCATGCTGCGCGACGTGTCGGCGATGCAGCGCGTCTTCCCGGCCTACCTCGCCCGGCACAAGGACAACACGCTGCAGCAAAAGAAGTTTCTCGGCTCCATGCTGCACCTGCGCGGCGGCAAGGCCGCAAAGAACTACCGCCGCATCTCCGTCGACGTGGCCTACATCGACGAGGCCGACGCCTTCGACAACGATATCGAGAAGGAAGGCGACCCGATCGGCCTCGCCGCCAAGCGGATCGAGGGCGCCACCTTCCCGAAGCTGGTTGTCGGCAGCACGCCGAAGCTGAAGGGCTTCTCGCTGGTCGACACACGCACGCAGCTCGCCGACGAGCGCTTTCTGTTCGTGATACCGTGCCCGCACTGCGGCGAGCACCACCCGCTCACCTGGGGCGGAAAGGACGAGCCGCACGGCTTCAAATGGAAGCACAACGAAGACGGCCTGCCAGACCCGGATACCGTTCGCCACCTCTGCCCGCACTGCGGCGCGTTGATCGCGCAGGGCGAATACCTCGCCGTGTGGGAGCGCGGCTACTACCAGAACGAAGACGGCAACATCCTGCTCGATGCCGACGGCACCTTCCGCGACCGCGAAGGCAACCGCCAGCGCGCCCCGCGCCACCTCGCCTTCGTCAACGTCTGGACCGCCTACAGCCCCGCCGCGAGCTGGTCGAATATCGTCCGCGACTTCCTCGCCGCGCACGAAAAAGCGCTGGCCGGCGACATGTCCAAGCTCAAGACCTTCACCAACACCACGCTCGGCCGCCCGTGGGAAGAAGAGATCGAAAAAAACGACGCCGACGAGCTGCGCCACCGCGCCGAACCCTACGCTCTGCGCTCCGTGCCGATGGGCTGCCTGCTGCTGCTCGCCGCCGTTGACACGCAGGACAACCGGCTAGAAATCACCGTGCGCGGCTACGGGCGCGGGCTGGAAACCTGGACCATCGCCCATGAAATCCTTTACGGCAGCCCTGGCGAGGATGAAGTATGGCGCGAACTCGAGGAGATCCTGTTCGAGACCGAATTCCAGCACGCCAGCGGACAGACCCTGCGCATCGCCGCCTGCGCCATCGACTCCGGCGGCCACTACACGCAGGCCGTCTATGCCTTCGCCGAGAAGCATTCCCGCCGTAAGGTGTTTGCCGTCAAGGGCGCATCTGGTCGTGAAAAGCACATCAAGAACGGCGCCCAGAAGGTGGACATCGACTGGCGTGGCCGGCTGCGCAAGCGTGGCCTGATCCTCTGGCACGTCGGCACTAACCTCGCCAAGGACATGCTGCACAGCCGCCTGCAACTCACAAAGCCCGGCCCCGGCTACATGCACTTCAGCAACGAACTCACCGACGAATGGTTCAAGCAGATGGCCGGCGAGGCGAGGGCAGAGCGCCACGGCGTACATGGCCGCGAGCACCGCTGGATGCCGCTGCGCAAGCGCGTCGAAGCATGGGACTGTGCAACCTACATGGTCTGGCTGGAAACGCACCTGGAGATCGGCCGCAAGGGCGCCAAATTCTGGGATGAGTTGGAAGACAGGGTGCAGCCGATGGTCGGCGACCTATTCACGAATCAAACAACGAAAGAGGCGGCACCAGTCGCCCAGCCAGAAAAACGGGAGCCCTCACCGCTGCGCCAGGTGCCGTCGAAGCCGGCCCGCGCCAGCGGATTCGCAAAAGGATGGAAGCGATGACCGATCCCGAAAACGACATTCTGTTGCGCATCTTCGCCGCGCTGCGCGATGCCGGCGCCAGCTTCTCTGAAGAGGTGGCCAACACCGCAGAAGAACACATTCGCCATGAGCTCGGCGGCGACCGACACTACCTGCCCAGGGCACCGAAGCGGGGAAAGGCAATCGCCCTCGGCTCGGCGATCCGGTCGGGGGCGAACATCAAGGAGGCGATGCGTAAGGTCGGCGTCAGCCGCAGCTATGGCTTCAAGCTGGCCGTGGTCAAGCTCAAGTGAAAGGAAAAAATGCGTCCAATCAAAAAAAATTCGTTGTCCAAATTGTTTATTGGGACTGTGGGCACCCAGATCACCGTCACAGATCCGAAGAAGTGGCGGCGAATTGTATGGAAAAGGAGCGCGGCGAAAAGCGCGGCCCCTATGTAGCATGGTCAAACAAAAATCGAAAAAAAATCATTCAAATGCACGAAGCGGGGTTCACTCTGGAAGAAATAAGAAAGGAATTCGGGTGGGCATCGAAAGAGGCCGCGCGTCGGTGTTTGAAAGATTCGCTTCGTCGGAAAGAAGTCGATGATTTCTGTAAATCGTTCGTTGGGCCGATGTGATGGAAAAAACAAACTGTAACCAGTGCACAGGTTTTGGAAAGATCGCAGACGCAATCACCCCGTTTTCCGGTTGCCATGGAACAGACGCTGCTGGCGGGCGGCACTGTCGGGTCACTCACGGAAGCCGTGATGGGTGTGACGGCTGGGTTGGTGGCAATTGCAACGGCGATCCATGACCTGGCTGATGCCGTGCGGGAAAATAAGGGCTGAATAAACTGCGCTAGTCTCCGATTTTGCCTAGTTGAGAAACCCATGGCGCGGCACCCTCCGCGCTATGGCTGCCCAAATCCCAACAGTCGAGCCGCAATCGCTGCGCCTCGGCGACACCGCATCGTGGTCGCGCTCGCTGGCCGATTACCCGGCCTCGGCCGGGTGGGTGCTTTCCTACGCCCTGGTCAAGAGCGGCACGCGCATCACCTTCACGGCCTCCGCTTCGGGTGACGACCACCTCGTCAGCGTACCGGCGGCCACCACCGCCGCCTGGGCTGCAGGCACCTACCAATGGCAGGCCCGCGTCAGCAAGGCCGGCGAAGCCTACACCATCGGCACCGGCAGCATCGAGCTGCTGGTCGATTTCGCCACGCAGGCCAGCGGCTACGACGCCCGCAGCCACGCCCGCAAGACGCTGGAAGCGATCAAGGCATGGATCGAAGGCCGCGACATGGGCGTCGCCGAGTATGAAATCGCCGGCCGCCGGCTCAAGACAATTCCGATCGGCGATCTGCTCAAGCTGCGCGACCGCTACGAGCGCGAAGTGCGCGCCGAGCAGGCCGCCAGCGATCTCGCCGCCGGGCTGCCCAACCGCAACAAGATCGTCGTGAGGATCTGATGGGCTTCATGGAAAACATCGCGCGCCGCTTCTCCGCGAAGCCGGCGCCGCGCCCGCAAGGCCGGCGCGACTACAACGCCGCCATGCTCTCCCGCCTCACCGCGAGCTGGACCACCACCAACCTTTCGGCCAACGCCGACATCTACCGCAACCTCGACGTGCTGCGCGCCCGCAGCCGCGACCTGGCGCAGAACAACGTCTACGCCAAACAGTTCATCAAGATGGTGGCCGACAACGTCGTCGGCCCTGCCGGCTTCACCCTGCAGGCGCGTGTTTATGACACCGCCGACCAGCCCGACGCCGGCGCCAACGATGCCATCGAGGCCGCCTTCGCGCGCTGGTCCGCACTCGGCGTGTGCGATGTTTCAGGGCACAGCAGCTTCCGCGATCTCTGCCGCCTGCTCGCCACCGCCGCCGCCCGCGACGGCGAATTCCTCATGCGCATCGTGCGCGGCAAGAGCGCCGGAAACGCCTTCGGCATCGCCCTGCAGGCCATCGACATCGACCGCCTCGACACCAAGCTGAACGACACCGCCAAGGGCGGCAACAAGATCCGCATGGGCGTCGAGATCAACGAGTTCGGCCGCCCGGTCGCCTACTGGCTGCGCACGCATCACCCCGGCGACATGGATCACACCGCCGGGCAGGCCGTCGCCAACCATGTGCGCGTGCCGGCCGAAGACATCCTTCACCGCTTCGTCGTCGATCGCCCCGAGCAGCTGCGCGGCGTGCCCTGGATGCACGCCGCCATGAGCCAGATGAACAACCTCGACGGCTACACCGAAGCCGCCATCATCGCCAGCCGCGTCGGCGCCTCGAAAATGGGTTTCTTCACCAGCCCGGACGGCGACATGGCCCCGCTGGCCGATGGCACCGATCAGAACGGCGTGCCTTACACCGATGCCGACCCCGGCACCTTCGGCACCCTGCCGGCCGGCTATGATTTCAAGCCCTTCGACCCGGATTATCCGAGCGCCATGTTCGGCGACTTCACCAAGGCCTGCCTCCGCGGCATCGCCTCCGGCCTCGGCGTCGCCTACAACGCACTCGCCAACGATCTCGAAGGCGTCAACTACAGCAGCATCCGCCAGGGCGCGCTCGCCGAGCGCGACAGCTGGATGCTGGTGCAAACCTGGTTTATCGAATCCTTCCTCCGCCCGGTCTTTGCCGAGTGGCTGAAAAGCGCGCTTGCCTTCGGCCAGATCACCCTCGCCAACGGCTCCGCGCTGCCGCTCGGGAAGCTCGACAAATTCAGCGCCCACGCCTGGCAGGGCCGCCGCTGGCAGTGGGTCGATCCGCTCAAGGACATTGAAGCCGCGCGCCTGCAGGTCAAGAGCGGCGTCGCCAGCCCGCAGATGATCGCCGCCCAGAACGGCGTCGACATCGAGGACGTGCTCGCCGACATCGCCCGTTTCGAGAAAATGTCCGCCGGCATCGACACCGTCGGCTACGTCGACAAGGCCGCCCAGCCTCCGGCGCCGCCGCCAGAACCGAAGCAGGACCCGGAAACCGCCAAGTCGCTGGCCGTGCTCTCGGCCGAAGTGCGCCACATCGGCCAGCGCGTCGAATCGCCGCCGCTGCCGCCCAGCATCACCGTGGCCCCGGTCATCAACACGCCAGACGTGCGCGCCCATATCAACGTCGCCCCGGCCGAAGCGCCGGTCGTCAACGTCACCAACGAAATCACCGAGCGTGCGCAGGAAGCGCCCGTCGTGCAGGTGTCGGTCGAAGCGCCCAGCGTCACCGTGGCCGCGCCGGAAGTCACCGTCGAAGTCGAGGCCATCATGCCGGAGCGTGAAGAAATCGCCATCGTCTCGCTGCCGGATCGCCGCACCACAACCAGCATCGTGCGCGACAGCGCCGGCAACATCAAGGAATCGGTCCAGACCGAGAAAGACGCTTAAAGGAGCATCGCCATGTCCATGTCCAACGCCACCGAAAACGCCACGCTCAAGATGCACCTGCAGGGCACCGACCCGTCGTATCGCGCCGGCGCCACGCAATACCTCGCGCTCGTCACCGACGCGGGCGGCGCCGTCAATGAGGCCAGCCCGGTCGCCAACGAGTGCACCTATACGGGCTACGCCCGCGTCGCGCTCACCAAGGCCACCGCCTGGACCGACAACGGCAGCAGCTTCACCAACGCCGGCCTGATCCAGTTCGGCAAGCGCACCGATGCCGGCGCCACGCCTGACCGATGAAGATGAAGCAACCCTGCTCTGCCACGGCGGCCTCTAGTCTCCGCTTTTGCCTGTTCCCAGAAACCCGCCCGGCCTACCGTGGCGGAATCTGCCCTAGGAGCGCACCATGACCATCCTGCTCACCCAAGCCATCCAGGTCGCCGGCGTCACCCAGCCCGCCGGCACCACCCTCACGCTCGAAGCCGGCCTCGAGGCCGACCTCGTCACCCGCAAGTGCGCCACCTTCGTCTCGCGGCCGGACCAGGGCATCACCGCCGAGGTGTTTGCCAGAACGGAGCCGCTCACCGGGAGGATTGGGGGTTTAACGGCTGGAGCGGTAGGTTATGACAGCGCATGGCGTCCGGGAAACAGTGTTTGGACGTTCGACGAACTATTGCCGCGTCACGTCCCGATTTTTATGCCGGATCAGTTGTCTCTTGGCGCTATCAGCACCGGCAATGGGAATGTTGTCGTGTCTTACGACACGAGCGTCAAGGAGTTCGGCGCTGGCAGTATGAAGATCGCCGTTTCCGCAGCCGTCGGATCAGACTGCACATTCAGAGTGCCGATCCCTGCCGATCTGTACGGAAATAAACCGAAAATTGGCGCACGGCTCAATATGCGAATCAGAGTATCTGACTGGTCTGCGCTGACTCGGTTTTATGTCTGCCCTTCCGAGCAGGCCGGTCAAGCACACAGATGGATTATACCTGTGTGTGAAGTCTCAGGAGTTGATGCGGAGTTTGGGCAAAAATCTGGACACTCTGCAACGTGGAATGGCGCATTCCGCACCCTACAGATGGACGGCTATCGTAAGGTGCAGGTTGGATCGCCGCAGCCGTGGCTGACCGATGCCAACATGACGGCCAAATACGAAACGGACGGCATCACCTTCACATTGCGCACATCGGGCGCATGTGACATCTATATCGATCGCATGTACTCGCCAGAGTGGCCGTGCGGCTCCTATGTTGTCGTCGGCGACGGGGCTTATGACACATTCCAAAGCACCGTGATTGCCGAGTTTGATAAGAGAGGATGGCATTGTGGCGTCGGCGCATTCAAGGTTGCTGACATTGCTGGTCACTATACTGGTCGTGGGTGTCCGACTGAGGCGCAGTTAGTCAGCATAGCCAAACGCGGACATGATGTGTTCCCGCATTACAGTGTGCCAAACGCATCATTCAACCACACGGAAACTGCGTTTTCTGCGTCGGATACCCCGGCGACGATCCGGTCATCTGTTGTCGCGATGATCAACCGCGCGGCACAGGAGCACGGGGCCAGCGCGAGGATGCTCCAGTATGTTCAGTTTTTACAAAACAGCGGCAAGTACAACAGCACCGACCTCGCGGCGATACTTAAAAAATTCGGCGCGGCGCACGGACGAGGGCCATGCTCAGATGGTGAGTTCGGTGTTGATCCGTGGCACTCCAGCATGAGCGGTACGGCCTCATATCGAAATCCCGAAGCGGGTAACGACAAGTCAATAATGGCCGGCTGGATACCGCGCCGAGGTCGCTTTAATGCTGGCTTTGAACAGGCGTGGTTCGCGAACGCGACGGCAGACAATGACGTAGATCGTGCAAGACGCAACACCTATGTAGGTGAGGCTCTTGAGTTGGCTACGCGTCGTGCTGCTGTGTTTGCGGACGGGGCGCGTACGTACACTCATTACGTTGAGGAGTACGGTACGCCTAACCGCACAGGGTCAGGAAACCCGGAGCCAAGCATTTATAACTCTGGTGCAGATCAGTGGCGGGCGCATCTGGCGCATCTTGACACAGAGGTCAAAGCGGGTCGGCTTGTGGTGTTGTCGCCATCGGAGATGTACGCGATCACATATGGGCGGTCCGGGGATGTGTATCTCCGATGGGACGGCGAATGGGTCAGCCGTTCAAACGGACAGATCGCTTTCTAACCCCCTCTTGCACAAAGATCAAAGGCCCGCCCCGCGCGGGCCTTTCCTTTTCCAGTCTCCGATTTTGCCTGTTTCCTGATGCCCCGCGTCGGCATCCTCCGAACATCCGCATCAACGCGACGATTTTCTGGAGGTGCCATGTGACGACCGCAACCGAAACCCGCAAGGGCGCACCCGTGCGCGGCCTGCAGCTCGAGCGCGGCTTCATGTTCCAGCGCGAAAGCATCAACGAAGAGGCCCGCACCTGCGAGCTGGCCTTCAGCTCCGAGGCGCCGTATCAGCGCGTGTGGGGCGTCGAAATTCTTGACCACTCGGCCGAGGCGATCGATCTCACGCGCCTCAAGTCGGGCGGCCCGGTCCTGTGCGACCACGATACCCGCGACCAGGTCGGGGTGATCGAATCAGTGCGCATCGACGCCGACCGGGTAGGTCGCGCCGTCGTCCGCTTCGGGAGAAGCGCGCGCGCCGAGGAAATCTTCCGCGACGTCGTCGACGGTATCCGCAAGAACGTCTCGGTCGGCTACTCGATCGACGACCTCGTGCTCGAAGCCAAAAGCGGCGACGAGGAAACCTACCGCGTCACCCGCTGGACTCCGTACGAGATCTCGCTGGTCAGCGTGCCGGCCGACTTTTCCGTCGGCGTCGGTCGCGCAGCCGAATCCGCGCCTTCTACCCCTTCCACACCGGAGAAACCGAAAATGGAAAACATCGAAGTCATCGACGCCGGCAAGGTCGCCGGCGATGCCCGCAAGGCCGAGCAGGAGCGCGCTGGCGCCATCCTCGCCATCGGCAAGCAGTTCAACCTCGGCGACATGGCCGAAGCCGCCGTGCGCAGCGGCAAGCCGCTCGACGAGTTCCGCGCCGACGTGATGGCGCAGCTGGCCTCGAAGCCGCTGCCGACGCCGTCGGCCCAGGTCGGCCTCACCAACACCGAAGCGCAGCGCTATTCGGTCCTGAAGGCCGTGCGCGCCATGGTCGATCGCGACTGGTCGCAGGCCGGCTTCGAGCGCGAAGTGCATCAGGCCATCTGCAAGCGCGCGGGCGTCGCGGAAGCCCCGAACGGCGGCTTCTACCTACCCTACGAAGTGCAGAAGCGTGACCTCACGGCCGGCACCCCGTCCGCGGGCGGCTACCTGGTCGCCACCGACAACCTCGGCGGCTCGTTCATCGATCTGCTGCGCAACCGCACGCTGCTGGCCCGCCTCGGCGCCACCATGCTCACCGGCCTGCAGGGCAACGTCACGATTCCGAAGCAGACCGCAGGCGGCACCGCCTACTGGCTGACGAACGAAGCCACGGCCATCACCGAGTCGAGCCAGAC
>JACCDG010578594.1_pt1 | contig 14414 bp, 20 predicted proteins | sample 7442471 | NCBI WGS metagenome assembly JACCDG01 (sample SAMN15323444, study PRJNA562643) | freshwater metagenome | isolation source: river surface water | place: USA:Blue River Watershed | collected 2017-08-17
AACAGTAAGGGTAAAACTTTTGCTGAGTTTACTGCAGATATGGAGCGTGATAAATTTATGTCCGCACAAGAAACTTTAGAATACGGACTCGTCGACTCAATCATCGAGAAAAGATCATGAACTTACAACGGCCAGGTAAAATTGACAAGGGTTGGGGCTTTGAAATAGTTTGGTGCAACAACGAAAACTACTGCGGCAAGATGCTGGTGTTTACCAGAGCAGGAGCCAAGACCAGTATGGTTTTTCACAAGGACAAGAAGAAGAGTTGGTTTGTCAATGCTGGAAAATTCAAAATTACTTTTATCGATATCGCAACTGGACAGTTAAAAGAAGCGATCTTAGAAGAAGGCAAGACTGCTGATTTTGCAGAACTCAGTCCACATCAAGTAGAAGCTCTAGAAGCCAACAGTATGATCTTTGAAGTTGGTACTGGGGATTATGTAGAGGATAGATTCAGGCTTAGTCCTGGTGATTCTCAAACACAGACTTCAACGCCACAATAAGATCGCTCATCATAGCATCGTCGTGATAGGGAGTAGGTGCGAACCTTAGTCGTTCAGTGCCTACTTCTACAGTTGGAGAATTAATAGGCTGTACGTAGATATTATGTTCATTCAATAGCTCGTCACTCATAGACTTACAACGTTTGGCATCGCCTACCAGCAAAGGCACAATATGAGTTGAGCTAGGCATCGCAGGCAATTCATTTTCCTTGAGTAAACGTTTTAATTTCTCTGCACGTTCTTGATGTTTTACTCTAACTTCATTATGATCTTTCAGCCATTTTACCGCTGCTAGTGCGCCCGCACAGGCCACAGGACTCATAGAAGTAGTGAATATAAATCCTGCTGCCACTGAACGGATAGCATCGATGACATCAGCATCGGCGGCAATATAGCCACCTTGGACTCCATAGGCTTTCCCAAGCGTACCATTGACTATGTCAATCCGGGATTCCAAACCAAGTTCTTCTACTTTGCCGCCACCGTGCGTTCCATAGAGTCCTACCGCGTGTACTTCATCGATATAAGTGATTGCCTGATATTTGTCAGCGAGATCGCAGATCTGTCTAATAGGACTGACATCACCGTCCATACTATAAACCGATTCAAACACTATACAGGGAGTCATACCTGCTAGTCGCGCAGCAGCTAATTTATCCTCAAGATCATTTAGGTCGTTGTGTCTAAATATCTGCTTACTGGCTTTACTATGCTGTATGCCAACTATCAAACTGTTATGATTTTTGCTGTCACTGATAAATTGAATGTTGTCAATGATCTTGCTCAATGCTATCAAGGTCCATTCGTTGGCCACATAGGCCGAACTGAACAGCAGTGCCTTGCTTTTATTGTGCAGCATCGCTAGTTCGTATTCTAAAGCAACGTGATAATGGCTGGTGCCGCCGATGTTGCGTGTGCCGCCTGATCCTGAACCTGTTTGATCTAAAGCTGTGTGCATAGCGTCTAGTACAACCTTGTGCTGCCCCATACCCAGATAATCATTTGAACACCAATTAACTATAGTTTTAATGTTGTAAGGTCCATACCAAATGGCTCTAGGAAACTTACCTGCTTCCCGGACGATATCGTTGAATACTCTATATTTTCCAGTGTCTTTGAAATCAAGTATGAGTTTTTTAAAAGGTTCTTTGTTGATCATAATAATATTTAAGCCGATAAATATCGCATAGGGGAAAGAATTATGGCAGATATTGTACAGTTAGACGTACCTTTGTTTATTAGATTATTAGAGTTGAGCAGAGAAGACATCAAACAAGATGCAGACATTCACGATCTAGCACAGGCAGTGATAGCTATGAGTGCGCAGGGACCTGTGACCATGGCAGACTACGATAAACTGGTAAAGTTTATGGATAGACAAGGCGTATCAGCCGACGAAGATTTCGCTCCAGATGATATTAGACGATTTAGACAGATCGTAGATCTAGCAGATCAAGGTCAGCCTACTGAATACAGCAATACTCCAAAAGAAGAATATGCAGGGCTAGACAGTGTTACCACTGCGGCAGGTGGAGGTATGCAGGCTCCCAAAACTCCAGCAGATATTCGAGGTGAACACCCAAGCCTATATCCTGGCAAAGTATTTGGAGCAAGATAATGGCAACCATTAATTATTGGGGACTTACGGGCGTAAAGGCCAGTGTATCTGTGGCATTGACAATCACTATCGATCAATTGATCTCGGCTATAGCCACAGATGAAGGTCTGCCCACAGACTATTATAAAATCAGTCTATTGAATAATCCTAATGTCAATGACACAGTGTTCGGAGACAGCACTACTTTATTGAACGATCCTAGTATCAATATAGTCGACGGTGACACGATACTATGCACAACTAATCAAGTAGGGACCAAAGAAGATAGGCAGATACAGAAATTAGAGATAGCTGCCAAAGCTAGAATGGCAGATGGTAATCCTCGCAGTACCTATACAATAACAGACCTACCAACAAGATATTCTGGCAATGCCGTGGTAGATAATCCTAATCCCGGCGGACTAATTAACGGTAGACCTTGGAGTTAACCTGTGGGTATACGTAATCCTAATTCAACAAATTATGTCCATCCGGACGAACCTAATCTGTTGAATCTGCACAAAACTATGCGGTACAATGCACTTGGTGAACCTGTGCTTCGTGCCAATGTAAACTTAGTAGGGTCAGGTGAAGGTTCAGGAGTTACTTCCAGCGTAGACAGCAAAGGTCGTCTTAAGGTACAGACACAGGAAACCATATTTTTCAACACCTTCCAGTATGGAAAAGAAACAGACGTTTGGGATGAATCAACAGCCAACGGCGCTACAGCCACAGTTGACTCTAGTGTAAGTCAAATACGAATGGCAGTGACTAATCAAGTGGGCTCTAAAGTCATACGCCAAACTCGCAACGTTCAACGCTATACTCCAGGCCGCACACAGACTGTGGCATTTGCTGTTCGATTACAAACACCAGTCACAGGCATACGTCGCAGATTTGGTATGTTTGATGGCAATGACGGATTTTTCTTTGAAGACTGCGGAACTGTAGATGCTACCACAGGCGAACCGCAATATGCCTGTGTGATTATAAACAGTGACGGAGCCACTCCTACTGTTGAGCGTATATATCGCAAAGACTGGAACGGTGACAAGTTAGATGGCAATGGTCCCAGCGGTATTGTTGCTGATCCTCAAGCACAGCAGTTGGTCATGATAGACTATGAATGGTATGGTGCTGGCGCTGTGACTTTTTCGTTTGTGATCAACGGATTGCCTAGAGTCATACATACCGTTAATAACGGAAATAGACTTCAAACAGCATGGTGTAAAACTCCTTTCTTGCCCGTTAGATTAGAACTAGAAAATCTCATAGGTGCGGCAGGCACACACTATATGTGGCAGGGTAGCAACAGTATATTAGCAGAAGGAAGTGTAGAAAAGTTAGGCATTGCTGAAAGCATACTGACGCCATTGGCAGGTATTAACATGCCTTCTGCTAATACATTTTACCCCATACTCAGCATTAGATTAAAAAGCACAGCATTGACCGGGATTGTCCTACCTACTTTTTTCCAAGCAAGCACCATAGACAACACAGACATCTATTATAAACTAATTCGCAACGCTACAGTAAACGGTACTTGGACGGATCACCCTGACACCAACGCTTTCACACAATATAACTACACCAGCACGGGCGCCATCACTGACGGCGTTGATTTATCATCCGGTATTATTACTGCTGGCGGTGGAGGAACTGTAATTAGGGTAGATGCAGACACAGTCTATCAAATAGGTAGAGGCAGTATGGGTACAGTCAGTGACACCTTAACACTGGCCATCGCTGCCAAGAACGCTAACAAAAATGCCGTTGCGTCAATGACTTGGATTGAACAAAGATGACCTATAGAAAGTATATCAACATCGTAGAAGCGGCCAACAAAGGTTGTCCTATAGCTACCTACGACATAGATGTTAACCTAAAGAATCGTCAGAAAGCTATAGATGAGTATCACTATGGTCCAGCTAATCCCGACGAACCTGAGTCATATTGGAAAGACGCAGCCAAGCGTTGGGGTATCACAGAAAAGACTGCCAAGACAATGAAGTGTGGTAACTGTGCGGCTTTTGATGTGTCGGACAAGATGTGGAAATGTATCGAAGATGGTATTAAAGGCGACAGCAAAGAAACAGATGCTATGGCTACTATACATAAAGCAGACTTGGGCTATTGTAACTTCCTACACTTTAAATGTGCAGGTGATCGTAGTTGCACAGCCTGGGTAACAGGCGGAGCTATAGACAATAAGGATAGAACACAATGAAATACGAAGAAGATGATCAAACTTATCAAAGATTAAAACCAAACTGCCGCTGCGGTTGCTATGCTCACTGCGGACACAGTTGCCTTACTGACGACTGCGACTGTAACGAATGCAGATGTTCGGATTGCCTGGACGATATACAATCAGACCAATTAACCATCGATAAATAACACTATGAGAGCTGCTGAATTTATGCGGGCATTAGCCGATATTATTGACAAACTAGACGGTGAGTCTAATCAATCATCTCAGGCTAAAAATCCAGAAGAAAAAGATCCTAATCCTGTAATGGTTCCGCCATTGCAACAAGACATTGAGTTAAAAAAAGCAGATCAAGGTAAAGAATCACCTATCATTGCCAAGCTCACTCAAGACGAAACTGAGCATAATCCCCTCAATCCTATCTTCCGTAGATAAACACTAACTTAATTCCAAAACAGGTCAACCGATAAATATTGGTATGACCATCTATAAAATCAAAGCAGGTAGAGTCCCAGGAGCAAATGTAGACGAATTTGTCGCCGATCTAGGTGTAATTTACTACAGCGAAGAATTGGGTGACCTAAGGATAGGAGATGGTGTAACTCCAGGTGGTACTTCGATATCAGGTGGTGGTGGAGGTGGTGGCAACTACACACTGCCCACAGCATCAACAACGGTCAAGGGTGGAGTCAAAGTTGACGGAACCACTATTACTATTGCCAATCAAATTATCAGCGTGGCCAATGGTGTCTTCAGCAATGAAAGTTATGCCAATCCTAATTGGATCACAAGTCTAGCCTATTCTAAGCTCACCGGCACTCCAACAATACCAACAAATACCAACCAGCTGACCAATGGTTCGGGCTATATCACCAGTGCTGCACTGGCAGGTTACGCTACTGAATCATATGTGACCACCAGAGGTTATCTAACTACGGTATCATATAATGATATTACAGGTAAACCAAATTTCGCCGTTGTAGCCACCACAGGCAGTTATAATGATTTATCAAACAGGCCTACCTTGTTTTCTGGCAGTTATGCAGATCTTACAAACAGACCTACGTTGTTCACGGGTAGCTACGCAGACTTAACTAATAAACCAAATTTCGCCGTTGTAGCCACCACAGGCAGTTATAATGATTTATCAAACAGGCCTACCTTGTTCTCAGGTAGTTACGTAGATCTAACTGGTAAACCTACTATACCAACTGATATAAATCAACTCACTGATAATTCAGGATTATTGAATCAAGGTGGAGGTGGAGGTGGAACTACCTATATTACTAATAATGTAGAAAATCCCTACACTTTTAATGTTGCAGGTGATGACAGCACATTGAGAGAAATCAGCAATGGCGAAACATTGAGATTTGCCGGAGTCAGCGGAATAACCATCACTTCGGATGCCGAAGGTAAGATTACGATAACAGGTCCAGATCTCAGCATCTATGCAACGCAGAGTTATGTGACCAGTCAAGGCTACATCACTAATGCTGCTCTTAACGGCTTCGCCACTGAAACTTATGTGACAACACGAGGATATCTTACCACAGTTGATTGGTCCATAATCAATAACAAACCAAATTTTGTCACGGTGGCTACCACCGGCAGTTACAATGATCTAGTAGATAAACCTTCGATTCCAATAAATACCAACCAATTAACCAACGGTGCAGAATTTATCACAGCATCTGCACTAACAGGGTACGCCACTGAATCATATGTTACCACCAGAGGATACCTTACCACAGTAAGTTGGAATCAATTAACAGATAAACCAAATCTAGCAGGTACATATAGTTGGAACATAGCCGCCGATGACTCTACTCAACGGTCAGTGAATTCAGATAATCTTATTAAATTCATAGGTGGTACTGGCATAGATACCAGCAGCGATGCAGATGGTAATATCACAATCAACGGATTCAGTGGTAGTTATAATGATCTCACAGATAAACCAACAAGCTCGGCACTAAACGCTAACGGAACATTATCTATGCCACTTAAATCTTCCGAACCTGCGGGTAAATCTGCAGGACAGATTGCCTTGGCAGACGGAGTGAACTGGGATCCGCTGTCTAAATCATCTAACCAACCGTACCTTACTCTATATACAGGCAGTGCCTGGATTGATCTAGGAGGTGTTTCAATGGATCAGGTGTATCAGGCTATTTTAGAGATGACCTAATGTTTAAACGATACGATGTAAGTTTGATGTCCAATCCTTGCTGTAGTCGCAGAGCACAGGATTTAACACATGAAGATTTTCGTTATTATGATAAAGATGGTTTCGAACTAAACGTAGCCGAACAGAAATTTTATTCTGCAATGGATTATCCTATACATTTTCACATACTCAATCACAATTGTTGGCAAGAGCCTTGGTTTGAACTAGAGCAAAATGTAAAAAATTTTGTGCTAGATCACAGTATGTTTCTCTGTAGATGTAACTATGAGCGTGAAGCATTAGAGCAGTTAACAGAAATCAAACGTGAGTTACCTATAGCAGATTACCTAATTCGATCTAAAAGAAAATGGGGATTTGATTTTGCTCTTGATGCAGTCACAGATGATGGGTTGGTCTACGAAGTTTTACACATTGAATACGACCACTATGATTATGATTATTTTAAGAATCGGATGTTAAATTTTGAGTGGACTGTACGTCATACAGACTGGACAGATGCCAGTAAGCGTGTGTGGCATCAGCGCGATCAGTGGCAATCTTTGCAAGGTTTTGAACAAAATCATTGGAAGGCTAATTATCTGCTGGGTTGGACTAAATCTGAATTCACAGAGAAAAGCGTATAAATACTGCTATTATTTGAGAGGTTTTTATGTTAGCTAAAAATAAAGCACTGACCTTTATGTTAAGCATCCTAATGTTTTTCTCGTTAGGTTCAGTAGCATTTGCACAAAAAACGCCACAGGGTGTGACCTATGACGCAAAAATTATAAGGATAAATGACGGCGACACTGTGGTAATTAGTGCGCCGTTTCTTCCTGCCCCACTTAAACCTGAACTTGCCGTTAGAATCTACGGAGTGGACACTCCAGAAAAAGGTCACAGAGCTCAATGCCCTTCAGAAGATCAACGAGGACAGGCAGCAACAGCTTTTACCAAAAACGCAGTGGCCACTACCCAAAAGCATCAGGTTACGCTATACGGGTGGGATAAGTTTGGTGGTCGTGTATTGGGAGATCTCATTCTAAACGGTGTAAGTCTTAGAGCTGAATTGATCCGTAACGGATTCGCTAGAGAATATTTTGGCGAAGCTAAACAAAGCTGGTGTAACTAAAAATGAACACAGCAGGTTATCAGGCATTCGCTAATCTTTTAGAAGCTTATGTAGACGAAGCTTCAACTTCACTGAGCCTTATCTCAGGCAGTGCTGGTGGCGACGAAGTAGTGAAATATCTACACAAAGATATGAAACTAGCCCACGATCAAAACTACAAGCAGATTGATAAAATTTCCTGGAGTGACCTCAAAGAACCCTATCAAGGATCATGGGTAATTGTGGTAGGATCTAAAGGCACAGGAGCAATTAGATCAAGACGAGATACCTATGACGCTGTGGCCAGTGCAGGGGGTCCTGTAAACACAACTTCTGATGGACGAGGCGGCAACATACTTGATTTCTTAAAAACCAATATAGGAAAATTGCAAAAGTTTTATGTTGGTCGCAACACATCTGCTGTGACTGATAAGCAAAAGAAACGGGCTGATGCCAAACAGGGCTTGGAGAAAACAGTAAATCAAGAAACCCTGATGAAAAAATTTCAACCACTATGGGCCAAGGCCATACAATCAGCGATCGCAGACATCAAAGGACACATTGCCAATCAGATAAAAAATGACGCATTTGAAAAGGCCAAAAGAAAAATTAATCAAGTTGAAAGTTTGCAAAATGCCTTAGAAGCACTAGAAGCTGGTTCGACATCGGATACACCTGGTTCTGTGAAAAGTGCGATCAATATTGCAGTTCTTATGGCGGCCAGCAATTATTATCCAGAACAAACAGGTTCGATAAACAAAGGCTACGGCAGTAGTTATTCTGCACAGAACAGTGAAGGTCCACAGTTATTGTTAAAGGATCTGGCCAACGGCGATCAGAAAAAACTCAGCACAGTTTTAGGATTCTTTAAAAGGGCATTGATTACAGGATGAAACTAAATCAAATCATATCAGAAGCTAACATAGCTGCCAAACTCAAAGATCCTAAAATGATCAAAATGTTAGGCATCGCTATGCGTCACGACAGTACATTGCCAAAAAACAAAGTGGCCTCATTGGGATCAGCATTGTTTAGTCGAGAAGTAGATTCTGCCGCAGCTACAGAGAATGCGGAAAAATTGCTCAAGCTATGGAGCGAATTATTAGACGACAGTCTACGTAGCACAGACTACGGTGACATTTCCGCAGATGGGAAGTTTGACGATTGGTTAACTAGACTATACGTTAATGGTGTAGTTGACTATGAAGATATCAACGGTGAAGGTGGCGATGCATTAGGGGCCTGGAAGGCACTGAGCATCAGAGGTAAACTACAAGAACCACATCAGGATTTTAATAAATTTAAAAATCTAAGACAGATACAGAATATCGTACAGAGTCGTGATTACAGAAATGAACTGCAAAAGATCAAAGATGCTGAAGTTATAGAAAAACATAAGAGAGAAAAGAAAGAAATCACCATTGTTGACGACGAACGTTTCTTGGTGGTAATTCCATTTAACTATGGCAGTTGTTATACATTTAATAACTCAGCAGGCTTTCAGGCCAGTTTCTGTACAGGATCAAGTTCCGGCGCACGTTGGTTTGAAAGATATGCACCAGACGGACCAATCATCAGTGTCATAGACAAAGACAATGTTGACGAAGTAAATGGCAAATGGCAGATACACGCACCCACTGATCAAATCAACAACGGCAATCAAACTGTGCGTAAAGACAGTGTGTTCGCAGAACTGTTTCCGGGGCTGATGAAAAAGATTGTGGCAGGTATGAAATCTAAATCTGCTGAGATAGAAGCTGCCAGCAAGGATATTGCCAGAGGTGGCTACGATATCAATAAAAGCATAGCCGATCTAAAACAGAAATTTCCATTGTCCTTTACCTCCGGTGAAGAAGAAAACAAGGAAGAAGATCCAAACTCTGGACCAGGAACTTATGTAGTTACAATGATCAGTAATGGACGAACAGCAAGACTACAGGCAGACAGCGTCGATGATGCATTTGCCAAGGTACAGGCACGTCACCCTAGTATACAGAGAGATCAGTTAGAAATTGAAAAAGCTCGTGACGAGCAATAAGAACACACCTTAGGACCCGTTTAATTACGGTGTGTGTGCCCGGCTGCTGGGCAAGGATGATAGTAGGAGTCGTGCCCGAGGGCATCCTTAAGTGAGCACTTTTCAGTCTATATGAAGACTATCGCTATATTTGTGCATCATCCTCTGTGTTCCGTGCAGTCAGTGAACGGAATCATACAGTCTTTATCTCCACATTATAGATTTAAAATATTCACTAAACACGACATAGAAGATACATACTTTGACGATGTGGACATAATTTGTTTTCCAGGAGGATTAGGTGATAGCGACAGATTTGATGTTATTCTTGATAGGCATGTTGATACCATTCGCAATTGGGTCAAGAACGGGGGCAGGTACTTGGGGATCTGTCTTGGCGCCTATTGGGCTAGCCATTATTATTTTGATATTGTTCTTCCAGGAACCAATATACAACAATATATCACAAGACCGGATACAGACACAAGAAGGCCCCATGCCAAAGGACAGTTGGTCTCCTGGCAAGGGCAATTAGAAAGGATGTATTTCTATGACGGCTGTGCTATTATTGGCGATAATTTGGACGTTGTGGCTACCTATAGCAATGGCGACCCTATGGCTGTTATACAAGGGCGCATTGGATTGATAGGTTGTCATCCTGAAAGTCAACGTGATTGGTACGACTACTACTCTTGGATGCCTCAACACTGGCACCAAGGCCGCCATAATAGGCTGTTGTTAGATTTCGTTGACAGATTAGCATCTACGCCAACTGGGCAAGTTTCCGGGCCAAATCAATAAAAATTGAAATAAATCTACATCAGAATAGAAATCAACTGTGATAATTTGATTTTGTCTTTCAACAGTGAATTTAATCTGTGGATATTGTCTACGTATAGATCTTAGTGCTGTTCTTATCCTGCGTATTCTACTCCAACGCCTATAAGACAGCACAAGATCTATAGTTAGATCATCAAAGACTATACGAACTGCACCCAATATTGAATCCAAAAATAAAACCCGATTATAATCAAGGCTAATTCTATTCGTTCTCGATAATAACCTTGAGGTTTAGGTTCACTAGATTTCTTGGTAGAGATATTTTCTACCAATTTTATTTTAGACAATTTTGGTTTGGCGTATTGCCAAGGTGGCCTAGGTTTATCGGGAAATATCATTTGCCGGGCGCGATACGATTGGCGATGCGTTTCTGGGTACCGTCAACCTTTTCTCTAAGGTTAATCACTTCGTCCCTCAATTCATTGCCGTGATCTTGACATTCCTGTAGATGTTCGCCGAGACTGTCTGCTAACCCTGCCAAAGCACGAATTTCTAATCTGTTTAGTTCAGCTGCTTTTAACAGTATATCAGTTTCTGTTTCGCTGAGCTCTACTCTATTAACATTACTGTCTTGAGTGGCTGATTCCATCATGGCCTGTAGTTCACCATCGAACCACTGAGCATTCTCATCCGAAACATCATCGCAGTGTTCGACCATTAATTCATTGAGAGAATAAAATCTTTCAGACACATCACCGATCTGTCTAATCGCCTGCGCCATTTCCTGGATGATAGTGACCATTTCTTCATTGATTTGATTGCGATGCGCTAGATATTCCAGCTTGGTCTTAGTGATCATTGAATCCTGGAACAGGGCCTGCATAGGTGTAGAAGGTTGTAGCTGTGTCAACATCATCATACGATTACGATAAACATCATCAGTGGTACGCATGATCAGCTCACGATTGCCGCCTGCATTGATTGTATAGCTCTGCATAGCGTCAGTGACGTTTTCTTCAACAATGCTACGGGCTACCTGCGCCTGAGCCACATTGAACTGCACCAGAGCTTCTGAATCCCAGGCTCTGCGAGTATTTTTGGCAATTAATTCTTGTTGCTTGGCTACGTGTTCAGGATCAGCGCTTTTGGTCGTACGCTGTTCTCTAAGGAAACGTAGTTCCTCTTGCAGCTCTCGGATCATTTCCATTTCGGACTTCTCTTCAGGGGCTGCTACCTGTTCTTTTTTTGTTCTGGCCTGCATCTAAATCTCCTAAAAGTTGATTTAGGCCTAGCTCAGATCGCCTCACACGCAGGGTTATTTAGTGTCTACGATTCTTTCGTAAATTTCTTTCCAGTTCTTTACTCTGGGAATATCCGGATGTTCAAAATCCATATTATGGCCGTGTTCTACAAGCAGTGATCGAAGTCCGCGTTCGTGTCCTGCTACAGCATTGGTTATCTTATCTTCTAACCACCAATAACCTTTTCCCTTGTAAGTATCTAATACTTCATCCTTGTCGGCGCCTGTGTCAAGCATAATATATTTGGTAAAAGCGGTTTTCCCAAACAGCTTGGACAAGTTCATTTTACGTAGTTCCTGAGCATTTTCGTCTGCGCTCATCGATGTGATGCAGTGAAATACGTATCCGTGTTCTTCGTGTAATCGCTTGACATAAAACATCGCGTCACGCAAAGGTGGAAGGAATCCCATATGTGCTGATTCATTAAAGATTTTAATCAGCTTTTTAGCCTGTTCTTTATCGATACCATAGCGTTTGCCGATATCATATTTGAACTGCGAATCTTCTTGTTTTTGGAATCCGTGTTGTTCCATCCAAACTGAGAAAGCATACTCCCAATCTAGTAGGACTCCGTCTGCATCTGTTAAAATGATTTTTTTCATACCATTATTATATGGTCAGTTAATATTAAAGTCAACCAGTCTCAAACACCATAAATACTGGTCACACACAAGGAGACAATTAGATGTTAGAAACAATCTGTGACATTTTGGTAGAAGCTTACAAACGTAATTGGATAACTAGCAGAGATGGCAATATCTCAATACGACATCATGACCGTGATCATTTTTATGTAACGCCCAGTGGTGTACGTAAACAAACAATGCAGCCCGATCAATTTAAAAAAATTGCTGTACTGAGCAATACCAGTTGGACAGAACTTCCTTACAGTGAAATCAGCATAGGACTTAGACCCACCGGAGAAATGCCCTTGCATTTTGGTTTACAGAAAAAAATTCACACAGATGAAGTAAGAGTAGTCACACATATCCATCCAACCTATATAGTAGCCGCAATGCACGCCGGAATCGAACTATCTGAACTTGTGCGTCATTTCCCAGAACTTAGTCGTTATACCAGAGTGGCTCCTAATGTAGGAGATGTTCCGCCTATATCGCAGGAACTAGGCGATCAATGTCACAAAAACTTGGGCTTAAATGATTCCACAGGAGAGATTAAGTATGATATCGTCGGAATAAAAGGTCACGGAGTAGTTGCTATTGATCAAAGCCCGTGGCGCAGTTTCGAACATATCGAGCGTTTAGAACATATCTGTAAAATAGTTCTAGCCTCAGGGAACTATTAATGCTAATAATCTTATATACTCTAGTGATGGTACAAATCACTATCGCCTGTGTAACACTATACCTACATAGATCACAGGCACATAGGTCAGTGCAATTTCATCCAGTGGTCGCACACTTTATGCGCTTCTGGCTATGGCTTACCACAGGTATGGTTACACGTCAGTGGGTGGCCATACACCGCAAGCATCATCAACGCAGCGATCAACCAGGCGATCCGCATTCGCCTCAGATCTACGGTATCTGGCGGGTGCTGTTCGGTGGCGCATTGTTGTATGCTGAAGCCGCGAGAAACAAAATTCTTCTTGAAGAGCTGGGCACAGGCACTCCCAACGACTGGATAGAAGAAAACCTATACACCCCGCACAGTCGCCTAGGGATTCTTCTAATGTTGATCATAGATCTTGTTCTTTTTGGCCCTGTGGGATTCGTGGTCTGGGGTGTTCAGATGCTGTGGATTCCGTTCTGGGCTGCTGGAGTGATCAACGGACTCAGCCATTGGTGGGGATATAGAGTAGCAGACACCAAAGACACTAGTCGCAATCTATGGCCATTAGCCATATGGATAGGCGGAGAAGAACTGCACAACTCACACCATAGCGACGGTTCTAATCCTAAGTTCAGTCAAAAGTGGTGGGAATTTGATATTGGCTGGATGTATATTCGAATACTTGAAATCTTAGGACTGGCTACTATCCGTCGCAAGAATTTATATTTGGACTAAAAGAAAGGCCCCAAAGGGCCTTTCTTTTCACTACTATATTAATAATGCTCTATGAGCCTAATTATTTCTTCACGCCGTTGTTAACAAATGCGTACATTTTTTCGGCGGCTTCTAGTACTTTATCTAATCCTGGAAACTCAGGCATATCAACTTTTGATACGATCTGACCAGTCTTGTCATCACGCTTAGTTGACAGCTCCCAACCTTGCCACTTGTAAGTGTATTCTTGTGCTACCATATCTTTAGCCATAGCAAGAATTTCTGTGCGAATTTCATAGCCATTTTTATTGAATTTAACTTCAGGTGCTTTAATTTCTGGTAAATTGATTCCGTTGTTTGACATAATAATCTCCTTGTGTGTATGTGTCAATTACTGCTTGGGTTCTACTTTGTATGGAGCAGCAGACTCTCCGTTCTTTGGAAACATTACCTTTGATAATGATTCCACAGAATATTTAGCAAGCTCAACAGCGTTGTCCGCTAACATTAGAGCAAACTTGGTTTGTGCATCGATATATGCGTGAGCCGCTTTGTTCAGCGTGGCATCTTTGAAAATTTGATTAGTTAGAACCTTTTTGGTATTTTGAAAAGATTCTATATAGAATGCTGGTGAAAACATAACTCCTCCTTGTGTGTATGTGTAGTTATTATTATATATCCCTGTAGGGAAGAAGTCAAGGCTTAACATCTTTCGTTGG
>JACCDG011242990.1_pt1 | contig 14413 bp, 19 predicted proteins | sample 7442471 | NCBI WGS metagenome assembly JACCDG01 (sample SAMN15323444, study PRJNA562643) | freshwater metagenome | isolation source: river surface water | place: USA:Blue River Watershed | collected 2017-08-17
GAGCAAAAGAAATAAAACTACCTACATAATTGTGCGAGCAAAAGAAATAAAACTACCTACATAATTGTGCGAGCAAAAGAAATAAAACTATCTACATAATTGTGCATGCAAAAAAAATAAAATATCCTTAGGTCGGTTTGCCTACATAAGTGTGCAGGCATGCGCGATGCTGTAGTCGTTTTCCGAGGGGGGGCCAAATACATAATTGGACACTCGTTGTATAAATGTTTTCGGTGGAAGTGTTGGATATTGTTGCTCAAGATCATCCTGAGGAATAGGTTTGTTTTCCGGTTCCTGTTTCCCAAAGTCAACAAAGTTTCCCGAAGCAATCTTCTTCAAAGCCGATTCAACAACCTGCCTTGAGCAAGTAATTTTTTCACCATTTTGTATTGCAATAACTGCGGCCAATTCTTGTGTAGTTAAAATCGCCGGATCTGCGGGGTCTTCACCACGGGCTTGGTCCAATAAATATCTTGCTTCTGTATTATCAAGTGCCGCTCCACCATTATGTACCTTTTCCAAAATTCGCTTCGTTGTTCTCCTGCTAACTTTCTTGTTAGGGAAAGCTTCCGGGTCGATTAAATAGCACAATTTTCTGGCTTCTATTTTAGTCAATTGCTGCCCGGGGAGCACTCGATGATATTCCTGTTGGGATGCTGCCTGCCGGTGTTTGTCGAACAGTTGCCCAGTGTGGTCATCAACCGCGTCACTATTTTCATCTGATTTTTCCTCATCAAAATCCTCATCTGCACCCTCGGCAATGTTGTCATCATGAGTGTCTAGAGTGCAGTAGCTTGCAGATTCAACATTACTGTTGTCATCATGAGTGTCTAGAGTGCAGTAGCTTGCAGATTCAACATTACTGTTGTCATCATGAGTGTCTAGAGTGCAGTAGCTTGCAGATCCAGTAGCGGTATCTACTTCCCCGGCAGGACTGTCATTTGCCGCCGCGGGGAATTCTAGATTCTGAATCGTTGGCAATGAATCGAGAGACTGTTGGTTCTCCTCAGGGAATGAATGGTCTTCGAAAGGAGTATCAAGATTGCCTGACATCATGATAATGTTCCTAGTAATGATGTTTAAATACTAATTTTCAATTTTTTTGGCTTAAAAATTGAATTAATTGGCCCGTATATGTTACAGAAATGAGCACAAAATTGCAACAGGCGACACCGGCCGGGAAAACTTCTGCCCTTATATTTTGCGTAAGGTTGCTTCCAAGATCCACAACGCACAAAATCCGGCTGCTTCTATTGATCATCCTATGCACTGAGCGCGGTTTACGTCAGACATTATGGTAACATATTATGTAACATATTATGTAACATATTATGTTTTTTTGCCGGGTGGATATACGCAATTTCTATTATTAAAAAATGAATATTACATAGTATACCAATACAATGTCCGGCGCAATCGTTCTCCACAAGGCTTCCGCAAATGCAACCATGCCAATTCGGGCGACCCCCGGGGCGGCTGGGATTGACCTCTTCGCCGCGGAGGATACATTGATCATTGGCGGCTGCGGCAATGTTCTTGTGAAAACTGACATCAAAGTCAAGCTGCCCAAAGGCACCTATGGAAGAATTGCAATGCGCTCGGGACTGGCCGTGCGTGAACATCTGGCCGTGTCTGCAGGAGTAATTGACTCGGATTACACGGGCAACATTGGGGTAGTTGTTTATTGCACCAAGATATTTAGTCTAAAATCACCTAATGAGGAACATTCGACAGATATGGTTTGTCACTTTAAAATTCCAAGCGCGCATCTCATGCTGTTACCACATGAATACCTGATTAAACGCGGAGAAAGATTTGCCCAGTTAATCGTAGAAAAAATATCAACTGCTCCAATCCAAGAAGCAGTTGAATTTTCATGCGATGATAATCATGCTGGATTTGGCTCCACCGGCAAGGGTGTCACGAAATGAGTATGTATGTTTTGTATGTTTGTTTTCTCACCACAAATATTTTTTTATTTTTTAGCCCCGCCAGACAACCTAAGCAGCTTGCGAAAAGATGCCATTGTCAGGCAAAGATTCTGTCTGCGGGTATTTTTTTCTGCAAAATGCAAAGCTCGAGCGAAATCCGGTAGCGAGTCAATCCTTTCAGCATAATTACATGCATCGGCCGCAAATTCCCGGCGGTCGGCCAATTCGGCTTTGCGAGATGCAGGGTCTAAATACATCACTTCCAAATTTTCAATAACAGTTGCATACGGTTGCTTGGCCGAATTAATAAGATAATAACCCGCGGCCAGCATGCAACTGTTTTTGCCATCTTCACAGAAAATTAATATTGATCGCCCAGCCGCCCTCAGGCTGCGGACGGTTGATGCAATCGACTCGAGTTTCGCAGTTGTTTTTGGGAATTCCGTGTCCAATAGTTCCTGCTGCAGAACTATAAAGTCAAAATAATCAATTCCCTCAACCGGCACCTTTGGCTTTTTTGGAGTGAGATTGATAATTGCTGTTATGTCTGCATCTGCAAGAAATCGGACATCACACGAGGCTGCCCGATTGCCCACGTAAATCCCCTCGGCGATCATAGCATATGTTGAACAAGCAACTTCTTCCATTTTGTGATTAATGAATGTCGGCTTAATGATAAACATCCTAGCATATTTTTTTAATTTATACTTGTGATGATATTAACATTATGTCAATGGAAGATCCCGAGGCGTGGTGTGAAAACTGGTTCAAGATCAACCTGGCCTCGGAGCCGCCTGAGCTTGGACATGAAATTCTAGTCGCTTGCCGGGAAACCAACCCCACATTAGTGCCAGGCTATCTTGAAAATCCAATTGTTTTGGTAAAATGGAATGAAAAAATAGTTGGTCAATCAAAAACCTGCCGCAAGTTGGCCCGGGTCGTCAAGAAGGCCGAAATTAAATTCCCAGAATGCATACTTGGGATGGAGCTGATCGGGGAAACACAAGTTATCGTTTTTATTCAGGAGTGTATGGATTATTTTGCTAATGGTTACATCGAAACAATTAACGATTTTTATGAATACATCAAGTTTGCAGATGCTTATGATCTGGACATTCCATTCATCTGTTCGCAAACTGATCGCATAATATGGTTACTTGCAATCAAAGATAGACAAAAAGATTTATGGCGGGATAATGAAATTCTGCTGAAACCAGTTGAGCAAAAACATTATCGGTTGTCAAAATTTGGGGTTGTTCCAATGGCCGCAGCTGGCCCGGGGCCATATCCTGTTGGCGCAGGGCCGGTCAAAACGCCATTTATCACCATGAAGGAAATACCCGAGCCGAAATTTCTATCGCCCCAGGAATTTGCGGGTCTGCTTGAGATCTTGCTGAGGTCGTTTGCGAATGTTTTCGTCACCAAAATGCTGGCCGTACTAGGCCCAAGTATCGAATATTATCACACTGTAATCTCGGCGGCTAAATATTTCCGCGACTGCCACTGTTTCAATTCCTGCTTGTTCTACGCATTTCGGTTAATGTATCTGGAAGAGATATCAATGTATTGTCACAAGCGCAGTGCCGGAAGATTTATTGTTGACCTCGATACCGCCGCGGAATTACCCTCGGGCGGTCGTCATGCCGCCACATCACCATACATGGTATTCATGGCCGGGCAATTAGCTGATACCACACTACGGTCTGGCCTTATGTTGCCAGCTATGTTGCCCGGGCCCCGCGGTTTGTACTCCACCAAAGAATTCAAAGAACGAATGAATAAATTTACTTTTGGTATGTTTGAGAATTTCGACTGGAGTGACGAGTATTCAACGAGCGCCCTGAGTGGCAGCATTATGACGGCGTGTGCCGTGATAACTCCACTGGAGCAATTGTTCGACACATTTGAGGATTATTTGAACGAATATTACCCGTGCAGGCCTACAACAAATAATGTTAAACCGGCCGCAAGCATAGAAAGACCCATAACACTAATGTATGATGAAGATGACGATTCAGCGCTCAATTTGCCAATCCCAGTTGCAACAAAACCCCAAATAATTCACGACATTGACTACACGGATATTGATCTGATGATAGCATGTGAGTGGAAATGGTTCGATATTGTTGCAGAAAGACATTACAAGAGAATATCCGCAAATGCATCTGCGGCTGGATTTGATGTCACGATGGAGTTGGTAAAAACAGAAAACAAACATAAATACATAATCAAAGGGCTGCCCCGGGACATTGACATCTTTCATGTGGATGATATTTTGCCCGTGATCGTCAAATATCATCTCGGAGCAGTGCGAGCGGTATTTGACGGGCAGCGAGTGCTGTGTTTTCCATCTTTCATTATTGCCGCAATGACTGGGATGAACGTCGATATCCGCTGGACATCAAACAAAAAGGATGTCAGAGATATTGTAATGAAATATTTCCAGCGCGGGTTCGGTACAATTTTGAATCAACAGGATAAGCAAAGTTTGATCGATTATGTTGCCCAGACTGACGACTGGCCAAGTATTCACCCGCCCGCGGGCAATGTGTGGAGGGTTAGGCGATTTTGGAGGCAGCCCTTATTTCATAATAATTACAACGGGATAATGAATCCAAGTGTTTCCCGCATAGGACTGCACAAAAACATTCAAAGTATTCCTCATAGAATTATTATTCCCAGACTTGATGATGCAATTAGCTACAGAAAGAGATCTGGGCGTAAAAGCAGCAAACAAGGTAACGCAAATCCAGTCGGTATGGTCTGCACAGACGTCGATTACAAAGCCCACGGCAACTGCGTTAATCCATTTACATGCAGCAGCATCTCAATGTGGTTGTAATTTATTGTAAATAGTTGTAATTTACACAAGCAAATGATTCAATTAACAAGTATTATTTTTTTGATCGTAATTTATTTAGTTATTTATGCAGATGAGCTCAGCTTTGATGATTTGTTGTTTGATTATGATAATCGCGGTTTTCATGGTTGCAAGGGAACGTATGACGGTCGCACCACCTAATCCGGCCCTGGCATCGCTGTACGGAATTTACACAACAACAGACACATCAGCTTTTGATTTGTTGCCAAGAAAAATGTAGGCAAACCCCGGGGTTTTGTGGGACTCAAATAAATTACAAATAGATTAATGAATAAAAAAAATTAACCACGCTATTATATACGATGGCTTGCGCATACAAGAACATGCTCGGCACGCCCGGGGAAGGCATTCATAGTCACTTGGGCGGCATTGCAATCATTGATGTTATTCTGATGATCCTCGCCGCCTGGGGTATCGCCCGGGCCAGCGGGGGCAGCATGTGGCGATGGACAGCTATTTTGTTTGTAGTGGCAACATTTTTGCATTGGTTTTTCTGCGTGCCCACGGCATTTATGAAATTCACGGGATTAGTTGAAAACTAAAAAAATAAATAAAAATAATCACATCATTATGGAGTCTGCGTGAAAATGAATTTGGTTTATTTGGTGTTATCACTAATTTTATTATTGGTATTGATCGTCATATTCGCAAGCCGCGAGAAATTCCTGGGCCGCCGCTCGACTTTCCAGCTTGGATCATACGATCCCAATATGTATCCAAGTGAAATAACCCGGGGATAATTCGCTTGGATAAAATAACCCATAAATATTTTGCCTATTTTTTTGTTATTTTATTTTGTCATTAATTACATACACGATTGTCATCATGAATCAAATTCTAATCGGAGTTGCAGTGCTAATTGCAATCATCATCATCTTTACATTCATGACATCAAGACCTTCAAGTGGAACTGTGGTAACTCGAGACCCAACAGTGCCTACACCTGGTTCGAATGGCACTGTAACCCCAATTAGCACAACTCCAACTGGGCCTTATTTATGGGACCCAACCGTTGTTAGCACTCGTGACCCAGCTGCTGCCGTGTTGACGGGAACAAACGCAGGAACAAGGTACTATGTTGCCGCGGCAAAGACTTCATCCGGACAGATGATCTTAGGAAAATCTGATGGTGTTCATGTCTGGTACTATGATGGCGGTGAAGAAAAATATGTTCCAATTGCGCAGGGGTACCTCTTGCCGGCCTCGGCGGTTGCAACAGCGACCTGGGGAACAACCCAAGGCAATGGGGTCGCCCTGGTTAATGCCCCAAGCAACTTCGTCTGCCGTGGAACTACTGACACTGGTGTTCATGCTGGCTACATGGCAAATGGTGTGTGCAATATCACTTGGAATCATGTCTTAGTGCCAAAGGACGTGTTCGAATATTTAAACATCTAACCAAATGATCTAATTTTCGGTAAAAAATAAATTAATAGACATATTTTTTTCTGTCGAAAGGATCAGTGTTTATTATAAGGGTTCCATATTCCGCATTTGCTCGGATCACATCATCTTTTGTTCGGTACATCATACAACTTGCAAACAATGATAAAATAAACACTATTGACATAGCAAGAAAAATCCCCTCCAATACTACACCCCACTGGGTGTCGGTGCCATTTGTAGGGGTGTAAGTTGCTGCATTCTCATTGAACCCAGGAATAATCTGATTACCAAACTCCATGTTTTTCTACGCAGAATGACTGCTCTTTTATAAATCCCATTACAGAATTTCATTTTTTTAATAACTGGCATGATGTTATCAACCCCTCAATACACAAAGCTATTAGAATGTTGCCATTGTGTATGAAAATCGCCCAGTAATTGTTGCAGGTTCCTCAGCCCCCGCGGTGATTGCAGTAATGTTAACATTACTACTTGACGCCACGGCGCTGATCACGGCATGTATGTATGAATCAGATATACTGTTGTAAATTGTCCCAGTCCCCGTGGCAGCATCGGCTGTCCCAAAAGTTGCCGGGGGCAGTGGTAGCGACATATTTATATTTGGATTTGCGGCAATAAATGCATCATAAGTGAATCGGAAATCTACATTTATAACTGTGCCAGATCGGCTCCATGTTGCCCTGAGCAAATTTATGTTTGCCGCGCCGCCATTAATTACAAATGTTGGCACATAGTCGCCCGAGGTTAATATGTCTGCAAGTGGAACAACATTGACACCCGCGGCAATTGATGTCGACCCCAGGAATGAATTGTTACTGCAAATCAATGTTCCTGTGCCTGTGAAAATATCACCACCGGCACCAAAATATGCAGAGTTAAACATGATAGCGGTCGCCCCGGCCAGCTGGGCCAGCTCGGCTGATCCGTTAAAAAACGAATTTGCGATAATGAGCTGGGCTGGGGCAGCTGCCTCAAATTTAACATTCCCGTTAGAATATATTATGCTGTTGACACTTGCAGATGTAATAAAACGTGGTGTTCCTGTAGGAATCAAATCCCCCAATATGCATGCCCTGCATGCTATCAACTGGCACGACACATCGATTGCAATATCATTTCCAGAGATCATGCAATTATTAAATATAGTCAATAAATTGGGATTATCTATCTGCAGCACGGGGTCATTTGTCGACGAGCGAAAAGTGCATCCATTTGCAATCAGCTTAAATGCGGCCGTACCATCAATCACTAATGCAGCCCCCCCGGTTGGCAAATAAGTTAGCCTGGTAATTGAAATTTCGCCCCCATCACTAAGATCAAAAGTGATATTTCCAGTGAGAATTGTCGTGTGCGCATCAACCTCGAATGGCGGTGAATATGCCTCAATGTTGACATTATCCCGGCAAACAAAATCCTCCGGGTATGTCCCCGGGGCAATGAGGACCGTCTCGCGCAGGCCCGTGGCGGCCGCGGCATCAATTGCCGCCTGAATAGTTTTGTAGTTTGCCTTGGGCGTTCCATTTGACACCGTAAACAATGAGTGTGTTGAAAACTTGTAAATATTATTTTCGGCAGTTAGGTCTTTGCCTGTCAATTTTTCTGCCTCTCCATTTGGCCCGGCGCCCCTGGAAACTAGACGATAAATCCGTTTATTTTCCGGCTGGGAGGTGACCTGCGTGTTGAGATATGAATTGATATCGGACAAAAATAATGAGATAGCCATTTGCCTGCATGAATAATAATGAACATATTTTTTTGTTTAAACTGGTGCAAATTTATGTTGACAACTCAATTGATGAAGAAAGCGAATCGGGAGACTCACAAATAATATCGTCTGAAGTGCATGTTGAAGTGCTAGTTGATTCAGTTTCCACACGCTGGCAAAATATTGTATGCAGGACGCAAAATATAATTGCCGAAAGCATAATAACAATCATCCCAACAATGAAAATTCCCATCGCGTTAGAGAACTTGCGAAGATCATACACGCTGCCGGATGGGGCCGTGAAATTAGTAAGATTGGCGGAGATGGTATGATTAGTGAAATTGGCAAAATCAGTGAAATTAGTAGAGATAGTGTGATTAGCAAAATTAGTAAAATTAGTAAAATTAGTAAAATCAGCGATCTGTTCATCGTCAATATTACTATGGCGACTTTGCGATTGAGACGTCGGCTCGGCAAGTAATGTGAGAAATAACAGCAGATGAATAGCACTTTGCATTTTCCGTTTTATATGTGTATGGCTGTGAATTTTTATTATAAAATCGTTTTAATAAAATAAAAAATAGTACACATAGTGGAAACATGTCATCACTGGAGATTGAAAATATTATTCTGACCGTGCCTGATGGGTCATCCGTGGGCAGCCAAGCGCAAGAGATAGATATTCAAAAAATCACAGTCGATGAACTTAACGTCACTGGCACGATTAATGGCCAAGCAATTGTCGGGGATCTTGTTTTTACCGACTCTGTGCAAACATTGACAAATAAAACATTTGCAGACGACACCTGCGCTTTTGCTGATGCGGCCGATCCAACAATCGGATTGTTTTTCGATGCTGGAGGCGCCACCGGGACAGCAGCCGTTTTGCAATTCTTGCAGGCTGCAGACAGAACTTATTCAGTGCCCGATTCTGGAGCCGATTGTAATTTCGTAATGACCGAGGGGGCCCAGACAGTCAACGGGACAAAAACATTTTCCGGGCTAACTGCAACTGGTTTTGCCGCGGATGATATTTCTGAAATTACCCCGGATCATGGAGTAGTCATTGATAATATCCGCCTAAGGGATGACACATTAGTTACCCCTGCCATTACTGTTGCCAGCATTGTACCCGTGGCAGCCCCGGCGGATGTGTCAATTTGCATTGTTCCAAAGGGAGGCGGTTTTCTATCGGCAAGTATACCAACCAACACTGCTGCCGGGGGAAATAATCGCGGTGATATGGCCGTAGATTTGCAAATGGAAAGGCTCAATCCAACAGAGGTTGCCTCGGGCAGCGAGTCGGTCATCTCGGGCGGCCGCAGGAATACATCCTCGGGCATTTTGAATTTCAATGGGGGTGGATTAAACAACAACAATGGTGGAACTCAATTTAATAATATCATGGGCGGACAAAATAATTCAAATACTGGCAGTTACAACGCAATTGGTGGAGGGTTATCAAACGCTAACTCGGGGTCCCTGGGATTTATTGGCAGCGGCCAAAATAACACCCAAAGCGGTCTGAATAATTTTATTGGATGTGGTGAAAATAATAATAACACCGCAAGTTTCTCTGTTATATCTGGCGGCTCGGGTAATACCACATCAGGCGGATCATTTGCGTCAATTATCGGAGGGGAAAATTGCAATGCAACGCAATATTCAATCGCTGGCGGCCGCCGGGCCAAGGCAACCAACGTGGGCACGTTATGCCTGGCGGATGACCAAAATGCTGATCTGACTGCTGATCAAACAAATCAGGCCAACTTACGATACCAAAACGGGTACCGATTATTTGGTGGAACATTCGCATTGAATAATGTTGCGGTAAGGTATTCCGACGGGAGCCAGGAGACCGTTGGGGCGGTCACTGCTGATTTGTATACAATCCCTGCATCAATTTTCACAAATATTGGTTACTTTCTCACGGCAAATGTAATTGCCGGGAATGTAGACACAGGGGAAACGGCGGCCTTTCGGTTGTCAATTCGTGCGAGAACCAACAGTGGAACTACCACTTTAGGTGCTCCATTTGATGTCGTAACAGATGCCGATGCCAGTCTTGCAGCCGCGGCTGTTGCATTTGTATTGAGTGGTAACGATGTTATACTTAGAGTAACGGGAGTTGCTGCAGATACTGTGCAATGGAACGGTGAACTCACATCAATCCAATCAGCTTTTTAGGAAAGTGAAAAAAATTATGAGCCCTACTCAGGATCGGGTATAGTCAGCATACTCTCAGTGATGATGATTTCGGCTACATAACATTTGATAAGATTTGCAATATCAGACGGGTGTATTGCAATCATAATTAGCCAAGCTACCTCGGCCGATTTGCCTACCAACTCCCTACGTGCATAATTCCGGTGAGTTGCAGAAATGTATTTTTTCTTGCTCAGATGAGACAAATACGGCCGAGGTTTATTTAATTTTTCCATCGCACGCTCGACCTGCCGGGCACAGCCGAGGCAAACAAATTCTAACCACACAAAGTCATTTTGCGCATGGCGAATTTCAGCATAACATTCGCATATGTGACATAATCCCGGCTCATCAAATTCATATGCAAATGTCAAATGTTTTTCTAGTTCAACCACCAATAATGATGCCATTGATCTTGGTGATCTAACCAGAATTTCTAATTTTCCCTGCTCATTGATGTCATATGTCTCAATCATCGATGATGTAGTTTTGGCTAATTTCCCCATTCAAATTTGAATTTGCTTTAGTCTTATAGTATCACAATGAATCAGTCTGACGACAAATTTCTCCAGGCGATCTTAGAGGCGGCCCGGGTCTGGGAAATGGCGTGGGGCATCACAGCCCAGATTTCTCCAGATGTAGTCGATATTATTGCCCCGGATGATCGGATGACGTTGATTACCTCGGGCGAATGCTGGAGCCTTATGAAGGAAAGGGCCGATTGGATGGACTGGATGCCCGTGTATTATTACTATGACTCGGGTTTATGCACAGTTTACATTAATGTAAACATTGTATCTCCTTTCTGGGGCAATCATATTAAGACCCGGCGGATAAAAAATGATTTGATTATCACTGAATTGAAAACCACCATGGTATCGAGGACAACCGTGCATGAATTCCGTGAGGCCGCATTATAAATTGCAGGCAATGCAATTTATTTTTTATCCGATCTGATTGAAAACTGATAATACAACCGTAGAATCCCCCCCGGGGGGTAGCAGTAATGGTGTGATGTATCAATTTTTTGCAAAAAAATATTAACATTTACCCGCCAGGTCGCGGGTAGTTAATGTGCTCAGAATCAAAATCAACCTGCGAACATGAGTTGTGATGTCATGCAATATAGGCAAATGCCCGGCAGCCCAGAAAATTACCATGATCGTATGAATATATTCCGCGGCAACCTTGGCCCGCATCGGCGGCGAAATATAATCCAATTTAGATAATTTTTTAAGAAAAACCCTGGGCATGAATTCGTATTCTGTCATTAATTTTACTGTATCATAACAACCATCACATAATATATGCTGAGAAATGAATACTGGGTTTATAATACACGATGTAATGCACATCCAGGCCTGATGCTGCTGGCACAATTTACACGATGCGGCGGTGGTGTGCATTTTTTGTCTGCTACTTCTCATATTAACAACAATTATGTCATCACGGCCAGCCACCAAAACAGTTACAACACAGCAAGTAGTGCACCTGCATCCAAATAACGGATACCGAAATAAATAATCTGTAACCACAGGTGGGTATTGTAAACTTTCCAAAGGCTGCCGCTGCATAACATTTCAATGACTTTTGCTTTCAATTTTCTGCAAAAAAATAAGATGGCAAATCCCCTCGGCAAGCAATAAGCCGCATAGTGTGTGTAATTATGGCTGTGGCATAATGTCTCATTGCATTTTATAAATTTGAATCAGTATTTATAAGTAGATTATCCGCAAACATTTTATGTATCAATTCCAATTTAACCACATAAAGGCGGCACTCGATGTGGATCACCACGGGGTATTGATTAGGGTTACCAACAATGATGACGTTTATGAACGGGTCACATCGAGTGTCTATTTAGCGTGCCTCCGCAAGATGACCGACATCACTATACAAGATGATCATGCAATGATTATCACCCCAGATCTTAGCTTTTACATCCCCAAAATCATCCGGAATACCGACCGCGCCCTGGCCGAGCTTGACAAAAAAATAATCAAAAACACGGAAATTATCGAGGAATTGACAAAAAAGGTCGCCGAGCTGGAGAGATTAAACCAGGCCAGAATCCAAACTTCAGACAAATTTCTGCACATGAATCTGCGACATATTGCAACTTTTAACCAGGTTATATCGAGCCATGGATCATCGACGTTCACTAATGCTGAAATTGAGTACAGCATTGATGGAAAATCATTCAGCCGAGCTATGATTACCAACGGGAAATTGGATACTCCAATATCAGCAATGTATGTGCGTTTCTGGCATGAGGCGTGTCCGATCGACAATCTAGGTACGCCCCACTTAGATGTGCTATTCTATTTGCAGTAAAAGGTATTGAAACAGAATGGACTCTGCAATCTTATTTTTTTGCCCAACTTTGCAAAACATATTTCAGGAATTATCCATTAATTATTCATTAATGAATAATTAATTATCCATCATATGGGTTTGATTTTTTCTATGCTGACAGGCCCGAATTTGCACAATATACACAATATGCAATAAAATTGTCGGAAAATTGAATCAACAGCCTCAACTTATGTTATTCATATGAGAAGATTTAGAACCCTCGATTGTGATGATTATTGCCTGGGCCGCCAAACGGCAGTTGGTCGCTGCTGCGGGCATTGCTCCCTTATAACTGCTTACAAAAATGGTGAGGTTGTTGGATGGTTGTTGCATAAGCTCGATGATAACATGAAAGTCATATCTCACACACCTTCCAATCACCGATGTTCCTGCGGCAATCCAGTTGGCAGCATTTACAAAATAAATTGCACCCGATCATGGTTTAAAACTATCTTTCGCTGCGACACTTGCAACGACTACATAAACAAAATGTTCGAATTCTTCCAAAATCCTCATCCATGCATGCGGGGTTTGTCAAAGATTGATTACCTTGATGATGCTTCTCGCAGAAACGCAATTTCTCAAACAGTGGGTAGATTAACCTCGGCATATTATTTCTACATATTTGTTCTAAAATCCCTTAAGATGCCAATACTCCCTCGGGAAATCCAAATGGAAATCATTTTTGCCATGATAAATAATGACTACCAGAGATACAAACTTCACATCGGCCATTTTATTAATTAGTGGGAATTATTGTCATCATTATGTTATTTTTTCCCTCTCTGCATGTGCAGGGCCAAGTTTTCACCGCAATAAATCCTAAATAAATAATGAATGAGCTTGGTGCATTAGTTACCACTGAATGGATAAAGTTATTCGTGTTCTCCCGAAGAAGAAATGGCTCCGCGTCGAAACCTCCCGGAGGATATTTTGGGTATCAAGGATACACGCGTTCAAGTGCATATATATTGTTTCTATATGCAGCTGGTGTAATATAGTAAAGTACCCAAAGTTTGTGCAAGAATATAGACGGGGTAATTTCACTAATAATAGCTACTGCGATGATTGCGCAGGTAATATCGCACTCATAATTGAATTTCAAAATCCCCGGCCAATACTTAGAGGTGTTCCTAACATCACAAGTTTTCTACACTATGATACCCGAATTAACACGGCCCGCTCGATAATTATGACATTATTGCAAACAACCGTATATTCTTTATGGTTTCTACAATTATTAATTCCCCCTGAACTAGCCCGGTTGATTACAATTTCAATCGCAGTTTGCAACCAACACGACTATAAAATCTCTGCAGATAATCTAATAGGGGTAAATTTACATGAATTAGTTTCTCATAGGAGGCTGCAGGGATGAGTCCACAACCTGATCATAAATCAATTGATAACAGCGTTTTGTCCCGCCGATTGTTTCGATACTGTAGATAGTAAATAGCAGATGGTAGGTGGTTAGATAATAGGCGCGCGAATGTGTTAAAAATGAATACTTATTTGCCTATACATTTACTCTAGTTGCAATAATACAATAATACCATTTTGATGAATATTATTTTTGATCTCTACGATTACAAATTGATAGACGTTAATGCTAAACACACCACTAATTGCCGTAATTGCTCTCTTGTGAGATTTTACAAAAATAACACCATTAAGGTAACAATACATCAACTCTCACACACGATGATCAGACATCGTGATGAGCTAACGCGAGGATTTTGTTATTGCTGCCGCAAGCATGATGGTAGAATGTATAACACATATTGCATTAACATACCAATGCTTATCTTCCGCTGCGATGCTTGCAACGACTACATAAACAAAATGTTTGAATACTACCAAAACCCCCATCCGCTAATGGCAAACCTGTCAAAAACAGAATACCTCAACAGCAACACCCGGGAAGCCATA